>Ga0335081_10009800_pt1 | contig 15444 bp, 10 predicted proteins | sample Lox_Sample_35_FD_206713 | JGI IMG/M metagenome (GOLD analysis project Ga0335081, IMG submission 206713) | Soil microbial communities from Loxahatchee National Wildlife Refuge, Florida, United States - Lox_Sample_3.5 | ecosystem: Environmental > Terrestrial > Soil > Wetlands | place: USA...
AATCTTTTCGGAACTACGGTGGCGGGAGGCTCCTTCGGAAACGGAACCGTGTTTAAGTTGAGCTATTCTCCCCAAAACGGGTGGACCGAGAGCATACTGCACAGCTTCAACTATCAGGTTGATGGGCAGAGGCCGGACGGCAAGCTTGCGCTTGATTCAGACGGTGACATTTATGGAACAACTCCGTTCGGAGGGCCTCAAGATGGCACTGTTTTCGAACTTTCGCCCAACGGCAGCGGATGGGACTTTGGTTTGCTGTACGACTACGGCGTTCACGGCGGTGTGGTTCTCGATAAGGCGGGCAACCTTTACGCACCTCTGGGTTTTGGCCAGTTCAACGGCGGGGCGATTGGCAAGTTGTCGCCCGGGCAGGGTGGTTGGGAATACACCGCGATCTATAGCTTTTGCAGCAGGCCAGATCCTCATTGTGCCGACGGAATCGAGCCTCAAGCCCCACTGGCATGGGACAAAGCGGGCAACCTGTACGGCAACACCTTACACGGTGGCGTCTATCCGTATCCAGACCCGTGCCCCGATCAGCAGGGCTGTGGTTTGGTGTTTCAATTGAGGCCTCGTCCGGATGGAACCTGGGCCTACCGAATTCTGCACTGGTTCGGAGCGTGGGGCGATGACGGGGTCTTACTCAATGGCGGTTTGGTGGTGGACGGTAAAGGGAACGTGTATGGTACGACTGCCGCTGGGGGACCGCCGTTCACCGGAACAGTTTTCGAACTCAGTCCGCAACCTCCCGGGCAGTGGGCGCAAACTGTCGGGTATTCGGAAACCCAACTGTACACCTTTCCGGACTGCTCGCAGGGATGCGGCCCGTTCGGCATCCTCGCACGGGATGATGCAGGGAATCTGTACGGCGCGGCGGGTGGAGGAAACCAGTCGTGCGGTGGCTACTGCGGAGTGGTCTACGAACTGTCACCGCAACCTGATGGCACTTGGAAGTACACATTGCTGCACGCGTTCAGTGGCAGTGACGGCACAGGACCAAACGGGGTTACCGTTGGACCGGACGGCAACCTCTACGGTACGACCATCGCTGGTGGCAAGAACAACCGAGGGGTCGTGTTCGAGATCACACCGTAATTTCTCATTTCGCGGCGCGTGTCCTTGGGCTTTTCGCGCTCCGCCACAGTAACTTTCGATAAATCCCGATAGCGCTCATTAACCCCGAAAGAGGCGAACGGAAAGCGCACGCTTGCGCTATCGCCTGCTTTCGTCAACTACCGGCAAACTGCAACGGTTGTAACTGAAAAAGCCGCCCCGAAGAGACGGCTTCATACTCTAGTTGCGTGCGGCATCCCCCACGCCCCTCCGGTTAGTCGGCGCCCGCCGCTGGCCGCCCGTACACCTTTAGGTTGAAATCCGGGCGAAGCGTCTTCAGGTCAGGACGCTTGGGAGCATGTTTCGCCAGACCCTTGGGTAGGCCGAAGGCGTAAATGTTGCCGTCGGCTGAGCCGACATACACCACCCCGTTCGCCACGGCAGGCGACGAGTCAACCGGCGCGCCGGTGGCGTAGCTCCATAGCTCGGTGCCAGTCTGGGCGTCCAGGGCGTATACGCTCTTGTCGTTGGAGCCGACATAGACCACCCCATTCGCCACCGCGGGCGAGGAACTCACCATACTGCCGGTAGTGTAATTCCACAGCTTGGCGCCGGTGCCGGCGTCCAGCGCGTATACGTTGCCGTCTGTGCAACCGACATAGACCACCCCATTCGCCACCGCGGGCGAGGAAGAACCCACTGCGGTACCGATGGCGTAGACCCACACCAGGGCGCCAGTGTGGGCATCCAGCGCATAGACGTTGCCGTAGTCTGAGCCGACGTAAACCACCCCGTTCGCCACGGCGGGCGAGGATTCCACAGGCCCAGCGTTCCAGTAGATCCACGCCGGTTGGCCGGTGCTGGCATCCAGGGCGGTTACCGTCCAGGTTGTGTTCGACCCGATGTACACCAGTCCATTCGCTATGGCAGGTGAGGTAGGCACCGCGCCGACGACCAGGGACTTCCACAACCTGGCACCGGTTTGGGCGTCCAGCGCCCATACATATGGCTCACAGTTGCCGATGTCTGCTGAGGCGACGTAAACCACCCCGTTCGCCACTGTGGGCGGGGCATCCCTACCGCAGTAGGTTTCGTAACTCCACACCGTAGCACCGGTGCTCGCGTCCAGCGCGAGTACGTAGTCCCAATAGCCGATGTAAACTAGCCCGTTCGCCACAGCGGGCGAGGAAACCGGCGGAAGGCCGATGGTGTCGCTCCACAACCTGGCGCCAGTGCGGGCGTTCAGCGCGTATGCCCTGCTCGTTCTGTTTCCGTCCGAGCCGGAATAAACCACTCCATCGACCACCGCGGGCGAGTGATGAACTGCGCCGTAGGTGTAGCGGCTGCCCAGGACCTGCAGGGTCCCAACATTGTCGACATTCAGCACATTCTCATACGGGTTCTCACGCCGCATGTCTTTCGTGTGGAACTCCGTCCAGTTGACGTGGACCTCGAATTTCTCTTGCTTCACGAGATGTCCTGAACGCTCGGCTGCTGTGACCCAGTGATTGCCCGGCACGGCAGATTTTGGCGCCTGGATCGCGATCTGGCTGAAGGCTCCCGCCGCGTCAGCCATGACCAGAGCTTGGTCTTGGCTGTCGAAGTAAATGTCGATCTGCGCGTAGGGCGTGAAGCCGCTACCTGAAACGCGCAGCGTGGTTGTGGGCGGGCCGTCCTTGGGTGAGAGCGAAACCGCAGGCCGGCCGAAGCAGAATCCTGCCAGCAATAAGATTACGATGCCAATCAGACCGGCCTGCTTCCCGGTCCACGTCCCATGATCTCCCTTGCTCGTCATAAAATAGCCTCCGTTCGATGCGAACTTCGATATGCGATTTCCGTGCCGGACTTGCCGAAGTCGGATTACGACTTTCCCTGTCTACTTTCCTTGCTGGTTTGAATTTTCGGGTCGACCCAAAAAGCGATGACGAACAAACTGTGGGGTCGAAAGAGAACTTATATTTCCGAGCCGCCTCGATTTCGACTTGCTACTAGGGCAGACTTCGGAGCCTCAAGCTATAGCTACTCAGGTTGGGCGCGTCCGTCAGCGACCGGCATCACGGTTGCGTGTGATTAGGGATGACAGGGCCAAAGCCGGGATTTTCTTTTCCAGGCCGGTGAAGTCGTGTGACATCCCCATAGCAACGGTTGAGGTCGCTTGGGTTTGCCATGCTTTCGTAAAACGTCTTTACCAGTTTCCGCTTCGGACCGGACTAACGTTCGCAGGGAACGGAGGCGATGTGATGACGAGACAGTTAAAAACATCGGAAATAGACGGCGGTAAGCTGGGCTAGTTGGTTGGCATGGCAATTTGTCCTCAATGCCGCTGTTAATCAAGACGCATACCGGCTACGGGTCGAACGTCGTCCGAGACGCGGGAGGTAAAAAGCCCACGTCAATCACAGACACCCGCCCGGCTCCATTTGAAACGCACGTAATCGAATGAAGTGGTGGCAGTGCTGGTTGAGTTCCCGCTACTCCTGGCCGCCTAATTCGAAATTACAACCGCCACATTAGAAAAGATCCCAATGTTGCCGCTGGTGTCCGTGACCCGAACGTTCAGGATGTGGCTCCCGTTCGCATACCTGGTTGTATCCAGCGAGTAGGAGAACCCGGAATTCGCAGGGGCATGAGGATACACTTCCGGTACGTCTGGTCTTGACGATCCATAACTGGCGGCGCCATCCACCTTCCCATCCACCAGGACTTCGATCTTGCTAACGCTGACGTTACCGAAAGCCCAGCCGGCGACTGTGACAACTCCACTGACCGTGTCCCCGGAGGCGGGAACATCGGTAGCTCCTATGGGAGCAAAGATGTTCGCAGGGTCTCCGAGTTGTTTGTGAAGGTCGTAAATGACCTGCCGCGCCGCTCCATAGTCTCCGGCGATGATGTAAAAGTTACCCTCAAATGTCACATTCGGTGCGAATGTCAGCATGGAGAATGGCAAGAAATAATTCGTGTTGCTCTCGGGAGAGTCGAATCCGCTGACATAGGGATATTGCGAAGGCACAAAAACCGCCAAGCCCTCGTTCTGCTCATTTACGTGCGCTCCCCAGCGCTCCGGTACGTACAGAAGAAACCCGGGATCACCCAGGTGTTGGAACTGCGCAAAGCTTACGGCTCCGTTCGTCCAGGGATTCGTGCCGCTGTAGTACACAAAGCGGTTGTACTGCGCATTTACATAGACGGCAGGAAACTCCTGCCCCGCATCCGCGTGTTGATCGCTGCCCAGGTGCGTGACTTTGCAATGCACCTGAAAGGTATGTGCGTAATTCGGCAAGGCGGTGACCGTCTGCTCCACCATCACGTCACTGAGGACTGGCTGGTCAGGTCCGCCTCCTTTGCCATCCGGAATCCATTGCAGGGGTTGGGCCTTGATGTACATGGATTGTGGGGAGAGCAACTGAGTGATGATCGGCGTCCCGTGGTCGTAGCCATCTCCGGCCAGCACCGGATTCCATCCCCAGTTGCCCGAGCAGCCGGCACAACCGTCGTAATGCGCATTGCCGTCGTAGAACGAAGGCTGCACTTCGCGGCCGGTGTCATCCGCATTCACAAAGTTGGTTCCATTCACGCTGACCTCGACAATACTGCCGCCCCAGTTGGTATCAAGTCCGACACGCGACGTGTCGGTGGCCGTAGCCGATTCCAGGTAAAGCACCGAACCGCTTTGATAGGTGCGGACGAGAGCTTTGGCGGTCAGCGTGAATTGCGCGCTGTGAGTATGCGTCCCTGCGGTCGCCACGACCGTAATGGAAGACGGACCCACGTCGGCGGAATCTGCCACAGAGAATGTCAACGACTGATTCGTGCCTGCAGCCAGCGAAAACGACGATGATGGCGAGGCCGTCACGCCTTGCGGCAGTCCTTGTAACACGACCTTGACTGAGTCGCTAAACCCATTTTGAGAGCTGACTGAAATCGTCACCGGCGAAGTGGCGGTGCCGACATCAGCGGATACCGATGACGGCGAAACAGAAAGGCTGAAGTCGGGCGTAGACGATGTGATAGGAGCGCTCCCGCCGCAGCCGAGGAGCATCAGGGCCAAGGCAGATGAAACCACAGCGGAAGAGACGCCAATCCGCCAGCCGATTAACGAGTTTGGGCTCCGAGTACGCATGGTAGATATTCTGTGCACTCACGGCTCAAGACAGTTCGTCGTGCCGCCACCGAGGTTGATGAGCGCGCCACGCGTGGCGCTGAACTGCGGATTGCAGACCACATCTGTGCCGCCGGCGTTGCCCATCACGATGCTAGTCGGGGCAAAGTAGGAGAAGGAAAGATCCCCAAGGTTCACCCCAGCCCCGCCGTTATTGGTGATCGTATTGACACCGAACAGGCTATCGACCTTGGCCTGAGAACTCTGCTGCAAGCCAACCCCATCACCGCCATTCGACGTCACGCTGACACCCATGAGCCGAATGGTTGATGACGTTACTGCCAGAATGCCATGGTTCTGGTTCTCGTTTACACTCGAATTGGAAAGAACCAAGTTGCCGCGCGTGTTCAGCACAATGCCGTCCGAACTGCCTTGAACAGTGATGCCGTCAGCTTCTACGTTGCCTCCGTTAATGATAGACAAGCCTCGTCCGACGTTGTTTTGCATCACGTCGCCACTGAACGTGGCTTGCGCACTATCCACAATCACGCCGTAGCCAGATGACGCCCGGAAGGCATTTCCGCTGAGACGGCACACACTGGCATCTGTGCATACGACACCGTTGGCTCCGCCACTTATTGCAAAGCCATTGATGGAGACCCGGTGTGAGTCGATGATGTCCATGACATCCAGCGTCCCACCAGAATTGTCGGAGATCGAGGCCCCATTCTCCGCGGTTAGCGTTAGGTTATCGAGGCTCTGGATGGTGATGTTTTCCTTGCAGCTGCCGGAAACCAGAATTGTGCCCGATCCAGATGTGCCGGTCTTCTGCAGAAGATTGATCGCCTGTTGGATGTGGGTTAGCCCCGAGTGGCCTCCGCAGTTCACATGCAGAGTTACTGCATAAGCAAGAACCGGGAATGCGAGGGCTAATAGCGCGGACTTCACATACAGTTTGCTGATAAGTGAGTGCATTGAGTGCTCCTTTTACCTTTTCTTTCTTGGTCGGCCTAAGTCAAAACCAATCTCTAGTTTCCAGATCGAATCCGAATAAAGCCGTGATAGTGGTTATTAGCATCGATGTACGAACCGACCACGTTGCCCTTGGAGTCGATGTCGGAGGGCTCGGTCGATGCTGCCCGTGGAAAGTTGATGTCGAAGAATCTCTCGCCGACTAATGCGAATCCGCGGTAGGGTCCGCCGGTGCCGACCAACGAATAGGAGCCTACAATCTGCGATTGATCATTGATTCCAGATGCTATTGTGTAGTCGGACCCTGGGTAATCTATGGCGGTGAACGCTCCTCCGCTTAGCAGGAGACCGTGATATGTGCCGGTATCGGTGCGATAGCACCCTACAATTTGATCTTGGCGGTTGATTCTCGACAGGTCGGTTTGGAAACCCTCGTAAGAGACGCTTTCGTACAGCCCTGTGATAAACGTAAATCCGTAGGTCTTGAATTCGAAGCGTATAGGCTCGATCTGGTAAGAACCAACGATTTCAGCGCCGTCGTTAGTGCCTGACGCAAACGTGACCACGGAATCCGGGAATATGATCTCGTTGAAAGAATCACCATCGAGTTCAAATCCAATTGTGTCTGCCCCACCAACAATCTGACCCTGGTCATTGATGTCAGTCGGAAGAGTGCCTGTCGATGCCCCGGGATAGTCGATACGGGTGAACTGCCCCCGGCTCCATAAGAAACCATGGAATTTACCGTTTGGCTCAAAAAAATAACCTACGACTTGCTGCTTGTTGTTTATTCCGGCGACCACGGTATTGGTTGCGCCCGGAAAGTCCAGCGTGACGTATCTATCGGCATAAGCAGGAGTGACTTTGAGGATCACAGCGAGCGCAAATAGCGCCAGGATTTCAAGCATCCGAAGGTGCTCGTAATTTGTATTCATTCGCTCCTCCTCGCTACGGCCATGACTGGCTCCCGTCATTTTGGGACAACACCGAAATACGCTTCTGTCTAGGGGTTTTGAAGTTCATAGGCTCCTATGTCGCAGTGTTGGTCTTCCGGATCCGGGCGCGGGGCGCCTCGTTGATCAGTCTTCAGCAAATGACCCTGTCCGTCGACGCAACCGCTCGGGTTGCCGGCATCAATCGCCGGACTCCCGCGAAGTAGTGCTTGAGTTTGGGTCGGGCCACCGTTGTCCCGCAAACGACCGAGCATGGGATCGGTGTTATTGAGATCGCCAGGCCCATTGAAATTGCAGGTGTCATCGCTGCTCAGGTTGTACCCGTTGGAGAGCATCGCGCCGATGCAGTTGTCAGCTTGCGAATTGTTCGCGACAAGGGTGTTTTGTAGCCTGGTAGTACCGCTCCAGTTGCGAATGCCCGCTCCTTGCTCAAAGGGAGCGGTGTTCTCAGCTACCGTGCTGTTGCTGAGCACCAGAGTCCCGCCGTTGTTGATACCGCCTCCAACCCCGCTGCTGTTATTACCGCTAATGGTGCTGTTATCAATCGCCGTGGTGGACTCGTTATCTATCCCTGCGCCACCGCCCCCGCTAAAATTGCTGCTGATGGTGCTGGACTCGATTGTCATCGTGCCGAGGATTGCTTCGATACCGGCACCCGCGAAACCATGATTTCCGTCTATAGTGCTCCTGATAATCGTGGTTGTGGCGAAGACGCTGTAGATGCCACCCCCCTCTCCGTATCTGCCCTGGGAGTCCCCGGCCTTGTTGTCTGCCACGTGGCTACGACGGATCGTCAAATTCCCCTCGTTGTAAATGCCCCCGCCTAGGCAATTAACTCCGAGCTTACAACCACCGTTTGCGCTATTCTCAACGATCTCGCAACCACTAATTCCCAAACGTCCGTTATTCCAGATACCGGCACCATTGTTGCTGGCGCCATTCCGGATGGTGAAACCCGAGAGGGCGACCCTGGCATTACTGTTGTCGACTATGACGACGCTGTCAGATCCTTCACCATCAATAACTGTCGTCAGGCGACCGGAACCCAAGATCGCTAGGCTTTTAGTGATGACGAGATTCTCGAAGTAGGTCGCGGCGGTTACCATGATGGAGTCGCCCGACGAAGCCAGCGAGATGGTATGCCCGATGGTTTTGCAGGCAGTCTGCCGTGACATGCAGTCATTATTGTCATTTCCCTTCACCCCATCGACATACCATGTGCTGGCCATAGCAACTGGGATCGTTACAAGAAACACACACAAAACCAGAAAGTGCTTGTTCACGTCTCCTCCTCTCATTGTCTCGCAGGAGATGCGGGTGTCTCCTTTTGTACGTCTGCATATCTAAAACACGTCGCGCTCAGTCAATCCCCGCTGCTCTCCTGTGTTGCTCTTGTGTTCGTCCCACTAGCCGACAGGAGTGCAGGTACTTCATCGTGTCTCTATCCTCGGTCGAAGGCTCTCCGCCGTAAGTATCGCGATTGGTGACGCTTGCGAAAGGCGTATAGAGAGGGAAGAGCTCACACTCCCTCCTCCCTCTCTATCGCGGCTGTTTGCAGCCCATTTGTTCAATCTCTGGGCGCCAGTCGGTTGCCATCAATCGTGAGCACCACCGGAATGTTGGTGCCGTCGGGCAGCGTTACCGATTCAAAAATGTAGCGCGCGTGGTTGAGATTGCTGTCATAAACCACGGCGATGACCGCACTGCGCTGCAATACTCCATCGACATAAACGTTGATGTTCGCCGTGCCCGTGCAGTCATTGTTAACGGTGAGCGTGCCGGAGATGTCCTCCACCCCTGATTGGCCTGCCACACTGCGAGTTTGGCTGCCCTTGACATTGCCGGCGGCGTCCTGCTGATAGTGACCGACGGAAGCGCCTGGAAGCGGACCGTTCACGGGGTCGTAAAGAGTTCCAGTGTAGGTGTACGCCCAGAGCCCGGCGGTGGATGACGTGGAGCAGTGGGCAGCATTGGCTTGCAAGGGTGTAAAGGCAAGCGTCAATGTCGCAGCTAATACCAGCAACAAGCGCGTAATGTTGTTTTTCATGACATTCTCCTTCGGGACGGTGCGCCGTCCAAACGCAAATTGGATCGAACCCGATTCCGGCGCTGCGGAGATCGCGCTCGTCGTCCGCAAGTTGTGCAACGAACTGGCGGGATAAATCAATCACCTGCGCCTCTCCTTCTCCGCTCCCGTTCTTGTCCGGCTAAGTGATTGATACAAAATCATTTGCTGTGCGCTCTATCCCGCTTCTAAGGGCGGTGGTACACTCTCATGCCAACGTGGGAGGGTAGTTGTCCGTGGGGGTTTCGCGTGCATCGTCAGGGCCCATCCGCTTCGGCCCCTTCGAGGTCGATTCCAACGCGGGAGAACTGCGAAAACAAGGTGTGAAGGTAAAGCTGCAGGAGCAGCCACTACAGATTCTGCAGCTTCTGCTTGAGCGCGCGGGAGAGGTGGTCACCCGCGAAGAATTGCAGCAGCGTCTCTGGCCAGCCGACACCTTTGTTGATTTCGACCACGGTCTGTACAACGCCATCAAGCGCCTGCGTGAAGCTCTGGGCGACACTGCCGACACGCCGCGATTCATCGAAACTCTGCCGAAGCGGGGGTATCGTTTCATCGCGCCGCTAAATGGCAATGGTGCCTTAGGGAAGAACGTGCCGCCGGGCGATGGAACCGCGGACGCTTTACCAGCTCGAACCACTTCCTCTGCTGCCTCGCGAGCGCCTTGGTTCACGCCAACTGCAGCAGTCGTTAGCGTTGGAGTAATTGTTGGCCTGGCGTTCGGATTTAATGCAGGCGGCTTGCGCAATCGAATACGCCAATGGGGACAGCCGCCCATGGTCCACTCTCTAGCCGTTCTTCCTCTCAAGAATCTGTCCCAGGACCCCGCTCAGGAATATTTCTCCTACGGCATGACCGAGGAACTGATCACCGATTTGGCACAAATCTCGGGACTGAAAGTGATTTCCCACACCTCTGTGATCCAGTATGAGAACGGCAGCAAGCCATTGCCGCAGATTGCGCGTGAACTGGGCGTGGATGGAATCGTGGAAGGAGCGGTGCAGCGTTCCGGAAACCGGGTACGGATTACCGCCCAACTTATCTATGCGCCGGAAGAACAACATCTGTGGGCGCAAAGCTACGACCGCGACTTCCAGGATGTGTTGGCGCTTCAAAGTAGCATTGCCACGGCCATTGTGGAATCGATTCGGGCGAAAACCGTCCCCAGCTTGTCAGCTCCACAGAAGGGAACCGCTTCACCATCCCTCGGAGCCTTAGAGGACTACCTTCAGGGCAAGTATGCATTGGATCGTATGTCGTCGGGAGAGGGATACGAAGGTTACAAGGCTGCCATTCAGTATTTCAATAAGGCAATTTCCGAGGACCCCAATTTTGCCCCCGCTTACATGGGATTAGTAAATGTGTACGGGGCCGATTTCGAGGCGCCTTGGACTGAGAAGTTGCCTCTCATAAATGCCGCTCTCAAGAGAGTATTGGAGCTGGATCCAACGTCGGCGGATGCCCACTTGGAGAATGCCTCGATAAAACTGTATTCCGAGCGTGATTTGCCAGGCGCGGAGAGTGAGTTCAAAGAAGCGCTCCGCCTGAATCCAAACTTTGCGGAGGCGCATGATCGGTACGCCGACTACCTCCACATCATTGGCCGGGAAGAACAGAGCAGGCAAGAAGCAAAGCGTGCCCAGGAACTCGATCCGCAAGGTATGCGTGAGCTGGGAACGCTGGTCGCAAACGGTCAATACGATCGCGTGATTGCCTTGCAGCGCCATCATCTGGAGCTGCACCCGAATGACGGCTATGCCTACATCGATCCGACTGGGCTGATCGATGCTTATCATTTCGCCGGCAGGAATAGAGAGTCGGTTGAAGCGTTGCAGCAGGCATGGACGCTGTTTGGATTCAAGGAGATCGGACAGGGGGTGGGCAAAGCCTACACGAGGTCAGGCTATCAGGGAGCGATGAGGTACTCCGCCAAACAGCTGGAGCAATTGTATGCGGAGGGGAAAGTTTACAAGCCGGATTGGATAGCGATGTGGTACGCAAGGGCTGGCGACAAAGAGCTGGCGCTTAAATGGCTAAGGATCCTTCTGGCGGATTACGAGCCCTTCTGGCCAGATCTGGATCGCGATCCGAACTTTATTTTCTTGCACGGTGATCCCCGGTTTCAGGAACTGGTGAAGCGGGCGAGTCTGCACTAAAAATTGGCCTTCATTTCAAGCCGATTTGTCCCAATTTTTTCAGGTCGCCGCCGAGAGGTTAAGATTTGCTTCATGCACGCGCTCACGTCGCAATGGTTGGCGGATTGTTGTTGGGGGCTGGGGCTTGTCTGTTCTCACAGACACAGACAAGCGGCCGCATCACCGGGACGGTAAAAGACGCCCAGGGCGCCGTAATCGCGGGTGCAGAAGTGCTGGTCCAAAATCCGGCAACTGCTGATCGTCATTTGGCCACCAGCGACAACTCGGGAAACTACTCCATTCCCCTACTTTCTCCCGGCCGTTACGAGTTGAATGTCCAGGCACGCGGGTTTACTCCGGCGGTGTTGAACGAGGTCGCGGTAGGACTAAACGAAACTACGACCATCAATGTCACGCTGCAAGTCGGCCGCAGCAATGTCGAAGTTACCGTCAACGACTTGCCGCCGCTGGTACGAAGCGACAATGCCGAATTGGCGTCGACAATTGATTCGCAACGCCTGGAAAGCCTTCCGCTGCCAACCGGTAATTTGCTTCAACTTCTGGTTCTCACCCCAGGAGTCACCGCGCCACTGACCAACAACAACGCGATTGGGCGCAACTCTCCCAATGTCTCGGTCAATGGCTTGCGGGTCACACAAAACAGTTATCGCATCAATGGGGTCGATGCCGGAGATGCCTCGCTCCACGTTTTTGACGACGTTGCCGTACCGGCGCCGGAAACTGTCAATGAAGTGAACGTTCAGACATCTTTATATGATGCCTCAGTCGCGGGGGCAGGCGGCAGCGTGCAAGTCGTCACGAAAAGTGGCAGCAACTCGCTGCATGGAAGCGCTTACGAATACTTTCGCAACGAAGCCTTTGATGCGAATGATGCCAATCTCAGGGCTGCCGGGGAAGGCCGCCCGGAGATGCGCCGTAACGTTTACGGGGCGACATTGGGTGGACCAGTCCGCAAAAACAAGACATTCTTCTTTGTTTCCTACCAAGGCACTCGAGAAGCAAATGGCGCTACCGATCAGAGCATTTACAAAGATGTGCTGATTGCTCCTGGGCTGAGCAACGATCGCTCTGCGCCGACTCTTATGCAAACATTTCACGTATCTTCCATCGACCCAATTTCACTGCGGCTGCTCAATCTGAAACTTGCCAACGGCCAGTTCTTGATTCCAACTCCACAGACGGCCGATGGACTGGTTACGGGGACCGCTCTCTCCACCTACCGCGAACAACAGTTCAATGCCAATGTCGATTACCACATCCGGACCAAAGATCTGATCGCCGCCAAGTTCTTTTTCGCAGACGCGCCTTTGTTTAGCGCGCTGAGCGGATCCAATTTTGGTTTTCCCGCCACTCTGCCGGGTTTCGGCAACTTCATTGATGTCGATGACCGCGTGCTGTCCCTGCAGGAAATTCACACCATCAGCCCAACCACTGTAAACGAAGCGCGCTTCGGATACAGCTTTCTGCGACACGCTGAAGTGCCGCAGGAGTCGGTTCAGGACAGCGCGATTGGCATGCAACGCTCGACGGCCGCTCAATATCCGGGGCTGCCGCTGATTTTATTGGCTCGAGATCAAGGGGGAGCCTCCATCGGGAGCTCCGATATTACCTATCGCGGAAGCATTCCCGCATTTTCGTTTGCTGATGTTTTGTCACTTCAGCGGGGAAGGCACAACATTCGCCTGGGCGGAGAGTTCCTTCACTCAGATTGGCTGATTCACGCTGCCGTCTTGTCCTACGGAGAAATTGACTTTCCAACCTTTCAGGATTTTTTAACTGGGAACACCGGCCTTTCGCAAGTTCCCAATCTCAACACCAGTGGGTTCGCGCACTTGGGAACCGGAATACCGACTCGCGATGCCATCGTGACCGATTACCATTTGTTTGTTCAGGACGATTGGAAGATTTCGCCGAAATTTACAGTAAACCTGGGCTTGCGGTATGAACTGGACTTGCCGCCCTACGATTCCCAGGGGAGGATTGGGGGCTTTGACCCATCTCTCTACCATCCGCGTATGCAAGTAGACAGCAACGGATTACCTGTCGGACCACCGGTGGGAGGGATTGTAGAGGCTGGGAATGCGCTTCCCCAGTACAGTTTGACGGACGTACTGCGGGTGGGGAAACGCATCGTGAAGAGTATTGATCCCAACAATTTTGCACCGCGAATTGGATTCGCCTGGTCGCCGTTGGACTCAGGGCGACTCGCGATCCGTTCCGGCTACGGGATCTTTTATTCGCGTCCGTCCTCTTTCTATCTTGCGCTCGGTTACTTGGCGCCACCGTTTTTCCTGGATTCCGATACCTCCGGACACCCGTTCAGTAACCCGTTCGCCACGGCCCCGCCGGATAGCAACTTCCCGCTCATTCAACCAGGCAATTCAGTCGCCGCTACGGTCATCGATCGCAATGCCCGTACTCCTTACATTCAGCAATACAATTTCAGCTTGCAATATGAGGTTCGGCGAAATACCACTTTGCAGGTCGCGTACGTTGGTTCGCGGGGTGTCAAGCTGTTTCGACAGGTATCTGTGAACCAAGCGCAGATTGCGAGCCTGGATCATCCAATTACCAACGCAGTGACCGGCCAGGTTATCACCAACAATACGGCAGACAACGCCTCCTTGCGCGCACCAATGCAGGGGGTGGACACAGCGTTTTTCGCCCTGAATGAGTCGACTGCGCAATCTACTTACAATTCGTTTCAGGCAACCCTGAACCGGCGGTTCAGCCGCGGTTTGCAGTTTTCAGCTTCCTACACTTTTTCCAGATCGATTGATGACGCTTCCAACCCTGGAGGAGGAGCCTCTTCTGACGGCACCCTGGATCGCAGTGGAGGACTCGACACGGCCATTGTGCTGGGAAACCAGTTGAGCCCGCGAACCAACCGTGGGCTTTCAGACTTCGATCGCACTCACTATTTTGTTCTTGACTCCGTTTGGGAGGTGCCAAAGCCCGCTTTCGCGCAAACTTCCGCCATGGGGAGAGTTGTCTTGTCCAATTGGCAGCTTTCAGCGATCGTGACCGCAATGTCCGGCCTTCCGGTCGATATGTATGATCCGGCCGGCGCCTCACTGTACGGACTCTTTTTCGGGGCGCGCCCGAACTGGGCGCCGGGAGCCAATCGGAGTACGGCTAGGAGTAACGTCCCACCCGGGTATTATTTCAACCCAGCGGCTTTCGTCGAGGCGACGGTTCAACCTGGCCAGGCGATACCGAGTGCGCACGATCCTACCGCCTTGGCTGGCGACCTGGGAACCGATATTGGCAATGTAGGTCGCAATGTCCTGCGCGGGCCCAGCCAAAGCAACGTCGATTTCTCGGCCAGCAGGCGCTTTCCGCTGACCGAATCGAAAGCGGTTGAGTTCCGTGCGGACTGCTTCAACCTTTTTAATCACCCCAATCGAGACGATCCTGTGAGTGATATCAGCAACCCCGAGTTCGGTAAAGTACTCAGCTTCAGTTCCAGTCCGCGAATCATGCAGTTTGCACTGAAGTTCGTCTTTTAAGCAGTTATCGCGTTCCCGTCAAATAGGGAAAGTGCGCGCGACTCCAGGAAAGCTCAGGCTAATCGCCGTGTAAATCTACTCTCTGAGGAGCGACCGTGTGTGACGAAACTATTTGGTTCTGACACGCGGGTCGTCAATCATCAGCACCGAAAAAAGCACCAGTTTGTCGGCATGGCGATAGTCGCCGCTCGCACCGCTATTTTGTCGGAACGGCGTGTGGCCGACTTCGAGTCACGCCGTGGGCCTCGTCACCTCACTTTCTCAGTCCGCGCCGTTCTCCTCACGCGGTATCAGCAGGAACGCATGGTTATTTCCGTCCGCATCTGTTGCCTGGCCCGCGATTTCGCCGCGGTCATGAAAATCCGCCAAGTCCTCAAGGACGATCCCGAACAACCGCGGTTTATCCAAACCATCACGGGGAGAGGTTACCGATTTATAGGCCAGATATCTGAGGTTGGCACCCCGGCCGCCAACGGGATAGTACCAGCTCAGGAGAAACCGGATTCGAGTTGACCTGACCGGCAAAATTTGTACCAAGTGGAATGAGAGAGAATCCACTTGGAGGAAACGCGGGTCATGCCCATCCAGAGGTACAAGCCAGAGCAAATCGTGACGATGCTGCGGCAGATTGAAGTCA
>Ga0335081_10009802_pt1 | contig 15439 bp, 11 predicted proteins | sample Lox_Sample_35_FD_206713 | JGI IMG/M metagenome (GOLD analysis project Ga0335081, IMG submission 206713) | Soil microbial communities from Loxahatchee National Wildlife Refuge, Florida, United States - Lox_Sample_3.5 | ecosystem: Environmental > Terrestrial > Soil > Wetlands | place: USA...
ACGCGCGCCGACGTTCGCGGCTTTCGCCAGGTTGACGAGGTGGTTTGGGAGCTGCCCGCGGATGCCCGTGCGGATATGCGTGTCCCGGCAAGGGTGTTCGCCGACCGGGAGTTGATCGGCCAGATCGCGACGGATCGGTCGCTCGAGCAACTGCAGAACGTGGCGACGCTGCCCGGGATCGTCGGCGCCGCTCTGGCGATGCCAGACATCCATCAGGGCTACGGCTTCCCGGTGGGCGGTGTGGCCGCGACCGAGCCGCCCGACGGAATCGTCTCCCCGGGCGGTGTCGGCTACGACATCAACTGCGGGGTGCGGCTCCTCGCGCTGCCAGTGAGCGTGGGGGAGCTCGGACGGCGCACCGAGGCGCTGGTGCACGAGATCTCCCGGCGGGTCCCAGTAGGTGCAGGTCATGGTGGAGCGCTGAACCTGACTGGCTCGGCGCTTGACCGCGTGCTGGTGCAGGGACCGACGGCCCTGGTCGCCGAGCACGGCATCGGCAACCGGGACGACATCGAGCAAACGGAATCGAGGGGATGTCTTGCCGGTGCCGATCCGCAGACGGTGTCCGAGCGCGCCCGGTCGCGCGGCGCTGACCAGCTCGGGACGCTCGGATCGGGCAACCACTTTCTCGAGGTGCAGCGCGTCGCCAAGATCATCGACCCCGAGGCTGCCGAGGCGTTCGGCCTGCGCCAGGACCAGGTCACGGTGCTGATCCATTCTGGCTCGCGCGGGTTCGGACATCAGGTCTGCAGCGACAACGTGCGGGCGATGGACGCGGTGCAGGTCCGGTACCGGATCACGCTCCCCGACCGAGAGCTGGCGTGCGCGCCGCTGAGCTCACCCGAAGGTCGGCGCTACATGGCAGCGATGGCGTGCGCGGCGAACTTTGCCTGGGCCAACCGGGCGGTGCTGGCGCACCGCGTGCGCGAGTCGGTCGCGCGGATCCTAGGCCCGGCAGTGGCAGACGGAACGCGGCAGGTCTACGACGTGGCCCACAACGTCGCCAAGCTCGAGACCCACCACGGGCGGGAACTGTGCGTGCACCGCAAGGGCGCGACGCGGGCGTTCCCCGCCGGCTCGGCTGAGATCCCCCGGTCGTACCGCAGCGTGGGCCAGCCCGTGTTCATCCCCGGCTCGATGGGCACGAGCAGCTTCGTGTTGGTCGGCCGTCAGGGCGCGATGGAGCGCTCGTTCGGCACCACCTGTCACGGGGCAGGAAGGCGGATGAGTCGCACCGGGGCGCGGCGCCAAATCAATGGCGCCCAGTTGCGCCACCGTCTCGAGGCGGAGGGGATCGTCGTTCGCTGCCCCTCTAACCGGGGCCTCGCCGAGGAGGCACCGTTCGCCTACAAGGACGTCGAGCGGGTCGTCGCGGTCGTCGAGCAGGCGGGGTTAGCCGGGCGGGTCGCGCAATTGGTCCCTCTCGGTGTCGTCAAGGGATGAATTAGCGCTCGGCGACCGAATGAGCCCTGTCCAGCTGCGCGCGCCACCGAGCGAGTTGCGCCCGCTGGCAATGCGGACACGTACCCATGTGACGCGTGTGGCCACAAGCCTTGCCTGCCCTGGCCGAGTGGGCTTCCGCGGTCCCTTTGGAGCGATTCGGGAGTAGGTGAATCATCGTGCGACCAACATATGCCCGGCGTTGCAAGAAGTCATCGCCTCCATACGCGGATCCTGTTGCCTGATGCCCCCGAGCAGGACTGCGGAAAAGCTGCAGTCTTTGACGCCGTCTATGGACTGATCGCCTTGAGTGGCGGGATGCGCATCACCCGCCAGAAGGAGAACATCGCCCCGATAACGCCTAGAGCGAGGCCGACCAGCAGGCCTCGGGCGAGGACCCACGGCGTGATCTCGGGAGAGACGAACGTACCGGCAGCGAGTGCGCGGACGACGAGGTCGCTGGCGACGATGCCCAGCCCCAGGCCTGCGATCGCCCCGCCCGCGCTCACCGTGACCGCCTCGCCGAGGATGAGCCGGGCGATGCGGCTCCGGCTCCAGCCCACCACCGCGAGCAGGCCGAACTGCTGACGGCGCTCGATCACTGCCATGGCCATGGTGTTGACGACGACGACCGCGCCGAGGAGCACGGCCAGCACCGCGATGATGACGGCCGCCTTGGCGATCACCGCGCTGTTCGTGTCGACGCGCGCGACCTCTCCAGGGTCGCCCAGCGCGGCGGTCCCCGGTACGGCGCGCTCCACGGCGCGTTCGACGGTCGCGTCGCGATAGCCCGGCGCCACCAGGACCGCGACCATGCTGACCGCATCGGGCCGTCCCGACAGCCGCTGGGTGACGGCTAGGGGAAGCACGACGCCGCCGTCCTCGAGCGAGACGCCGGAGTGATAGATGCCGGCGACCCGGAACCGATGTCCGGCGACAACCAGGCGACGCCCAACCGTTGCATGCAGGCGCTGCGCGACGCGGTCGCCGACGAGCATTTCACCGGTGCGAGGCAGGGCTCCGGCGACGAGCACCAGCCGCTTGACAAGAGCTCCCTGAAGAGGGGCGCCGAACACCAGCACCGCGGGGTCCGCGGCGATGGCGTGCGGGACGATCTGCACCGGCGAGGTCGCCGAGACGCCGGGGACGCTCGCGATCCGTGCTGCCGCGGACGAGGGCAGCGAGGACGCGGTCAGGTCGGAAACGCCAGCCTGGAAGACGCCGAAGTCGGCGCGGCCGAGTTTGGCCAGGTCGCCGGCGCTGCGAGACAGCCCGGCCGTCACCGCCAGCAAGGCCACGACCGTCGTGACCCCGACCGCGACTCCGAGCGCCGTGAGCGCGGTCCGGCCCCAGCGATGCCGCAGGTTCGACGCGATCAGTGCGAGCACGTCTCAGCCCCTCGCCCTCGCCGAACCGATACACCCGTCGACCAAGGTCACGATGCGATCGGCGCGCTCGCGGACCGCCGGGTCGTAGCTGACGATGATCATGGTCGTGCCATGGCTATCGCGCAGCGAAACGAGCAGCTCGATCAGCCGGGCGGACGTAACCGAATCAAGCGCCCCCGTGGGTTCATCGGCGAGCAGCAGGCGCGGGCGGTTGGCCAGCGCACGAGCGACCGCGACTCGCTGACGCTCTCCGCCGGAGAGCGTCGACGGGAGGTGTTCCACCCGGTCGCTCAGGCCGACCTCCGCGAGCAGCTCGAGTGCCCGGGTGCGACGCTCGCTTCGCGGCACGCCTGCCCCGATCAGCGGCACCTCGACGTTCGCTCGCGCGGTCAACTCGTCGAGCAGCAGGTGCTGTTGGAAGACGAACCCGACGAGATCGCGACGCGCGACACTCACGTTCGCTTGCTGCCAGATGGGTCGTCGATCGATCAGCACCGCGCCGCTGTCGGGCTCGTCCAGACCTCCGACGAGGTTCAGCAGCGTGCTCTTTCCGGAGCCCGAGCGACCGGTCACGAGCACCAGCTCGCCCGGCGCCACGTCGAGGTCGACCCCGCGCAGTGCCTCTACCGGGCCGAAGCGCCGGCTGACATTCCTGACCTCGACGGCCGCGCCCGAGCCCCCTACTGGAGGATCCGGTAGGCCTTCGATCTCGGTGACGGTGCGCCGAGCCGATGCGCGAGTCGACGACGACACGATGTCACGCTAGGCCTCGCCTCTGGGGATCACATCCGCACCTGGCCCCCCTCCGGCCGCGCGAATTACTGATCCGAATCCGGTGGCCGCGTTCCCAGCGGCCAAGCTCGATCTGCGATCGTGCCGCCATGCTCGAGCCGGTGAGCGCGCTTCTGCTCGATCTCGACGGCGTCCTCTATGTGGAGGAGGACCCCGTCGAAGGAGCCGTGGACGCCGTCGTGCGGCTGCGCGAACGTGATTTTGCCCTCCGATTTGTAACCAACACGACCGCGCGGTCACGTGCACGGACGCTGGACAAACTCTCCCATCTCGGATTCGCCGTGTCCGACCCAGAGCTCGTCACGCCCTCCGGGCTTGCGGTTCGCTACTGCCGTGACCGCGGTTACCAGCGCGTCGCGCTCGTGATGAACGACGAGGTCAAGCGCGACTTTGACGGCTTGGACGAGACGGTCGACAGGGCGCAGGCGGTGATCGTCGGCGACCTCGGTCCAGCGTTCGGATACGACGTGCTCAATCAGGCCTTCCGTTGCGTCATGGACGGCGCTGAGCTGATCGCCCTGCAGAAGAATCGTTACTGGTTGCGCGCGGACGGCCTGTCGCTCGACGTCGGGCCGTTCGTCGCTGCGATCGAATACGCCACCAGCCGGGACGCCTACGTTGTCGGCAAGCCTGCCTCGGGTTTCTTCGAGCAGGTGCTCGATGATCTTGGCGTCTGCAGCCGCGCCGCGGCGATGGTCGGGGACGACATCGAGTCAGACATCGGCGGCGCACTGAGCGTGGGGCTGCAGGCGATCCTGGTCAGAACCGGGAAGTACCGGGAGGACAGGGTGCGGGAGTCGGGGATCGAGCCCTCCTCGGTGATCGACTCAATCGCCGACCTCCCCGAACTGGTGACGCTAGCCGGCGAGCCCGGGCACCCCAGCGATCCGCCAGGCCATGCCGACCTTGGCCAATGAGACGGTTTGGGGAGCGAACACTGCCCCGTCGGCGACCTGCGCCGTCGCGTTGTCGCCGTTGACCTTGACCTGCCCGACTCGTGCGGTACTCAGCGCATTCAGGAGTTTCGAGCCGGCGAACGAGTGCACGAGGCTGACGGCGTCGGCGCAGGACGGCTGGGCCGTAATCAGACCGTTGGCGCGCTTGACCACCAGCGCTTCCAACTGGCGCTGTCCGCCCGGCGTGAGAAGCGAGCACGCCGTCTGACCGTCGCCCTGGGTCTGCGCGCTGAGGTAGGAGCGCACCACCTGGCCGATCTGCTGCTCATCGGTGGCCCCGTGTGAAGCTCGGTGCGAGCTGCCGCACGCCCCGAGCATGAGCCCGGCGAGGGACACGGCGACCAACCAGTTGCTGGCGCGCGCAGATCGAGCCACCTCCGCGACCGTACCGGCGGCGGTGCTGTGCCGCGACCGTAGTTTGTTCCGCCCGAGCTGCGGCAAACAGCGCCTGCTACGACCTACCGAAACTCCGCTTATCAGCCGATCGACGTCGCCAACACTTCAGTATGAGTCAGTTCGTCCGATAAGCAGGGCAATGCGTCGCTCCGATGTCAGCGAACCGACTCCATATGCCCGGAACGGCGGGACCGCCCCTGGCGACCCGCCGGCGGTCGATCCGCGCGATGCGCTGAGGTGGGGCGAGCGCCACCAGGATCGCTGGCTCGAGCGCTGGATCCGCTCGACCGAGGACCTCGCGCGCCTGCAGTACTCGCATCGGATGCTCGACGCCGTGATCGACGAGATCGACGGTCGACTCATTCGCATCGGGGATCAGTGGCTGACCGACTACGCGTCTTGTAACTACCTCGGGCTCGACCTCGATACCGAGATCATCGAGGCTGTCCCGGAGTACCTCCGCAAGTGGGGGACGCACCCGAGCTGGTCGCGTCTGCTGGGCAGCCCGGTGCTGTACGAGGAGATCGAGACGAAGCTCACGGACCTTCTCGGCTGCGAGGACAGCCTGTTGCTGCCGACGATCACACACATCCACATGTCGGTGATCCCGGTGCTGGCGGGCGGGGGCACGGTGTTCCTCGACAGCCGCGCGCACAAGACCATCTACGACGGCTGCGCGCTCGCCCAGGCGCGCGGCGCGGCCGTTCAGCGCTTTGCCCACGAGAGCCTCGATCACCTGGAGGGATTGCTCCGGGACCGGGCCTGGCGCCGGCCGGGCATGATCTGCATCGACGGGGTAAATAGCATGACCGGGAACGCCCCGGACCTCGCCGCGTTCGCCGCGCTCGCCCGGCAGTACGACGTGATCCTGTACGTCGACGACGCCCACGGGTTCGGGGTGATCGGCGAACGCTCCGACGATGAGCCGTGCGACTACGGCGTTCGTGGCAACAGCATCGTCCGCCACGTGGCCGAGAGCTACGAGAACGTCGTGCTCGTCGGCGGCTTCTCGAAGGCGTATTCGTCGCTGCTCGCGTTCATCGCGTGCCCGACGCCGCTCAAGCAGGTGCTCAAGACCGCTGCCCCGCCGTATCTGTACTCGGGACCGTCCCCGGTGGCCTCGCTGGCCACGGTCCTCGAAGGGCTTCGCGTCAACGATGTCCGCGGTGATGAGCTGCGGGCGAAGCTCCACCGGCTGACGGGCCGCGTGCTCGAGCGGATGCGCGAGCTCGGCATCGCCACCCCGAATCACTCCGGGTTTCCGATCATCGAGATCCCGCTGGCCGATGCCGACCGGATCGACGAGGTCGGCAACCACCTGTTTGACCGCGGGATCTACGCGACGATGGCGGTGTATCCGCTCGTCCCACGCGACGAGGTCGGGTTCCGCCTGCAGCTCACCTCGGCGCACACCGACGAACAGATCGAACATCTGTGCACGGTGCTCGGCGAGGTCGCCGAAAGGTTCAAGCTCTCGCGGACGCCGGCCGACGACCGCGGTTAGCACGATGTCCCGCGCCACGCCGATCGCCGCCGTTGACCGACGCCGCCTGTGGTGGATGTACCTCGCGTTCGGCGCGCTCGTCTGTGGCCTGTACGTGTTTGTGCCGCCGCTCAAGGGCAGCGGCCCCGTCATCAACGGCCTCGGGCTGTACGGCGTACTCGGAGTGGTCGCCGGAATCCGGATCCACCGCCCGCGGGCGCGACTCGCCTGGTGGTGCTTTGCGGCCGGGCTGTGCCTGTTCTGGATGGGTGACCTCTACACCTACAGCTATCCGAAGCTATTCGGTGCCGACGTGCCGTTCCCCTCGGCCGGCGACGCGATCTATCTGCTCGTGTACCCGGTGTTGATGGCCGGGCTGATCGTCCTCGTTCGCCGGCGCAACCGGCGTGCCGATGGTCCCGGCGCCGTCGACGCGGTGATCATGACGCTCGGCCTGTCGCTGGTCTCGGGGATCGTGCTGATCGCGCCCTACGTCCACGACAACACGCTCGGTCTGCTCCCGAAGCTCGTTTCGATCGCCTACCCGATGGGCGACATCATCCTGCTCGCCGCCGGCATCCGCCTGGCTGTCGACGCCGGCAAGCGCCGGCCGGCGTTCTACCTGCTGATCGCCAGCATCGTCACGCTCCTCAGCACCGACTTCGTCTACGGCATCTTCACGCTCGACAACACGTACGACCACCAGCTGTGGATGGACGCCGGTTGGATCTTCTTCTACCTGCTGTGGGGCGCGGCTGCTCTCCACCCCTCGATGCAGGAGCTGTCCGAGGAGGAGGCCGATCGGCAGCCGCGTCTGACCTGGCTGCGATTGGCGCTGCTCGCCGGCGCGACCCTGATCGCGCCCGCGCTCGAGATCATCAAGGTCGTTCCGACCCGCAATTGGGACCTGCTGTTCGTGATCGGCGCGTCCGCCGTGCTGTTCTCGCTGGTCGTGGCACGGATGACCGGGCTGGTCCGCCAGCGCGAGAAGTCAGTCGCGCGTGAGCGGGCGCTCAGCGCCGCGGGCGGCCTGCTCGTCGCGGCCACCGAGCCCCGCGAGATCCTGATCGCGGCGCTCCAGGCGCTCGCCGAGTTCGGCGAGGGCCGAACCGACGCCCGCGTGTGCCGGATCGTCGGCGACCGGGTCCGCGCGATGGCGCTCGACGAGCGCGGCGGGCTGTCCGAGTGGGACCTGCCCCCGGGCATCTCGCCGTTCCTCGAGGACTCCGGGGACGGGGGCGCGGTGATCCTGCCGGGCGGTGCGCGCGACGGGCTGCGCATGGAGGCGGGCCGGGACCGAGTGCTCCAGCTGGAGCTGCGTCCCGGCAGCGGGGCCGGCGCCGGCCTGATGCTGATCGTCGCCGGCGAGGTGAGCAATGACGAGGAGACCCGCTACGCGCTGCGCACGCTCGCCCATCAGGTGTCGCTGGCGCTGAGCAGCGCGCAGTTCGCCGAGGAGATCCATCGCCGCGCCAGCGAGGCCAGGTTCTCGACGCTGGTCCAGAACTCGAGCGACCTGATCACGGTGCTGAGCGCCGAGAACAAGATCATCTACCAGAGCCCCTCGATCGAGCGCGTGCTCGGCTACACCGCCGAAGAGGTCACGGGCCGGCCGTTCGCGGAGCTGCTGCATTCTGAGGAGCAGGGGCGCATGCTTCGCCGCCTCATCGACGGTGCCGGGGCTAACGGCCGTTCCGAGGTCATCGACTGCCTGCTCGCGCACAAGGACGGTGGCCTGCGCCACTTCGAGATCCTCCACACCGACCTGCTCGCCGACAGCTCGGTCGGCGGGATCGTGCTCAACGGCCGGGACGTATCGGAGCGCAAGGCGTTCGAGGAGCAGCTCGCCCACCAGGCCTTCCACGATTCCGTGACGCACCTGGCGAACCGGGCGCTGTTCAACGAGCGGGTGCGGCACGCCGTGGCGCGAACGCTGCGCGAGGGCATGGGGATGGCGGTGCTGTTCGTCGACCTCGACGACTTCAAGACCGTCAACGACAGCCTCGGTCACGCCACCGGCGACCGCGTGCTCCTCGAAGTGGCGCAGCGGATCTCGGCCAGCGTCCGGGCGGCCGACACCGCGGCTCGGTTCGGCGGCGACGAGTTCGCGATCCTGCTCGAGGATGTCCAGGACCTACAGGCGGCGGTCGAGACCGCCGAGCGTATCCTCGACGCGCTGAGCCGTCCGCTCGAGCTCGCTGACAACCACCTGGTCATCCGCGCGAGCCTTGGGATCTCGGTCGTCGAGCCCGGGACTGCCACCGATGCCGACGAGCTGATCCGGAACGCCGATGCCGCGATGTACATCGCGAAGGCCGATGGGAAGGGCGGCTACCGGCTGTTCGAGCCCGCGATGCACGACCGGGTGGTGGCCCGGCTGGCGCTGCGCGCTGATCTCCAGAAGGCGCTCGAGCGCGGGGAGTTCGAGCTCCATTACCAGCCGCTGGTTCGCCTGGCCGATGAGACCGTCACCGGCGTCGAGGCGCTCCTGCGCTGGCGCCATCCCTCGCGCGGGCTGATCCCGCCGTTCGAGTTCATCCCGTTCGCCGAGGAGACCGGGCTGATCATCGACATCGGGCGCTGGGTGCTCCAGGAGGGGTGCCGGCAGGCGAAGGAGTTGCGAGACCGCATGCGCGGAGCGACGCTGCCGACTATCGGGGTGAACCTGTCGGTCAAGCAGCTGTTCCATTCCGACATCGTCAGCGACGTGGCCTCCGCGCTGGCCGCCGCCGACCTCGAGCCGGACGCGCTCACGCTCGAGATCACCGAGTCGGTGATGATGACCGACACCCAGCTCGCGATCAGCCGCTTGAACGAGCTGCGAGCGCTCGGCGTGCGACTGGCGATGGACGATTTCGGCACCGGGTATTCGTCGCTGAGCTCGCTGAGCATGCTGCCGCTCGACATCCTCAAGATGGATCGCTCTCTCCTGGCCGCCGGCGCGGCGCCGGTCACGTCCGGGCTCGCCTCAGCGGTCCTGAGCCTGGGCGAGACCTTCGATCTCGAGGTGGTCGCCGAGGGGATCGAGTACCCCGAGCAGTCGGCCACGCTGAGGGAGCTGGGCTGCGACACCGGGCAGGGCTTCTACTTCGCCAAGCCGATGGTGCCCGAGCATCTGATCAGCTTCCTCGAGGAGCACGCCGGCAGAGGCGACGGGACGGCGCTGGCCGCGAGCTCGGACTAGTGGCCGGGCTGAGCGCATGCAGCAGAGCTACGAGGCGCTGGACCGGCCGGGGGGTTTCAGCCGCGTCCGGCTCCTAGCGCCGCTCGCCCACAGGGACTACCGGTTGCTGGTGGCCGGGATGTCGGTCTCGCTGCTCGGCGACGGCCTGTTCCTGGTGGCGCTGGCGTGGCAGGTCTACACGCTGTCGGATGCCCCGACCGCACTGGCAACCGTCGGGATCGCGATGACGATCCCGACGATCGCCTGCCTGCTGATCGGCGGCGCGGTGAGCGATCGCTTCGACCGGCGCGTTGTGATGCTGACCGCCGACACGGTCCGCGCGGTCGTGCTGGCGGCGCTCGCGGCGCTCGCGGTCACGGGCGCGCTCGTCCTACCGGAGCTCTTTGCGATCGCCGTGGTGTACGGCGCCGCCACCGCGTTCTTCAACCCGGCGTCCGATGCGCTCGTCCCCCAGTTGCTCCCGGGCGACGCGCTCGCCCAGGCAAACTCGCTCGACCAGCTGATCAGGCCGGTCATGCTGCGGCTGGCCGGACCGGCGGTCGGCGGCCTGGCGGTGAGCGCGATCGGCGCGGGCTGGACGTTCGGGCTCGACGCCGGGTCGTTCGCGGTCTCGGTGGTGGCGCTCCTTGCCATGTCCCGCAGACCGGTTCCGCAAACGGCCGAGACAAGAGCCGGGGTACGCGAGATCAAGGCCGGGCTCCGCTACGTTCGCAGCCACGCGTGGCTGTGGGCGACGCTGGTGAGCGCGGCCGTCGCCTACCTGTTGTTCATGGGGCCGACCGAGGTGTTGCTTCCGTTCATCGTCAAGCACCGGTTCGCCGAGGGCGCGCGCGATCTCGGCCTGATCTTCGCCGCCGGCGGGCTCGGGTCGTTGATCTGCGCGCTGGCGATCGGGCAACTCGGCCTGCCGCGCCGGAGCCTCACGTTCATGTACGTGGTGTGGACGATCGCGACGCTCGCGGTGGCGGGCTACGGCCTCTCGAAAGGCCTGTGGGGCTTGATGCTCGCGAGCGTCCTCTTCAACACGCTCGAGACCGCCGGCACGATCGCCTGGGCGACCGCCAAGCAGCGTCATGTCCCGACGCAGCTTCTCGGCCGCGTGTCGAGCCTCGACTGGCTGATCTCGATCGGCCTGCTGCCGCTGTCGTACGCGCTGACGGGTCCGATCAGCGCCGCTCTCGGCGTGCGCACAACCCTGGTATGGGCCGGTGCCCTCGGCGCGATCGTCACGTTCGCGCCCCTGCTCAGCCGGCGTGTGCGCAGCCTCGACGATCACGAAGCCGACGCCCACTCCCCTGTGCCCGAGACGCCGGGGTACGAGGCTGTCATGCTGCCTCGATGACTCGCATCGAGATCCCCGGACACGATCTCATCGGGATCCGGGCTGACAACCCGGGACCGTTCACTTTGACCGGCACGAACTCCTGGATCGTTGCCCGCGATCCGGCATGGCTGGTCGATCCCGGTCCGGACCTCGGTGAGCACATCGACGCCCTCATCAACGAGATCGACGCGCGGGGCGGGCTCGGCGGCATCGCCCTCACCCACCAGCACGCCGACCACACCGGCGCGGTGCCGGCGATCCGCGGCCGCTACCCCGACGCGCCGCTCGCCGCGGCGGGCAACGATGCGGATGTGCGACTCGAGGATGGCGACGTGTTCGGGCCGCTCGAGGCGGCGGCGACCCCCGGGCACGCGCCCGAGCACCTCGCCTACATCGTCGGCCCCGCCGCCTTGACGGGTGACGCGGTGCTCGGCGAGGGGAGCGTGTTCATCGCCCCCGATCCGGGTGCGCTCGCCTCGTACCTGGCCGCGCTCGCGCGGCTGAAGGAACGCGCACTAAGAGTCCTCCTCCCCGGCCACGGACCGCCAGTCTTCGACCCCGCGGGGAAGCTCGACGAGTACGTCGCCCATCGCCTGGACCGCGAGCGGCGGCTGATCGGAGCCTTGGACGCCGGCAAGCGGAGCACCGAGGAGCTGCTTGACGACGCCTGGGCCGACGTGCCGCCCCGTCTGCGTCCGGCGGCCACGGTCACGCTCGCGGCCCACCTCGACAAGCTGGCCGACGAAGGACGGCTGCCCCCGGACGTCAATCGGCCGACGATCACGCTCTAGAGGGCTACCCCGCCGCCAGTCGCTTACGCGCGATTGCCAACGCGGCCGTCAGCGGCGTGGCGTCGGTGGCGCTGGCCTCGTCGAAGATCTGGCGCAGGGTGTCGCCGATCTGGCGGACGCGCCGGGCCGCGGCCGTAGGGTGGAAACCGTTCTGCTCCTCGGCGATGCAGATCAGGCCGCCGGCGTTGGCGACGAAGTCGGGCGCCCATAGGATCTGTCGGGCGGCGAGCAGGTCGGCAACGGACTCGCTCGCGAGCTGGTTGTTGGCGGCGCCGGCCACGATCTGGCAGCGCAGCCGAGGGACGGTCGTGTGGTCGAGCACGCCGCCGAGCGCGCACGGCGCCAGCACGTCGACGTCGAGCTCGAGCGCCTCCGCCGGAGACGCCCATCCCGCGCCCAGCTCGGCGGCGAAGTGGCGCTTACGCTCGTCGATGTCGCTGACCACGAGGTTGGCGCCGGCCTTGGCGCAGCGCTTGGCGACGCGCGACCCGACGTGCCCGAGTCCGACGACGGCCACCGAGCGCCCGCGCAGCGAGTTCGACGAGAACACCCGATCGCAGCACGCGCGGATCGCGGACTCGACCCCGAGCGCCGTGAACGGGCTGGGATCCCCGGAGCCGCCCAGCCGGCGCGGGAGTCCGGCCACGTGCGCGGTGCGCTGTGCGATCACCCGCATGTCGCGGCTCGAGGTGCCCACGTCCTCGGCGGTGATGTAGCGGCCGCCGAGCGACTCGACGGTGTCGCCGAAGTCGAGCAGGGCCGCGGTCCGGCGCTCGGAGGACAGGACCTCGCCGGGGGCGGTCATGATCACGCCCTTGCCTCCGCCGAGCGGCAGATCGGCGACAGCGGACTTGTAGGTCATCGCCCGCGAGAGGCGCAGTGCATCCCGCAGCGCCAGGCGCGCGTCCGGGTACCCCCACATCCGGCACCCGCCGAGCGACGGGCCGCGAACCGTGGAGTGGACGGCGACGAACGTATACAGCCCGGAGCGCCGTCCGCGACGGACGACGACGTCCTCGTGATCTAGCGGCTCGAGGTAGCTATCGGTTGCCGGGTCGATACGGGAGTCGCCGGGTCGAGCCGCGACCGGCGTGCTCACGGTGCCGGCGGCGGGGTCCCGCTCGGGGACAGCCCCGGCGTTGATCCCGTTCCGGTGCTGCTGGTGCCTTGCGAGCTCGTGCCGCTCGAGCCGGAGCCGGTGGTCGAACCCGTGGACCCGCTCGAGTCCGTTTGGGTGGTCGAGCTCGAATCGGTGGTCGATGGGCTGGTCCCGGCCGTCGTCGAGGTCGTTGTTGACGACGACACGCCCGTCGTCGTCGAGGTGGTGGCGTTGGCCTGACCCTTGACCGTCGTGCCGTCGCCGTTGGGGGTCGCGCCGCCGCCGGGCATCATCGTCGAGGAACCGCCGGTGTTCTCGGACTTCAGCTTCGATGGAACCGTGATCGTGGTCGTCGACGTGGTCACGGTGATGGGCGTGGCCGAGGTCGTCGGGTGCGACGTGGCCGCGACCTTGACCACCGCCGGTGTCTGAGACGGCAGGCTGGCCGCCACCGGCGCGGCTTCCTCCGGCGGATCGACGTTCACGGCGGTGGCCGATCCGGAGGCCGAGGGCGTCACATGCCGGGTCGCGGGAGCAACCACCGCGGCGTGCGCGCGGTGATGCGGATGCGATGCGGGGACGGCGATCGTGTGCTGGAGCTCGACGGCGCCCCCCGCGGTCACCACCGCGGCCGCGAGCAGGGTCGCGACGTGCGTGGCCCCAGCGCTCATCGCGCCGATCCCGACGACGGCCGATCCGCCTCCCGCTCCCGCCCCGGCGGCGAGCGCGCCGCCGGCCGCCCCGCTCCCGGCGCCACCGATGCCGAGCACGTTGGCGAGCACTCCGAGCGGCCCGAGGGTGGGAACGATCGCCGCGAACCGCCGGCTCACGCCCCGCAGGTCTTGGCGGAACTCCCGGCAGCCGGCGCAGTCGCGCATGTGCCGGCGGGCCGTGGCATTCGGGCGCAGCCCGCGGTCGTGGGAGACGATCAGCTCCTCGCGAATCTCTGAGCACGCGGTATCACGGGCTTCCAGGGCCTTGGCCAGCGCCAGCCGAGCCCGGACGAGCAGCGACTTCACCGCCGGCACGGTGACCCCGAGCGCCCCGGCCATGTCGGCGTAGGACATGCCGCCGAGCTCGCGCATCAGCAGCGCGGATCGCTGCTGCTCGGGAAGGCGGCGAACGTCCGCGATCAGGCGCCGGAGCGACTCGCGCTGATCGGCTTCGGCGATCGGGTCGTGCACGGGGGAGCGCAGCAGCTCGAGCACCTCGGGCGGCGGTGGCGAGGGCCGGCGCAGCTCGTCGATGCAGCGGTTGTGCGCCACCCGGTACAGCCAGGCGCGCAGCGCGAGCTCGCGGCGGTTGGCCCGCAGGCCCGCGTACGCGCGCACGAAGATGTCCTGAAGGGCGTCTTCGGCGTCCTGCCGGTGGGTCAGCATCTGCCGCGTGTAGGCGAACAGCCGCTGGCGGTAGCGATCGTGGATCACCCGGAAGGCGTCGTCGTGCCCCGCGCGGAACAGCGCCACCAGCTGTTCGTCGGATCGGAGGCGAAGCAGTGGCGTCCCAATCGAGGCCCTAGGCCTCGCCACTGCTGGTGCTGGGAGTGCGGAAGCTTCCAACCCGCAATCACTCTAACGCCTAAACCGGGAGAACGTTTCCGAAATCTCCCAGCGATATCCTCAGCAGGGCACGATGGACCCTGCCTCCGGGATTGGAATCCCCGTCGCGTTCGGCGCCGGGTTGATCTCGTTCTTGTCGCCCTGCGTGCTGCCTCTCGTGCCTGGCTACGTCTCGGCGGTCGCCGGGGTGGCGCCAGCCGAGATCCAGGCGCGCCGGGTGATCGGGCCGAGCCTCGCGTTCGTCGCGAGCTTCTCAGTGATCTTCATCGCGCTCGGACTGCTCGGGCAACAGGCGCTCCACGGTGCGTTGACCGGGCCAGCGGCGCTCAAGATCTCCGGCGCGGTGATCATCGCGATGGGAGTCGTGTTCGTGCTCGCGCCGTTCGTGCCGCAGCTTTCGCGCGAGTGGCACGTGGGACGGCTCGTGAGCCAGGCCGGGCGGAGCGGACCCGTGCTGACCGGGGCCGCGTTCGCGCTTGCCTGGACCCCGTGCACCGGGCCGACGCTCGGGGCGATCATCACCGCGGCGGGGGTGTCGGGCTCGGCGGCTCACGGCGCCTTCCTGCTGGCGGTCTACTGCGCCGGCCTCGGCGTTCCCTTCCTGGTCACAGGGCTCGCGTTCGGGACGGTTACCTCCGCGCTGACCGTGGTCCGGCGTCACTACGCGGTCGTGATCGGTGCCGGCGGCCTCGTGCTGATCGGGATGGGCGTGCTCATCTGGACGGGCGAGTTCACCCAGCTCAACATCACCGTGAACCACTGGCTGCAGTCGCTCGGCCTGCCCGATCTCAACTCGGACACCTAGGGCCCCGCGCGCGGCAGGAACCCCGACCGGAAACGGGTATATAGCCGCACACGCGCCGGCGTGTCCTAACTCCGACCGACGTGGTTGGACTTGATCGCTCTCTCTGGTACGCTCCGCCCCTCGTTGTTAGGGTGCCCTAAAACCCTCGAGGTCGCTTGTCTTTCGCACAGACCATCGTCCTAGGCGCGCTCGCCGGATTCACGATCTTTCTCGGCCTGCCCG
>Ga0335081_10009804_pt1 | contig 15438 bp, 18 predicted proteins | sample Lox_Sample_35_FD_206713 | JGI IMG/M metagenome (GOLD analysis project Ga0335081, IMG submission 206713) | Soil microbial communities from Loxahatchee National Wildlife Refuge, Florida, United States - Lox_Sample_3.5 | ecosystem: Environmental > Terrestrial > Soil > Wetlands | place: USA...
CCTCCACTATCGACACGGCGACCGCGCCCGGCGCGTCAGCCGAGTGAAGGTGCCTGAGTTTCGACTAGACCCTGCAACAAGCATTTCATCGCTCCGGGGTGAGCCGCCGCCCATGCCGACTTGTCGGTCTTGCAGGCCAGCGGCGCCAGGCCCTTGACCTTCTGCGCGTCAGCGACCAGCACCTCCCAGCCGCGCCCGGTGAGCTCATCATGCACGAATCGGGCGCCGTTCATCGACTCCACCACCCCGCGCACCGGCTCGCCATACACGGCCATCCGACTGGCCAGCCCATACAGACCGTCGCGATCCGGGATCGCCGCGAACCGGTCGATCAACTCCCCCTGATCAGAGACCAGACACACCTCAACCTGTTTGCGACTCAAATCCAGCCCAACATGCACCACGAACACGCTCCTTTCTCCCGCCGGCACGAGACCCGGGCAGGATCAATCCAGCCCACCGCGTACCTTGATACCCAGGTAGGTCGGTTCTCTGTTTCGGACGGCTCGGCCGCGCGGGTCCAGCCGCGCGCGCCTCACCTACGCTGTTCGATACGGAGGGCCGACCTCCTCCCGGCCGCTACGCCGCCCGGGGAGGACCGCCTTCATCGCATTCCTTAGGGGAAGCGTCGCGGGGCGAACTGCCGGTCGAGCGTCGGCGGCTCCCGGTTGTACGACGCGCACAATTCGGTGGTCGCCGAGGATCGCCCGCCCGCGCCTGAGGCGGCTCTCGCAACCGCGAGAAAGCGGGTCTATGACCTGAGCCTGTCACCGTCGCCGACATTCGATGACGCCCCGAGTCTCGAGATTGGCGATTAGGGGATGCAAGGCGTCGACGCGGGCGAGACTCGCATCCGTGCCCGCACGGGTATCAGAGCCGAGGGGGCTTCGTAACTGCTTGTGTCCCGATAGCGGTCGCGCCGAGCAGTAGCCAGGCCATCGACATCGCGGCTCGTTCGCGGTGCAGGGTAACGCCGTCCGGGAGAACCGGCTGTCGTCAGCTGCGGGGACGATCCGAGATGACAGCCGCCCGTGCGTACGCCGGGCGTGCCTCGCCGCGCTGCACGTAAGCCTCGAGTGCCGGCCACGGTTCCAGCAGCCCTCGCGCGTTGGCTCCCTGGAGCACGGTCGCGCACAACACGTCGGCAACGCTGAAGCGATCGTCGACGAGCCAGTCGCGCTCGGCGAGCACGGACTGCATCGCGGCGGCCGCGTCGGCGAAGCGGTCGTGCGCCGGGGCGTCGACGACCCGTTCGCCTAGCTCGCGAATCCAGCGAAACAGCGGCGCCTCGAGCTCGGAGACCGCGAACACGACCCACTGGTAGACGAGTCCTCGCCCGGTTGAGCCAACGGGACCGATCAATCCAGCGCCGGGGTTTAGATCGGCGAGCTGGAGGCAAATCGCTGCGGACTCGAACATCGTCGCGCCGTCCGGAAGGTGGAGCGCTGGGACACGCCCCAGCGGGTGGCGCAGCAGGTGCTCCTGAGACCTCCGCTGCGTACCGCTGATCTCCGTCAAGTCATACGGGCCGCCGATCTCCTCCAGCAACCACAGCACACGGGTCGACCGGGTCCGCGCATGTAATAGAGCCGCGGTGACGTCATCTACGAAATCCTGCCGACGGCGCCAGGCTTTTCAGCGGCTTCAGCATGGCTGATTTCCTCGCCACACCCGAACGCGTTCTGCTATGTGCCGGATACGCGCGAACAAGGTCTCGAGCCCGACGTGGGCTCCTGCTCTTCAACCCCAAACGTGAGCGGCGGGCGAATCCCGCGAGCGGTTCGTAGCCGCCCTCATCGTCCTTACCGGAAGCGGCCCTCTGTTTGCTGGACCGCGTCGGGCCGACCAGCGAGCTAGAAGCACCGAGACGGTCGACGGTCGGCTGCCGCGACGCCTAGACAAGGGGAGCGACGCGGCGACCACCGGGGATCGCTGCTGCAGATCGTCCTCGCCAGCGCAGCCAGCAACAAGCCGAATGACGAGCCCCGTTCGCTGCGGAAGCAGCAGCACGGGCGCGCGCTCGTTAATGGGTGCTCGCCGAAGGGACGGACCTCAGGATGCGAGCGCAGACCAGAACGTGCTCACCGACAAGATCGCTGTAACGAGCGCGCCGCCGCGTGAGGACGGATTTCGAATGAATCGCCCTGTCGCCCAGCCTCGCACCCAGTTGAATCGCCAGGGCCCTGGCCACTCGGCAAGCGGCACAATGCCGTCATGCGCGTCGAGCGCGCCCGGGAGAACGTGTTCAAGGTTACGGCGACCAGCGAGGAGCTATCGGCGTTGGTGGCCGGCGCCCGGATGGCGCTCGAGGCAATGCGAGCCGCGCCCGACCGGCCGCCCGGTGAAGCGCTCGAGGTCCTCGAGCGGGTGCTGAGCGACTTCGATCGGGCGCGAGAACGTCTGACGGGCCCCCCGGCCGGCGGCTGACCCCACTGGCCCGCGCCGGGCCGGCCGATCTCCACAACGTCAGGCGGGCGCCCCGGCCGATGTCTGCTCGCGAACGTGGGCAGTGATTTGATCGAATTCGGCCGTGAACTGGTCGTAGTCGAACTGGAGCGTGTTCAGGTAGGTGCTCCAGCCCATCGTGTTCTTTGCGATCATTGCGGTCTCGGTGATCTCGTCCTCGCTGGCGCCGAACAGCCGGGCCGCCTCGGCGTGGAAGTACGCGCAATAGCGACAGCGGGTTGCGCCGGATACCGCGAGACCGATCATCTCCTTGTACTTGTTGGGGATGGCGGTTTGATCGGAGAGCACGAGCGACTTGAAGCTCGCCCACTCGGTGGGTAGCAAGTAATCGGGAACGCGCTGGAGCCACTCGGGGTTGAGCCCAAAGGCCCCCTCGATATCCCGATCCGCGTCGTGACGATCCTGGAAGACTGACATGGATGACCTCCTGGTAGTTAGTGGATAGTGGATGCGTCGTGTGTTGTGCAGGCGAGGGCCCTCGCTAAGCCGGCCGAGCGTTGGCGAGGATCTGCTCGCGCGAGACCTTGCCGAGGAGGTCGGGGTGTGCCTCCGCGAGATGACGCTCGACATTTGCGACGAGCTCGTCGTCGTCCTCGCCGGGGATCAACACGCCGTCGCGTGCACATTCGAATACCTTGGCCATACCGGCCTCCTCACGGATTGGTGACTTGTCGCGAGGAGGATCGTCGGCGGGGATTTCGGTTCTATTGGGGGGTGCTTGGCGAAAGCTTGGCGCAGAAGCCGTGCGGCGATGACCGGGTGGCGAGGGGCCGCCCGGGCCTACGCGCGGTCAGACCTCTTCGGCCATGGCCAGGAGGTCTTCCCGCGACACCTTGTTCGCCAGCTCGGGGTGAACCTCCTGAATGTGCCGGTTCGCCTCCTGCACGAGCTCATCCTCGGTCTCACGCCGAGAGACGTGACCGCAGTCGCAGTTGATCACGTAAGCCATCGCTGCTCTCCTTTCTGTGATCCCAGCCAAGCCGATTGTGGCGAGTGGGCTTTGGCGCTAGCTTGGCGCCGTGAGCAGCCGGGAGCTAGAGCAAGACGCGACTCGGATCCAGCTCTGCGGGCGCTTCGTCGCGCGAGTGGCTGGTAGGCGGATTGAGCATCTGCTGCCTGGCCGGCAGGGACGTCTCCTGTTTGCCTATCTCGTCGTCAACCGAGATCGAGTGGCGAGTCGGGATGAGCTCACCGAGGCGCTGTGGCCGCGAGCGCTTCCCCTCGCTCCCGACCCGGCCCTGTCGGCTCTGCTATCGAAGCTCAGGCGGCTGCTACCCAGCGGTGGCCTGCTGGGCCGCAGTGAAATGCGGCTGGAGTTGGGGCGGCACGCGCGAGTGGACATCGAGGCGGCGCGGGATGGGATCCATCGCGCGGAGGCGCTGATCGCGGCTCGTGACTGGTACGCCGCGACCGGCCCCACCCTCGTCGCGTACAACATCAGCCAGCGGCGGTTCCTGCCCGGTGAGGAAGGCGACTGGATCGAGGAGCTGCGACGAGAGCTCGAGGAGATCCGCGTGAGAGCCCTGCACTGCACGGCGGTTCGGAGCTTAGGCCTAGGCGGACCCGAAATCGCCACGGCCGAGCGCGCGGCGCGGCGCCTGATCGAGCTGGCTCGCTACCGCGAGGCCGGCTACGAGGCACTAATGCAGGCGCTCGAGCGACAGGGCAACATCGCCGAGGCGCTCCGCGTCTACGAACGCCTCCGAGGGCTCCTACGCGAGGAACTGGGCGTCGCCCCCTCACCCGCGGTGCAACGGGTACACCAGCGCTTGCTGAACCTCGACTCGCTCACCTGAGGTGAGGTAGCCCAACGCTGCAGGCACGTTGTCTCGGCGCCGGACGACCGAATAGGCGTAATCGAGCCGCGGGCGCCCCCCCGGGGTCCGGCCAGACAGACCCGCTCTTCCTCTGCGACGAGCATCTCCCGGTGCGGCGACGATTTCCCGGTTTGCGCGGTGACCGTCGGGTAAACGAATCGAACTAGTCACTGTTCTAGGGACGGTGGGACGAGGTGCCCGACAATGGTGACATTTTGAACATCAGGTCCCAGCCATATCCCGCCTTGGGCGATCGCGAGCATCTGTGATCCCGACGACCAATTAACGCACTACCTTCTGGATGGGTTTTTCCGACGCCCACCGCGGCAAGCGCGACTCAGCGGTCCTTCGGCGCAGGATCGACCTGTACACGCCGACGCCCCTCTCGAGATCCGCGCTTAGCAGGAGGCGTGATGTCGCGGCGAGATGCGCGTGCAAACACGAAGGGGGGTCTGCGGCCTGTTGGGTGAGCCGGGCCGAGCGTGGCTGCTCCATACCGCCTAGACCGGCAGTCCGCTCGACGACTTGATGGTGGCTGGTTTGCTCGGCGAGCAGAACACCGCCGAGTTCGGCGCCAAGCTCCTGCGACTCGGGCCCCAGCAAGAGTCAGGATGAGCCCGCCCGGCGCGCCCGCACTGCCTTCCGAGTGGGGTTTCACCGTCGTTGTCCCGCGGTGAAACGGTTGTGAGCTCGTCAGAGCGCGGCACCGGCTGTGCGGATGGTGTTGCGGCTTAGCTCGTTGCCAACGTCATCCCGTGGCCCATGTGAGGGCACCGCGGAGGGGGCTGGCCTACGCGGTTGGTGTGCGAGCCATCTACTCGGCCGCGAGTTGAGCCAGCCGCCGCATCGAGTCGCTGATGATCTGACGCTGAGCACCAAGGCGGTGGGCCTCGGCCTCGGGGATCTCGACATCGACTGTGATCAGAGTGCCGTCTCCCTCCGGCTGCAGACGCCATTCGAAGCGGAGGTCTGACACCAGGCAGGAGACCGTGACGCGGTGCTGGTCCTGACGGCTGTCGAGCAGCTGCGCCATCGGGAACTCCGGGTACCCCTGGGGATACATCGTGTACTGGGCCTCGTCCTGCACGTCGACGGTGCCGATCCCCGCCCACCAATCGGGGAACCGGGACGGGTCATACAGGAGTTTCCACACGTCCTCGGGCGGCGCCGACGACGTCGCGGTGTCATGGAACGATGGCACTGCAGCGTCCCTCCTTGATCGACTGTAGATCGGCGCGGGCCCGCGCGAGTTCGCGCTCGGGCTCGACGAGTCCGACGACCGGACGGCCGAGGTCGGCGAGCACACCGGCGAGGCTGTCGGCCCGTAGGTTCGCGGCGAGCAGCCGCTCCCAGCCGGCGCTCGACTCTTCGAGGCGGCGCACTGCCTCGTCATCGTCCCCGCGCGCGTGTGCGATGAGGCCCTGGACGCGGGCGAGCCTCGGCACGAGCGTCGCCGGAAAGTCGCTCGGACGGACCGGCTCGAGGACGGCCGCCCGAAGCTCCTCGGCCGCCTGTTCCGCGTGCCCGCCACGCGCCAGCGCCTCGGCTAGGGCGATCCGGGTCACTGGGCGGCTGATCCGGGCTTCGTCGACCAGCGACGTACCGAGCAGCTGGGCCGCGAGCTCACACTCGCCCTGATCCAGCGCGACAAGTCCAAGATCGTGGCTCGCCTTGGCCAGCAGGTCCGGCTGGCCAAGCTGTTCTGCCACGGCATGCTCAGCTTCCGCGGCCTTGCGCGCGTCCTTGAGCCGTCCGAGACCCCTGAGAACGAACGCCTTAGCGGCCAATACGTCCGCCTCGATTCCCTTCAGTGCGTGCAACGGGACAGCCGCCGTACCGCGATCGAGGAACTCGAGCGCGCGCTCGTACTCACCCGCCGCGGTCGCCGCTCCCGCCGCGTTGATCCAGGCGCCGTACGCGAGGTCCGGGCGGCCGATCCGATCGCTGGCAGCGCCGGCGGCGATCGACGGACCGTAGGATTCGACGAACCGGCCACGCCGCATGAGCACCAGTGCGCGCGCGTGGGCGATGTCATACACACGCCAATCACCGCTCGCCTCGGGTTCGGCGCTAAGACGTTCGAGCAGTCGCTCTGCCTCCTCGACACTCCCGGCCACCGCCTCACACCACGCGCAAGCTGCCAGTGCCTCGGCGCGCTCCTCGCTCGGCGCGCGGCCGGCCCGCTCGATCAGCTCGAGTGCGATGCGGGCGCTCTCGCGCGCGACGCGCGGGTAGCAGATCGGACCGTGGTTAGCGCGGGCATGTTGAAGCTGGGCGCGTGCCAGATCCAGCGGCTCGGCTTTCTCGAGCAGCGCGAACGCACGTTGAAACGCGTCCTCGGATTGATCGCGGCGGCCGCGCCAGGCTTCGAGCTCGGCAAGCTCGAGCCAGAGCGCCGCGCGGTCGGGGGCGGTCCCGAGCGCGTCCTCAACGAAGGCGACGGCTTCGTCGAGGGCGCCGACGTTTCTGGCGCTCGCGGCCGCCCTCACCAGCTGCGGCACCGCGTCGGCGCCCGCGCCGCCGATGCGCAAATGGCGCGCGACCTCGGCGGGACGCGGGATTGCACCCGCCTGCTCGCAGGCGAGCAGCACCTGCGCCCAGCGCTGATGGAGCCCGCGCCGGCGAGGCTCGGCGATCTCTCCGTAGACCGCATCACGGAGCAGCGCGTGCCTGAAAACAACGCCGTCGCCGGCAGCCGCCATCAGTCCCGATTGGAGCGCCGCGGTGGCCGCTTCGTCCGGATCCTCCAGCGGAAGCCGGTCGAGTTCGACCGCCTCGATCGGACGCGCTGCGACGGCGGCGAATTCGACCAGCCGACGACCGCCGTCAGGCAGCGGACCGAGCATCGCCCTGACCGATCCCCGCAGGCTCGGCGCTATGTCCTGGAGCCCGCGCCCGAGCGCCCGCGAACGTCATCAATGTCGCGTGGATCCGATGCTTAAGCATCGACTTGTGCTTGACCAGGTGCAGCCGAAAGCGCGCCTGCTCGCGCTCTGCGCGCACGCGTGGATCGGGCAGCCAGATCGCCGGCACCAGGTTCCGGTGCGAGAGCACCGCCAGCACTCTTGCGTCGACCCGGTCGGTCTTGCACGCCAACGGTGCTAGCCCCTTGACCCGCTGCGCGTCGGCGATCAACACATCCCACCCGAGCTGCTCGAGGGTGTCGTGAATGAACCGCGCGCCGGTCATCGATTCGATCACCGCCCGCACGGGCTGGCGGTGACGCGCGAGCTTTGAGACCAGGTAACCCAGCCCCTCGGGATCGGGCGGCGCCGCGAGCTCCTCCACCAGCTCCGCCTCATCAGAGAGCACGCACACATCAAGCCGCCGGCGGCTCAGATCAAGACCAACATGCAGCATCAGGCATCACCTCTTCTGGCGCAGGGACCAGCCGACCGATCGCGTAGCGTGACTCGCCGGTCGACGCCCAGCTATTCGAATGGCCCGGCCGCGCGGCCGATATCCGCGCGCGCCTGACCTAGGCTGTTCGACGCCGGGCGTCGACCACCTCCACCAGGACCGCGCCGACCGGAAGCCGGTCCTTCATCGCATTCCGAAGCGATCATCGCGTTGAGGACCGTCCGAGCTGTCGCTCGCGCAGGCAATCCAAGCGTCTCGTCGGCGCGGACTGCGGCTCTGATGCTGCCGTTCCACAGCAGTCATCTCGCCAGGGCTTTCCCAGGCTTGCGCGGATGTCCGGTACGCCGCGAAGGGGCAGGCCGCCGGCCATTGTGTCGGACAGCTGGCTGCTGGGGCCGAGCCTCAGCCGTGTCGATCCTCCGCGTGCTGTCGCCATCGAACGGGCGGCCTGGTGGCGCCCTGGTCACGGCCGCGTGGCGCTTCGATTAGGCGACGACCGTGAACGGCCGCATCATGTCGTTGTCTTCGTGCTCGACGATGTGGCAGTGGTAGACGTAGCGCTGCGGCGGCGTTACGCCTGTTGGTAGCTCGTACTTCGCGCGGACGGTGGTGAAGTAGCCGGGGTTGGCCTTGACGGTGTCCTTGAAGCCGCGTTCGCTCGGGTCGGGCGGGAGCATCGGTCCGGTCGCGAACGGGGTCGGATCGATGCCGACTGGGACGCCGCCGCCGCCCGGGGGTTCGTTGGCCTCCTCGTAGGCCGCTGCGTCGAAGGGTGTGCGGCCGATCACCTGGAAGGTGACGAGGTGGGTGTGCATCGGGTGCGTGTCCGCGGTCAGGTTGACGTAGACCCAGTCCTCGATCGTTCCGACCTTGGGGGTCTCGGTCACGGGACGATCACTGAAGTGCTTGCTGTTCAGGTTCAAGAACCACGTCGGCTCGTCCGGGTCGATCTCATTGAGGGTGATGTAGCGCGTCGCCGCCACGTCGTCCGCGACGTTGGCCGCAGGGCCCGGCAGGCTCGCAGGGATCGAGGCCGGGCCGCGATGCGAAACTCTCGTGCCGACTCGGATCTGCATCACCTGCTCCAGTGAGGGGGCGGGGGTCGATACCGGCTTCGGCGGCTTGTGGTTCTTCATCACCAGCGTCTGGCCCGCGAACTTTCTGAAGTCGACGAACACGTCCGCCCGCTCGGCCGGCGCCAGCACGAGCTGTCTCATCCGCACGGGCCTATCCCACATGCCACCCTCGGCGCCGATCTGCCACATGCTTGGACCGCCGATGGCGAGGCCCAGGATCCTCGCGTTGCAGCCGTTCAGGATTCGGAAGCGGTACATCCGCGGCTCGACGTTCACAAACGGCCACACCTTGCCATTGACGAGCATCACGTCACCGAAGTACTCGCCGATCCAGGTCACGCCGGAAATGTCACTGGTCGGATAGCGGAAGGTTCCGTCCGGGTTGAACTGGCGATCCTGGACGACCAACGGGATCTCATAGTTCCCGCCCGGGATCCCGATCGGGTTGGGCTCGGTGCCGGTGTCTTGCTCGTCGCGGAGGATGTAGGCGGCGGCGAGCCCGGCAAACACGTTCAGGCGTGTCGCGCCGAGGCCGTGGTCGTGGAACCACAGCAGCGAGGCCGGCATCTGCGGCAACTGGTTGGTGTAGGTCACGGTCTGCGTGTCGCCAGGCCCGAACCCCTCCGGCGTGACCGCCGGGCTGCCATCGCTGTCCGCGGCGACGAACCCGCCGTGCAGGTGCGTCATCAGCCTCACCTGATCTCCGAGCGGCGTCAGCCGCGTGTCAACCGGAATCCAGGACGGGTACGTCTCGCGAAGGTCATGGGTGTAGCTCACCTGCAACGGCGTGCCGCTTTCCGCGATCACCGCCATCCCAAACGAGCCCGCTTGGCCGGCCAGTCCGGAACCATCGTCGTACGCCCAGAGCGGCGTCGGCGGCAGCTGAGGATGCAGCCTACGCGCGATCCGTCTCTGCGTAAACGCGTACCGGTTGGATCCGCTCGCGGTCGCGACCGCGATCCCAGAGCCCGGACGCGGCAGCGGTTCCACATACTTCGTCAGCTTGCCGCCCGCCGCGGCTGTCGCTACCGATGTTCGCGCCCAGGGCACGAACATCGCTGCGCCTGCTGCTGCTCCGTATTGCACGAAACGTCTGCGAGTGAGCTTCTTGGACCTCGACTTTCGCCGTTTAGGGGAGGGCGGCGGCCCAGGCTTGTTGGATGGCGTTGATTTTCTGGCGGTAGGGGCTGCGTAGCGGACCGGGTGAATATTGCGCGGCGATGATCGTGCGTCTGAGTTTGGCGAGCATGTCGGCGGTGGAGGGGTTGGTTTTCGTGCGGTACCAGGGCGCGCGGGCGCGGTGTTCGGCCACGTCCGTGGGGCTGTGGCCATGGAGCGCGTACCAGATGATCGTCAGGCTCATGCAGAGCAGGCCGAACGGGACCGTGCGCTTGACGGCTTGTTTGGTGCGGTTGCGGGCTTCGCCGACGCCGACGAGCTGCTTGGCGTCCTCGAAGGCGAGCTCGATCGACCAGCGGCAGGCGAAGCGCTCGACGAGCTGGGCGCTGGATGCGTCGAGGTCGGTGGAGATGAGCGCCAGCTCGTAGGGCTCCTTGCTTGTGGGATCGCGCACCAACAGCACGGTTAGCGGCCCGGTCGCGATGGCTGCGGTACCAGAGACAGGTCAGGCGATGAATGTGGACGGTCGCTGTCTGCCCGTAGCGGCGTACCTGCACCGTTTGCCAGGTGGTGGCTGGGTCGCCGGCGATCTGCGCAAGCGAGGGCAGCCTGGCTCCCATCGCGCGGGGGCGGCCGCGTTTACCGGTTCTCGGTGGCGCCAGCTCGTGCAGCGCCGCGTCCGCGCGAAGGCGCGCGGTCAGCGTGACGTTTGGCTGGCAGACCAGCGCCGGACCGGTGTAGTGACTGTCGCCGACGACGTCAATGCGCCGCTGTGGATAGCGCTTGGCGATCAGCGCTATCAGCTGCGCGGCGAGCTCGTGTTTGCTGTCCTCGCGCTTGGCCTGCAGCCTGAACAGCACCGGCAGCGCCGCGGGCCGGCGCAGGAACGACAGCCGCACGACGATCGCGGCCACCACCCAGTTGTTGCCCCACGCAAACCGTCGGGGTGTCGCGCCGATCGGCTCGTGATGCCAGGCGGCTCCCCATACCCGCGGTCCCGAGCGCCTGAGCAGCGTGTCGTCGATCGCGATCAAAAGCGGTGCCCCGGGATCGACCAGGCGCGCGACGATCAGATCCAAAAGCACAACCCCGAGCCTGTCCGGCGACCAGCGCGCGCGGGAGAAGAAGCGGTGCCCGCGACTGTGATGCCAGCCGCCGGCGACTCCACTGGCCACCAGGCAGCCAGTGATCGTGTGCTCGCCGACCCTGGCGATGAAACCGACCAGCAGCGCGCGGAAGGTACGAAATGTCGGCTGCGTGAAACAGCCGGCAAAGAGGGACACAAGCTCGGCCAGCGAACCGGGAACTTGCGGCATCGGCGGCGACCTCCTCGTGGGAGCCGCGGCAAGGTTCGGCGACCTCCCGCGGCATTGATAGCTCACCCGCGAGTTCGGGGAAGCCGCCGATGCTCCTTTGCCGCCAGATCAGCCCAGACCCACCGACCCGCCACCAAAACGGCGAAAGTCGAGTGGACATGACCGCCTCCTTTATCGCAAACCACGTGGTGTGAACCACGAGGGGCCATCGAGAGCGAGCGCAAGCACGGTGCCCGGGCTGACCCCACGCGGCCGTGAGAAATCCACTGCCTGCCCAGGCTGAACAGACAAGTGACACCCGTGCCGTTCCCCAGACCCTTCCTGCGCATTCCTTCTAGACTGCCCCAAAGCATCACCAGATTGCCCAAGACATCACGATGCTTCTAAACACGACTCGCCCCGTCAACCTGAGCCCAGCTTGTCCGAACGGCGCGGCGAGAGGGCAGAGATCTTCGATCCCCACGACCGTAACGGCGAGACGCAGCGGTCTATCCGAAGGCTCACCCTCTCCCGCTTTCAGCCGGCTATGCGGCACTGACCTATCTCACAGCCGGGTTTGAGCAACTGCGAGCCTGATCGTCGGCGTCATGGAGGACGCCGACGAGACACATGGATCCGCGCTCGGAAGGGAGCGTCTCCCCGCGCGTGACTCACGTGCTTGCTTTGCTGCAGCCGCGCGCAGTACGCCGACGAAGGCGAGGCCAGGGTCGCTCCGCTGAGATCTAGCGCTCCAGGCACCGGTCCGCCGTGACCTCGTAGAACTCGACCGAGCTGATGTCGCCCTTTGCATCAGGCGGTTGGTCCATTGCCTTGAGCGCCGCGTCCCCTGTGCGCAGGTCGTCCTCGGTGTCGAACAGGCCGATCACGAGGCTGCGGCCGTTGCTCGCGTCGCTCAGCACCAGGACTCCGGACGACGGCACGCCCTCCGGTGGCCCGTCCGAGGAGTTGATCATCTCGGCGAACTGGCACCTGACCGAGGAACGCCTCAGTCACCGCCAACGTGTGTCCGAGATTCGTGCGCGCGGTGAAGTCTCCGTAACCGACCGTGGTCATCGTCACGAAGCTGAAGTAGACCGACCGCGCCGATGTGGCGGCCTCACCGTTGGCGAAGAACGGAGCGCGACCGAGATTCTGGACGGCGCCGTACGTGAAAGCAAAGACCAGACCCGCCAGCAGGTAGAGGCAGAGCACCCCGGCAACCACCGTGACAGTCACCGTGCCCGTCGCGCGTAGGTTGTGCAAGAGCCCGATCACAACTGCAGGAGGCGCCAATGCGATCAGCAGCCCGTTCGCGACGGCGACGATCCCGGTTACCGTGGTGCTCTTGCCGGCCACCGACGCGATCACCACACCTGCCACGACGGTGAGACTGACCGCGGCCGCAGCGCGCAGGCGCCGCTTTGGGACCTCGGCTGCGCACAGCGCGAGCTCAGCGTGGCGCTGACCAGGACGGTCTCGACCGCCCGCTGTAGATCGCCTGGCTCCGCAAAGCCTTCGAAGAAGAACGTGGCACCGAGCGCGAGGAGCAGCAGTCCGTAGCGCTGCTGGGAACCCTTCACCCAGGGGCCATTCGCGATAGGCCATATGGTCTCCTCCGGCTGAGCACGGACGTTGAGCGCGTGCATCCAATCCATACCGGGCCACCCTGGGGCTTATGAGACTTCTCAGTTGGAATGGATCGAGCACGTTGCCGACGCCTGACCACAGCCTCATCGACCGCGGCCGGACTGAGCTCACAGGAGGCGTTCTAACGCCTTCGACGACCTCCACGCGACGGATACCTTACCCGCAATCGACCGGAAATTGCGTCAGAAGCCCTCACCCGACCCCTTGTCTTTTCATCGGTCGTCCGGACTGACACTGTCGTTCCGGAAATGCGCATTGCCGGGCGGATCCAGAACAAGTAATGGGGGCGGTGACCAGCTCGCTGTTCGGCCGCGGGCGGCACCGAAGTGGCGAACTTTCGATTCCTAGAGGGGGCGCGCTGTTGGGCGCGTGGAGTCACCGCGAGAGCGCTCTGGCTTGCATGGAACCCGATCACGATCAAGATCACATGCGAGGCGTTGTTCGGCGCGTGCTGGTCGATCATGGCCGCTGGCGCCGTTGCGGTCACTGCGGTGCCGGCGGGGTTCCGTAAGAAGTACTGATCTTGCCGTGTGACCTTCAGTCCTGGGCTGTGGCGGTCGATAACTGATTCGTCGGGGCGGGCAGAAGAGAGGTTGTTCTGTCGTGCGCTATCTCAAGACCAGTGAAGCCGCAACCATCCTCGAGATCAGCCCGAACACGTTGAGGGCGTGGGAGCGGCGGTTCGGGTTTCCCAAGCCGCAGCGCTCGCCGGGCGGGCATCGCTCCTACACGCATGGTGAAGTGGTGGCGCTGCGAGAGGCCCTGCGAGGAGGGCTTTCGATTTCTTCGGCGGTTCCGCGTGCTCGTGCTGGGGTGGCGGCAGACACTGATTCGCTGGTCCGGGCGCTGCTCGCTTACGATGCCGTCCGCTCGGATTGCGCAATTGAGACCGCGCTCGCCCTTCGTTCGGTCGAGCGGTCGGTAGAGGAGGTGCTTCTGCCAGCCTTGGAGCTGATTGTCGGCCGAAGTGGAGCCGAGTCAGCGGCATGGGCGTTCTCGGCGCGTTGGGCGGTTGACTGGTTGCGTCGAGCGAGGCGGCTGGCGCAACCGGGGGTTAGCCCGGTATCGATCTTGCTGGGCGACGCGTCGCGGGGCGAGCTAGATCTCGACGCGCCGTACATCCGCGCGCTTGAACTCTTCTGCGTGCGTGCCGGGGTCAGGGTACTCAGGCTCTCCGCGCAAGCGGTGAACGGGATCGGCGATGCCGCTGCGGTGCACCGGCCGAACCTCGTCGTGCTCGCTGGGAGCCAGGGGAACGATGACACTGTCGCGCGGTGGGCATGGGGGGTCGGACGTTCGGTGGGACCCCGTCCGGTTGCGCTCTACCGCCGCACGACATCGCGCGTGTGCCCCGCAGTGCTGCCCTCGGCGCCGGGCGACGCGCAATTGCGCCTGCTGGAACTGGTCGACGCCGCCATCCCCGCGCGGGTCCGTCAGTTGGCGCTGTGACGGCGGGTCCCGCCCACTGCCTCACGGGCATCTTGGATGTTCACGTAGCGTTTGCCGGGCAGGAGCGGAAAGCCGCGCCGTACCAGGAGGCCGGAGGTTCGTTTCGGGGCTGTCTCATTGCGGGGAGGACGGGGACGAAGCGCGCAGGTTCCTGTTGGATCTTGCGGGGCCTATGTCTGCCGCGGCGCCGCGCTGCGGGCCGATTTCGGAATCGCGCAGAGGCAGTGGTTCGCGCCGAGGCCTGCCTCCGCCGGTTCGGCTGAGCGTCGGTCCGGGCTCCGATTGCGCCGCGGGTTCCGAGTTACGACGGACACGTCCCGCCGGCGTTGGCGCACCGGCGTGATGGGCGCCCGATCCGGCACTACGTGGCACGCCACCTCCAGGGCGCAAAGTGTGATGGCACCGAGGTCATCTCCGTGCAAATCCTGTGCAGCGGAACGCCAGCGACACCAGCCGCGTTTATGTACAAACACGGCTAATACTCGCGGACCTGGACAAAGACATGCGATTCCTTGGACTAGCTCTCGAAGATTGCGTGTGTGACGAACGTTCCTGCAGCGCTCCGGCCCTCCAGCGCAACATCTAGGGCCGGTCCGGAATAAGCGCGGCGCGCCAAGCGAGAGGAACTACCGCGATGATTGATACCGACGTCGGGATCCTGACTGTCCCCGAGCTGGAGGCATTGGTATCGCTGAACGTCGACCTCGTGGACCGCTACCAGGCGATCGCGGATGACCCCTATGTGGAGCCACAGACGCGGCGGACTGCGGAGGCGCTAGCCGCCTGGCGTCGTCGGAGATCGCGGTACTTCCAACAGGAGTGCGCGGAGACCGAACGCGTCGAGGCCCTGGACGAGTCCAATCTGTCCATCGGCGAAGGCCATGGTTCGCGGCCAGCCCAATCCGAGGATCGGCCGACCCCGGCAGTCCGGTCTCGGCGGCACCATCAGCCGGCGGCCCCCAAGGGTCCTCGAGCCGCCCAGCCACGTTAAAGCCGATACGGGGTGAGCGGCTAACGCCCCATGCTCGCGGCGACCGTACCAAGCAGCCAAGCGCCAGGCCACCCTTCAGCCAGGCGTTCCGAGAGACCGGTCGCCGGCCGACGAGGTGCTCGCTTCGGAATGCGATGAAGGACCGGCTTCCGGTCGGCGCGGTCCTGGTGGAGGTGGTCGACGCCCGGCGTCGAACAGCCTAGGTCAGGCGCGCGCGG
>Ga0335081_10009805_pt1 | contig 15438 bp, 9 predicted proteins | sample Lox_Sample_35_FD_206713 | JGI IMG/M metagenome (GOLD analysis project Ga0335081, IMG submission 206713) | Soil microbial communities from Loxahatchee National Wildlife Refuge, Florida, United States - Lox_Sample_3.5 | ecosystem: Environmental > Terrestrial > Soil > Wetlands | place: USA: Florida...
CGTTCGACCGCTATCTGACCCGCTACGCGCGCGAGATCAAGCGCTACGGCGGCCCGGTCATGCTCCGTCCCTTCCACGAGATGGACGGCAACTGGTACCCGTGGGGCGGCACGGCCAACGGCAACCATCCCCAGGACTTCGTGCCGGCCTGGCGGCACGTCCACGACCTGTTCGCGCGCCTCGGCGTCCACAACGTCACCTGGGTCTGGAGCGTCAACGCGACGTCGGTGCCGCTCGCGAGCGACAACACCCCCCAGGAATACTGGCCCGGCGCCCGCTATGTCGACTGGATCGGCATCAGCGGCTTCAACTTCGGCCGCTCGCGCAGCTTCGGGTCCTGGGTCTCCTTCGACACGCTCTTCCGGGAGCGGGTCAAGCTGTTGCGCCGCTACCACAAGCCGATCGCGATCACCGAGATCTCCTCGGTCGAGGTCGGCGGCGACAAGGCGGCCTGGATCAGGCAGACCTTCGCCCAGCTCCGGGGCTACCCGCACGTGGTCGCGCTGATCTGGTACGACCACCGTGACTCGCGCCTCGAGGACTGGCGCATCCGCTCCTCGCCCGCCGCCCAGGCCGCGTTCCGGCACGCCATCGCGGCCCGCAACATCCGCTCCGCGCCGGCCGCCTACCGGGCCGCGACCGCCGCACGCTGAAGCGCCCCGCCGCCGGGACGGACACTCCCTCGTTCGAGGGAACAACGCCGCCGCGCAGACGCCGATCAGACACGTGTGCGCGCGCGACGGCTTCTCGTAGCCATGGCCTTCACCTTGCTGCTGGCTGGCGCCGGCGCGACGTCCCGAGCCGCAGTCGCCTCGTCACGGAGCGCCCGCCTGGCGCCGCGCCACGGCGTCCTCCTCGGCGCCTACGTCAACGACATCGGGAGCTGGGTGAACGACGCGACCGCCGAGGCCGGCGTCAGCCGCTTCGAGGCGGCGATCGGGCGTACGCTCGGCATCGACCAGCACTACTACAGCTGGACCGACACCTTCCCCACCGAGCTGGAGCGCTGGGACGTCGCAGGCGGTCGCATCCCCTTGATCAGCTGGAGCGGGACGAATCTCGACGCCATCGTCTCCGGCCGCTACGACGCGATGATCCGGCAGCGGGCAGACGACGTCCGCGCCTTCGGCGCGCCCGTGTTCCTGCGTTGGGGCTGGGAGATGAACGGCAACTGGTCCTCCGACGACGGCAGCCACAACAACGACCCCGGAACGACCGACGGGCCGGAGAAGTACGTGGCCGCCTGGCGCCACATCCACGACATCTTCACCGCCGAGGGTGCGACCAACGCGGTCTGGGTCTGGTCGCCGAACGCCACCGACGTCCCCGACGCGGGCTGGAATCACTGGACGCGCTACTACCCGGGTGACGCCTACGTCGACTGGATCGGCATCGACGGCTACAACTGGGGCACCAGCCGGCCCTGGTCGTCCTGGACCAGCCTCGCAAGCCTGATCGAGCCGATCTACGCCGACTACGCCGGCCGCAAGCCGATCATGGTCGCCGAGACCGCCTCCGCCGAGCAGGGCGGGAGCAAGGCGGCCTGGCTCGACTCGATCCGGAAGCTGCTGCCGAAGCGCTTCCCCGACGTTGCCGCGTTCGTGTACTTCGAGGCGAACAAGGAGGTCAACTGGAGCGTGCGCTCCTCACCCGCCGCGCTCGCCTCGTTCCGTGCGCTCGCCGCCGATCCGTACTTCGTTCAGCCGGGGACGCGCACGCTCGCACGCCTCAGCATCTGGCGCCGCGTCAACCGGCGAGCCGCGAGGTATCGGACGGGCCCGCTGCGCGGGATCCTGTAGCGCCGTAGGACGACCTGTCCCGGCAGGTGGTACTGCCGCACCGGTACGAGGAGGCGCGCGAGCCCTCTGCGAATCGTGCCCCGTGGGTCGAACACGGACTCGTAGGCGGTCGCGACCCACAGGTCGTGGCCGCGATGCTTGCGCGCCAGGCTCATCAAGGTCGTGAGCAGCGCCCGCTGCGGCGTCTGTCCGGTCATGAGCGCCCCGCGGACGGGCAGCGGGCTGTGGAAGTAGTAGTCGAGCGGCGTCACGTAGAACCAAGGTACGACGGCGACGGCGTCACCGGGGTGGGCAGAGCGGTCGAGCACCGTCGCCACGCCCCGCCAGTCCTCGCTTGCCACGTTGCCGCGGGAGTAGGTGTCGACCACGGTCGCGACCGTGAGCACCGCCGCGATCGCGACCGTCCCGAGCGCCACCGGCCGAATCACTCGCGACAGGGCGGCGCCGAGCAGCACGAACAGCGCCGGCGAGACGGCGATCAGGTAGCGCTGCATCCAGACGTTGCCCTTCCAGATGTTCAGGAGGTAGACCGTCACGAGCGAGAAGGCGATCCAGAAGGCGAGGACCGTGGCCTCGCGCGAGCGGAGCCAGCGGCCGAGCCTGCGGCTGACCACGGCGAGCACCGCCACCAGCGGCCAGCTGCCCGCGAGCATCGCCGCCACTACACCGAGGATGCCGGCGCCGTGCCCGATCTGGCCGTAGCCGAGGACGTAGACCAGCAGGAAGAGGAAGAACGTGTAGACGCTTCCGAGGACGGTGTAGGCGAGCGGCGACTCCCTCACGCCGGTGTTGATCGCGCCGACCCCGGCGAGACCGTCGTGGACGACCATGACAACGAGCCAGACGGCGAGCAGCGCGGTCGCTCCGGCAACGGCCGGCAGCCAGCGCCGGAGCACCAGCGCGCGTGGGGGACGCTGCAGGAGCAGCCAGACGGCGTGGACCGGCAGCATCAGGATCGCGAAGTAGTGCGAGTAGAGGCTCACCCCGGTCACGAGCCCGTAGACGACCCAGTCGCGCGGCCGGTTCCGCTCGTAGGCGACGAAGAGCCGCCAGAGCGCCGCCAGCGCGAGCGCGAGCAGCAGCGTGTACATGCGCGCCTCGTCGCTGTGCCAGATCCAGAACGGCGACGCCGCGCCGATCGCGGCCGCGAACGTCGCGCCACGCTCATTCGTGAACCGGCGTGCGACGACGTAGAGCAAGGGCACCGCGGCCGTCCCGAAGATCACCGACGGAAGGCGCAGGGCGAGCACGCTCGTCCCCGCGAGCCAGATCCAGGCGTGCAGGAAGGTGTAGTAGAGCGGTGGGTGCACGTCCCAGCGGAAGAGGTTGCCGACCATCGTCCCGAGCGGCAGCTGCGCTTCCTTGAGGCTGAGCGACTCGTCGAGCCGGAGGCTCTGCACGCCGGCGAGCGCGAGACGAAGCGCGAGCGCGAAGGTCGTCAGCGCGGCGACCCGCAAGACCGATGCCTCCACGGTTCGCACGCGGGCCAGCGCTCTCGCCCCGACCCCTGCGAGCGCGCTCTCCGGCAGCGCGCCGATCGGAGCCGGGGCCGCGATCGCCGCGGTCATCCCTACGCCGGCGCGGCGGGGGCGGAGCGCCGCGACCGCGATCCCCGACAGCAGGAGGAGATTGACGCTCGCCCAGGAGACGTTCGTGAACGTGCGTGCGTCGAGCGGGCGGAGCGAGAGGCCCGCGACGATCGCCACCTGCGTGAGGAAGAAGACGGCCACCGTCGCGGCCGCATACACCGGCATCCGGGAGCCGGCGTTCGCCCCGGTGGCCCGGAAGCGCGACGGCAGCCTCACGAACGCCGCCACCGCAGCCGCCGCATAGACCGGGAAGGCGCCGAACGTGTAGCGCAGGTGCTCGAGGCGCAGCCGCCCGCCGAGCCCCCAGCGGACGGTGACGAGCCCGAGCACGAGGTACGGCGCGTAGTAGAGGGCGAAATCGGCGCTCGAGGAGGAGAAGGCGCTCCATCCGGCCAGCAGGTAGAGAATCGGCAGCGCCACGTACACGGTGGTGACGAGGCCCATCAGGTAAAAGGTCGACGCGAGCAGGTACTGCAGCCGCTGCGCCGTCGTGTAGCCGCGGCGGAACGGCTCGAGCGAGACCAGCGCGCCGATCGACCCGCGCGCCCAGCGGAACTGCTGCGCGAAGTAGGCGCCGAGCGTCTCCGGGCCCAGCCCCTCGCTGACGACGAACGGGTAGTAGACGCTGCGCCAGCCGTGCCGGTGCAGCCGCATCGACGTGACGAAGTCCTCGACGACGCTGCGCTCGTCGAAGCCGCCCACGCCGGCGAGCGCCTCGCGGCGGAAGAGCACGTTCGTCCCGCAGCAGAAGGCGGCGTTGGCGCCGTTCTTGCCCCGGCAGATCGGCCCGTAGAAGATCGCCTGCTGCTGGTAGGCGCCGCGGGCGATGAGGTTGTCGCGGGCATTCCCGTAGAACTGCGGCGTCTGGACGAAGGCGAGGCCGGAATCCTCGAAGTAGCCGACGAGCCGCTCGAGGAACTCCGGGTGCGGCACGTGGTCGGCGTCGAAGATCGCGACGAGCTCGCCCGTGGTCAGCTCCAGCGCGTGATTGAGGTTTCCCGCCTTGGCACCGCTCCGCGTCCCGCGGCGCACGTACTCCGCGCCGAGCGCGCGCGCCAGCGCTCGCACGTCGTCGCGACCCCCGTCGTCGAGGACGTACGTCCGGTGGGCGCCGTTCATTCCCACTGCGGCCGCGACCGTCCGGCGCACGACGTCGAGAGGCTCGCCGCACGTCGTCACGAAGACGTCGATCGACCAGCTCCGCGTGGAGGGAGGCGGCGGCTCGGCGCGCGTCGTCCACACGCTCCACCAGAGCCCGAGCAGGTGCAGCAGGTTGAATGCCTCGGCGAGGGCCAGCGCCGCGAAGAGGACCGGAACGCCGACATGGCCGGGTCGCAGCCACCACGAGAGATAGCACGCAGCCGCGCAAACGTTGACGATGAGGAGCGCCCTGACACGGCGGGGCGGCTTCAGCTGCGGGAAGTCGGCAGGGCTCCACCCCGGCTCGGGCTCGGGCTCGGTCTCCGGCTCCGGCTCCGGCTGTACGAGCGCCACCCGCGCCTGCTCGTCCCGGACGAAGACGAGCGGGTCGTACGCCGGCGGGATCTCGTCGCTGCGACGGAGCAGGACGATCTCTCCTTCGGTTCCTGCGCCGGACGCCGCTCTGGCCGCCACGAGCGACTGGTCGCCGGCAAGCGCCGCCGACGCGCGCTCGAGAACCCGGCCGTCGATCGTGGTTCCCTCCTCGAGGAGAGCGACGACGGGAGCCTCGGAGAGCAAGAGCATCGCCGCCCGCACCACGCCGACGGCGGCGAGCGGGAAGCTCGCGACGCGCGTCGGCACCAGCGGGAGGTGCCGCTCGACCAGCCGGCGCGTCGGGCCGAGCCCGTCCTCGCCGTGGAGCCCGATCAAGAGCTCGGCAGCGTCGATCTGCGGAAGCTGCGCGAGGCTCAGAAGCGTTTGCTCCAGGCCCTCCGCGCACTCGGTGGAGGTCAGCAGGATGCTCAGCGTGCGCCGCGCGCGCGTTTCGTCGCGCGTCTCGCGCGCCACCGTCCAGGACACGTCAGCCTTCCGGCGTGATCCAAGAGCACGAGCCGGCGGTGGCCGTCGCCACGAACCGCTCCCGCTGCCGACTCAGCTCCACAACCCCAGATTGGCCGCCTTCGGCGACCTGAGGCAAGGGCCGTAAGACTAGGTTCGCGGACTCTGGTCACCGCCTCTCGGCGAGGCATGAGCCGCAGCCGTATAGCCGCAACCGTGCCCGGTTGGCGGCACGGGAGGGGCAGACATCGTCGATGCCTCAGTGACGGATCGCACGCACGACGCTCGCGGCTCCGAACGCGCCGAGCAGCGTGACCGCCACCTCGTAGCCGAGCTCGCGCTGGTTCCAGTGCCGTTCGATCGCCGCCGACGAGGCGCCGCCACATCGCGTTCCCGTGTTCGTGCAGTACCACTCGGAGAGCTCGGCTCGGTTGCTCCGCGCCGTCTTGTTCCGGTGGTCGACGATCGCAGCCAGCCCGAGCAGGAGAGCCAACGCAAGACAGGCGAGGCCGATCCGGTAGCCATGCAGCAACCGTCTCACTCGGCGAGCGTAGGTGGAACACGACTTACAAGCAAGGAAAGTCCAGCCGTTCGTTCAGTCGAAGCCGTGAGTCGCCACCAGGTCGACAGTGCCTCTTCGCGAACTGTCCGCGTGGCCAGTGGCTGCGACATCGCCCATCGACCACGATTCGGGAAGAGGGCTGAGGATGGCCGATTCACATCCGGCACACGCGCCGAGCGAGAAGCGGATCAACGCGATCCTCGGCGACTTGATTGCGCAGCGGCGGCTGCTCCAGGGATCGCCCGTCGACCCGTTGCTGATCGCGGCGAACAGCGCGACCATCGCCTACTGGGAATCGAAGCTCCATCACAGCACTCCCGACCGCCCGCCGCAGTCGCACCCGAGACGCGCCGGCGGATTCCGTTCCGGTACGGGCACTGCAGTCGGAAGGGCCTGACGGTCTCGAGCAAGGAGGTCGTCAGGCCCGCCTTGGGTATCGGCACCGCAGGACGTTCGCATGAGGGCGCGGGCGCCCCGACCTTGCTCGCATCGGGGCGCCCGGCACCCGCACTGCCGGCGGCCCAGCAGTGCCAGCGGGACGCTACGCGACGGCAACGACTGCGTAACCATCCAACAGTCTGGGATCGCAGGACAGAGGGAGTCAGCGGAGCACACGCGCCGGCACGCCGGCGACTGTTGCCCCGGAAGCCACATCCTCCGTGACGACGGCGCCCGCTCCGACGAGTGCACCGGAGCCGATCCGCACTCCGGCGAGGACGATCGCGCCCGATCCGATGGAGGCGCGCTCCTCGACGAACGTCGGCACGAGCTGCCAGTCCTCAGCGGTCTGCAAATCGCCGTTCTCGGTGGTGGCCCGGGGCCGCTTGTCGTTGATGAAGACGGCGCCGTGCCCGACGAAGACCTCGTCGTCGATCTGGACACCGTCGCAAATGAAGGAGTGGCTCTGGATCTTGCAGCGTTCGCCGACGGAAGCTCCGCGCTGGATTTCCACGAAGGGCCCGATCCGGCTACCGCTGCCGATCACGCAGCCGTAGAGGTTGGTGAACGGGCCGACGTGCACACCCTCTCCGAACGAGACGTCGACCATCAGACGATAGGGAGCGTCGTTCGCCGGCCCGTCAGCCATTGAAGAAGGCGCGGACGCCCTCGACTACCGCGGCGAGCTGGGCCTCGGAGATCCCGGGGAAGATCGGCAGCGACAGGCACTCACGCGAGAGCGCCTCCGCGACCGGAAAGTCTCCCTCCCGGTAGCCGAGCCAGGCGTACGCGTCGGTCAGGTGCACCGGGTCGGGGTAGTGGCGCCCGGTGCCGACACCGCGCTCGCGGAGGTACAGCGCCAACGCGCCGGGGTCGGCGGTGCGCACGACGTAGAGGTGCCAGACGGGCGCGCTTCCCGTGGCGGTCGGCGGCAGGCGAAGGTCGCCCATCCCGGCGAGTTGGTCCTCGTAGTAAGCGGCGGCCACGCGCCGCTGCTCATTCCAGCCGTCCAGGAGTGGCAGCTTGAGGGAGAGGACGAGCGCCTGGATCGTGTCGAGCCGCGCGGTCCAGCCCTCGTAGGCGTGCACGTACTTGGCCGTCTGCCCGTGCTCGCGGAGCGCCCGCATGCGAGCAGCCGCCTCGCCGTCGTTCGAGACGAAGGCGCCGGCGTCGCCCGCCGCGCCGAGGTTCTTCCCCGGATAGAAGCTAAAGGCGGCAGCGGCGCCGGCGGCGCCGCTGCGGAGACCGTCGCGCTCGGCGCCGTGGGCCTGACACGCATCCTCGACGAGCGCGAGACCCTTCTGCTCCGCGACCCTTCTCAGGGCACGCATGTCCGCCATCTGGCCGTACAGGTGCACGGGCATCAAGGCGTGCGTGCGCGACCCGACCGCGGCCACCGCAGCAGCCGGGTCCAGGCCGTAGTCGTCCTCCGAGACGTCCGCCAGCACGGGTACGCCGCCGGCCTGCGTCACCGCCTCGAGAGTGGCCACGAAGGTCGCCGCCGGGACGATGACGTCCTCGCCGGGCTCGAGTCCGGTCGCCAGGAGGCCGAGACGGAGAGCGTCGAGACCGCTTGCGACGCCGACGCAGTGGCCGGCGCCGCAATAGGCGCCGAACGCCTCCTCGAAACGTGCGACTGCCGGGCCGTTCGTGAACGCCCCGCTGTCGAGGAGCTCGCCGATCTCGCGGAGGACGTCCGCTTTGATCGGTGCGTGGGTCGGCGCCAGGTCGAGAAACGGGACCGCGACCTGACGCGCTGTCTCCTGCACGGACATTGCTCAGACCGTAGCCCCGGTGGCGATGACCTACCACCGGCCGTTGGTTCGGCACTACGCCTACCCCTTTGGCCAGTCGACTCGCTGAGTTCTCGCTGGTTGGATGAGTCAATCAAGGCGGCGGCGGCAGCGAGTCGAATCGCTCGCGCCGGACGAGGATGGTTTGCATCGCGGCGCGCGGCGGCGCCCCGGCGGCAGGGGCGCCGTCAGGCTGTCCTGGCACTCACTCTGGTCGGGGTCATCGGCCTCGGCCTCTCCGCTCGTGCTTCGCGGGCCGTGGACGCGACAGCTCCGGCACGTGCCCACGCCGCAGAGACACGACCCTCCGAGGCGTCCGCGGCCTATGCGCCGCGCCGACTGCCCGGGGTCGTTTCCGCGGCGAGCGTTCCGGTCGGTTCCGGGCGAGCTCGCCAGCCCGTCTCGGCGGCAAGCGCCGACGCAGGCGAGTGGCAGTATTCCGCGGTCGGCGTCGACCAGGTTCCCTCCCGCATCCTCGCTGCCGCCGGGCGTATCACGATCGCCGTCATCGACACCGGCGCCGACGTCACGACGCCGGCACTCGTCGGGAAGGTGCACGGAACGTACGACGTCCGCGACGGGCGGAGAACAGTTCCCGATCACGATGGGCACGGGACGCTGGTGGCGTCGCTCGCCGGCGGTGTCAGTCGAGGAGGAGACGGCGTCGAGGGGTTCGGCGGCGCGGTGCGGCTCCTCGTCGTCAAGGTGTCCAATTCGACGACGTTCAGCGATGTGGATGTCGCTGCGGGAATCGTCTATGCGGTGCGCCACGGCGCCCGAATCATCAACCTCAGCGTTGCAGGCACCGAGCCATCGGTCGTCGAGAAGGCGGCGTTGGAGTTCGCAGCTCGCCACGGCGTGCTCGTCATCGCCGCGGTGGGAAACGACGCGCAAGCGGGAGATCCCCCCGAGTATCCCGCTGCTCTCCTGCAGCCGATCGGCTCGAACGGCGTCGGCGGACTCGGGCTCGCCGTCGGCGCCTCCGACATCAATGGAGCACGCGCCGACTTCTCCGAATACGGGTCCTTCGTCTCGCTCGCCGCGCCCGGCGCGGCCGTCTTCGGCGCCCTTCCTACGCGCGCGAGCGCACATCTCCTCTCGCCCGTGCGCGTTCCCAGCACCTCCGACACCTCGTACGGCTACGCCAGCGGCACCTCGTTCGCCGCACCCGAGGTTGCCGGAGTAGCGGCGCTCGTCTGGGCTGCCGACCCAAGGCTCACCTTCCGGCAGGTGGCAACGATTCTGAAGCAGACTGCCTCCGGCCATGGAACCTGGAGCCCGGATCTCGGATACGGAGTCATCAACGCCGCAGCAGCCGTGCAGCGAGCCGCTGCCGCTGCGCATACCGGCTGACTACGGCGCCCGCGGCCCACTGGAACACGTAGCTGTCGGACGGCGACTGCCTGCTCGAACGGCCAGGCATCTGTCGGTCGAACGGTTTTTCGGTCCGGTCTACTAGCGGCCGCGGTGGGCGCCTAGGCTGAGACCGATACTCGTCCGCGACTACCGGAGCCCGTGAATACGAGGGAATTCGCATATGCCGGATCGGCGCCAGCCGGTCGGCACGCCACGAGCGGAATGCCGCGGCACTCGCGCGGCTCGCTGGTGCGCCGCGCGCTCCGGATCTCGGACGCGCTTGCGCTCGCGCTCGCGTTCCTTGCGACCGCGCTGATCTTCGGTCCCGGAAAGGGCGGCGCGAATCACCTCGCAGTCGGCGCCGAGTATCTGCTCTTCCTCGCGACGCTCCCGGCCTGGCTCGTCGGAGCGAAGCTCTACGAGCTGTACGACCGCGACGAGGAGCGGACGGAGCACACGACGCTCGACGACTTCGTCGGCGTCCTCCACCTCGTCACGCTCGGATCCTGGCTTCTGTTCCTCGGAGCCAGGATCAGCGGGCTCGCAGACCCGGAGCTCGCGAAGGTGGGCACGTTCTGGGCGTTCTCGCTCGTGCTGCTGACGGCCGGTCGTGCGGTTGCGCGCGCCTACTGCCGGCGGAGCCCCGCCTACGTCCAGCACACGCTCATCGTGGGAGCGGGCGAGGTCGGGCAGCTCGTGGCGAGAAAGTTCGAGCAGCATCCCGAGTACGGCATCGAGCTCGTCGGACTCGTCGACGATTTCCCGCTCGAGCTTCGCGAGGACATCCACGCTCGAGTCGTCGGCGGCACGGCCGATATCGCACGCCTCATCGAGGCGAGAGGGATCGAGCGGGTCGTCGTCGCATTCTCCGGCGCGAGCGACCAGAGCACCATCGAGCTCGTGCGCGACCTCAAGACGCGAGACGTTCAGGTGGACATCGTCCCGCGGCTCTTCGACTCGCTCGGTCCGAACGTGCTCGTCCACTCGGTCGAGGGTCTGCTTCTGCTCGGGTTGCCGACGTCGAAGTTGCTCCCCTTCTCGCGCACGATCAAGCGTGGCGTCGACCTCGTAGGTGCGGCCCTGCTCCTCGCCTTGACCTCGCCGCTGTTCCTCCTGTTCGCCCTGTGGATCCGTCGGGACTCGCCGGGCCCAGTCTTCTTTCGGCAGGAGCGTCTCGGCGAAGGCATGCGGCGGTTCACCGCACTCAAGTTCCGCACGATGCACGTGGACACCGACGACGCGGAGCACCGTGCGTTCATCAAGGCGACGATGTCCTCACGCGCCACCCCCAGCGAGAATGGGCTCTACAAGCTCGACCGCTCGTCGTCGGTGACCCGCAGCGGGCGCGTGCTGCGGAAGACGAGCCTCGACGAGCTGCCGCAGCTGATCAACGTGCTGCGCGGGGAGATGTCGCTCGTCGGGCCGCGCCCCTGCATCGACTACGAGACGGAGCTGTTCGCATCGCACCAGTTCGAGCGGTTCGACGTTCCTGCGGGAATCACCGGGCTCTGGCAGGTGACGGCGAGGGCTCACGCCAGCTTCGGGGAGGCGCTCGACCTGGATGTGGCCTATGCGCGGAACTGGTCGCTCGGCCTCGATCTCATGCTCCTCCTGCGGACACCGTTCGCGCTTCTGCGGCAACGAAAGGGGACAGCCTGATGGCGTACTGGGGAGACAGCGGATACGAGCCGGTGCGTATTGCAGTCGCCGGTCTCGGCTACTGGGGGCCGAACCTCGTCCGGAACCTTCACGAGCTCCCGGCCGCCGAGCTCGCCGCCGTCTGCGATCTTCGACCAGAGACGCTCGAGAAGACGTCGCGCAGGTATCCGGGCGTCGCCACCTCCACCGCGTTCGATGCGCTTCTGGCCGACGAGTCGATCGAGGCCATCTGCATCGCCACTCCCGTTGCGACACACCACCCGCTCGCTCTTGCAGCGCTCGCCGCGGGCAAGCACGTGTTCATCGAGAAGCCGATGGCGGCTTCGGGCGAGCACGCGGCCGAGCTCGTCGCTGCTGCCGGCGAGGCGGGGCGAGTGCTCATGCCCGGCCACACGTTCCTCTACAGCCCGCCGGTGAACACCATCCGCGAGCTCATCGCTTCCGGCGAGCTCGGCGACATCTACTTCGTCTCGACGAGCCGCGTCAACCTCGGCCTCCACCAGCCGGATGCGAGCGTCGTCTGGGATCTGGCGCCGCACGACTTCTCCATCCTGCGGTACTGGCTCGAGGAGACTCCGGTGGCCGTGAGCGCCATCAGCCGAGGCTGCGTGATCCCGTCCACACCTGACGTCGCCTTCATCAACCTCGAATACGGCTCGGGAATCGTCGCGCACGCCGAGCTTTCGTGGCTGTCGCCGAGCAAGCTCCGTAGGACGACCGTCGTCGGCTCGCAGAAGATGGTTGTGTACGACGACACCTCCAACGAGCCCGTTCGCGTCTTCGACTCCGGTGTCATGCTTCCCGACCCGCAGACGTTCGGCGAGTATCGCCTCACCTATCGCACGGGTGACATCGTCTCGAAGCACGTGGCGCCGGAGGAGCCTCTCTTGCTCGAGATGGCGGACTTCTGCAACGCGATCCGCACGGGCTCGAGTCCGCGCTCCAGCGCCGCAGTCGGTATCGATGTCGTGCGGATGATGGAGGCGGTCGACGCATCGCTCGGCGCCGGCGGCCGGCCAGTGGGTGTCGCACGAGCTGCGAGCCTGGCCTAGCCGCGAGCCGTAACTCCTTCGAGTGATTCGACAGCCCGCGCTGCTCGCCGCCACGCGGTGCCGGCGATCGTTCCCTCACGCGAGGGAGCTCTGCGGCGGGCGCAGCTTCCGATGGCGAACCCATGGTGGGAGCCGCACCCACCCAGCCGCCGCCTACACGCTGCCGTGCCCGTTGGATCGGAGTCGGCACGTGCGCAGCCATGCTGGCAGTGCTCGCCCTCGTTCCGGCGGGGGCCGGCGCGGCCCGTGCTCCGCGGGTCCGGTCGGCTGGAGTTCGCGCTGCGTCACCCCAGGTCGCGGTGCACCGGACGGCGACGGAGCATGCAAGTGGCACGACACCGCCGCGGTTGTGGGTCGTCCAGGTGAGTCGAGGGACTCGTGGGTGGTACAACCAAGCCATCCTCGAGCGCGTCCGCAAGGACGGGATCAACGCCGTCGCGTTGAGGATCTCGGCCCTCGGGCGGAAGCGAGCCGGCAAGAAGACCTTCGACTCGGTCCGCAAGTTCGCCGCGGCCGAGAAGCTGTACCTGATCGCCGTGCTCCCGGCCGGGAGGTTGCGCACTCCCGCGGCGAGGCACGCGTTCGCGGCCTGCTCGAGCCACCGCTTCGCCCGGCTTCGCTGCGCGCTCCAGGCGCGGTCCGTGGCGTCCGCCGCGAAGCTCGCGCGGAAGTACAACTCCGTGCGGCAACTCGTCGCCATCTACGTCAAGGGTCCCCGGCGTCTCTCGAAGCTCGCTCGCCTGCCGAAGTCGCTGCGCCGCCGCATCCTGGTCATCGCGCCCCTCTACCGGCAGTTCGGCAGCGCGTCCGCCTGGGGCGCCGCGATCGGTCAGACAGCCGCAAGCCGGTCGCTGGATCTGGGAGTTGCGCCGCAGACGCGCAAGGCGTCCGGATCGGTCCAGCAGTTCGCGGCGCTGCTGGCCGGAGGCGGGGCCGCGGCGGGTGTCTCCGCCGACGGAGAGCCGCCGTCGACGCCGACGGGCCTGTCGACGAGCTCGGTTGGGGAGACGTCGATGACGTTGTCGTGGAATGCGTCGACGGACAACGTCGGCGTGGCCGGCTATCGGCTGTTCCTGGACGGGAGCCAGGTCGGGACGGCGACCTCGACCAGCCACTCGTTCACGGGCTTGTCCTGCGGGACGTCGTACACGCTCGGGGTGGCTGCGTATGACGCGGCCGGAAACGTCTCCCAGACGGGATCGCTCTCGCATGCGACAAGCACGTGCCCGGACACGCAGTCGCCGTCGAGCCCCACCGGCCTGTCGACGAGCTCGGTGACCGAGACCTCGATGACCTTGTCCTGGAATGCGTCCACGGACAACGTCGGCGTGGCCGGCTACCGGGTGTTCGTCGATCTGACGCAGGTCGGCACCACCGCGTCGACGAACTACGCCTTCTCGGACCTGGGCTGCGGGACGTCGTACACGCTCGGCGTCGTGGCCTACGACGCGGCCGGAAACGTCTCGAGCGCGGCAACGAGTTCGCGAGCGACCAGCGCCTGTGCCGATACGCAGCCGCCGTCGACGCCGACGGGCCTGTCGACGAGCTCGGTGGGGCAGACGTCGATGAGGTTGTCGTGGACGGCGTCGACGGACAACGTCGGTGTCGCCGGTTACCGCCTCTTCTTGAACGGGAGCCAGGTCGACACGTCGACGTCGACGAGCTACTCGTTCACGGGGCTGTCCTGTGGGACGTCGTACACGCTGGGCGTGGCGGCCTACGACGCGGCGGGCAACGTGTCCGGCACGGCGACCGTGAGCCACTCCACGAGCGCCTGCACGGATACGCAGCCGCCGTCGACGCCGACGAACCTGTCGACGAGCTCGGTGGGGGAGACGTCGATGACGCTGTCGTGGACGGCGTCGACGGACAACGTCGGTGTCGCCGGTTACCGCCTCTTCCTGAACGGAAGCCAGGTCGGCACGTCGACGTCGATGAGCTACTCGTTCACCGGGTTGTCCTGTGCGACGTCGTACACGCTGGGCGTGGCGGCCTACGACGCATCGGGCAACGTGTCCGGCACGGCGACCGTGAGCCAGTCCACGAGCGCCTGTTCCGATACGCAGCCGCCGTCGACGCCGACGGGCCTGTCGACGAGCTCGGTTGGGCAGACGTCGATGACCCTGTCGTGGGACGCGTCGACGGACAATGTTGGTGTCGCCGGTTACCGCCTCTTCCTGGACGGGAGCCAGGTCGGCACGGCGAGCTCGACGAGCTACTCGTTCACGGGCTTGGGCTGCGCGACGTCGTACACGCTCGGTGTGGCTGCCTACGACGCGGCCGGCAACGTCTCCGGCACGGCGACGATGAGCCAGGTGACCAGTACATGCCCGCCCCCGTCGACTCCGACGAATCTCGCTGTAAGTGGGGTCGGCCAGACGTCGATGAGTCTTTCCTGGGACTCGAGCGGCGTGGGTGTGACTGGATACCGGCTGTACCTCAACGGGAGCCAGGTCGGCACTTCGACGTCGACGAGCTACTCGTTCACGGGACTGAGCTGTGCGACGTCGTACACGTTGGGCGTGGCCGCCTATGACGCCGCGGGCGACGTCTCCGGGACCGCGACCACCAGTCAGACCACCTCCGCCTGCTCTGCGCCCGGCGTGGCGAACCTCTGGGTGAATACGAGCGGCACCGGCTCGTGCACGCGCTCGGCGACCCCGGGCGCCTATTCCGCTTCTACGGCCTGCAAGAGCTTCCAGGCGGCATATTCCGCTGCCCAGTGCGGTGACGTGGTCGGCGTCGAGCCGGGGAGCTACTCCTCGCAGACCATCTCGTCGGGCGCGAAGTCGTGCTCCTCCACCACTCAGGTGCTCATCACCTCGGTGCCCGGCGGAACGTGCAGCGACAACACGCAGGTCACGATGCCCTCGTTCACGATCAGCGCCACCTACGTGGAGCTCCAGTGTATGGACGCCAATCCTTCTGGGACGACGACCTGCGCGGACGTGAGCGGTTCTTCGCACACCGCGGTGATCTGGAACACGCTCGACAACATGGCCATGCACTGCGGCTGGTTCGACAGCGACCACCTGCGCGTCACCAACAGCACGTTCGGGCCGGACGACACGTGCCAGACGGGAATGGAGGACCTGATCGACTTCCGCGCCAACTCGGACGACATCAATGACGTCGTCTTCGACCACGACACCTTCGAGACGGTGACGGCGCCGCCGGACTTCGAGTGCGGCACCGGGGAGCACGTCGACT
>Ga0335081_10009806_pt1 | contig 15438 bp, 14 predicted proteins | sample Lox_Sample_35_FD_206713 | JGI IMG/M metagenome (GOLD analysis project Ga0335081, IMG submission 206713) | Soil microbial communities from Loxahatchee National Wildlife Refuge, Florida, United States - Lox_Sample_3.5 | ecosystem: Environmental > Terrestrial > Soil > Wetlands | place: USA...
GGTGAGGGTCTGCTGGCTGTATTTCTGCGCACGCTCCATGGCGTCCTGGAGCGTCAGGCGCAGAGGCGCGGCCTGGTTGGGCGGCGCCTGTGCGAAGGCTTGCTGGCACACGACCAGACCTATCCCCACGATCAAAATGTACGGCATCGAGAGAGTTCAGTATAGACTCCCCTACATGAACAGACGATGAACTGGCGGGAGGGGAGCTATGGGCCTGGAGAGCCGGCGGGAACACTAGACTGTCCCGTTTCCAACGGACAGGACATTAGGACTCGTTGAGGAAGACGATCTGCCCGATAAGAGTGAACGAGTAGCTGACCCGGTTTACCTGGTCCAGATTGCGTGCGAGAACCGTCGCAGTCACCCCTTGGAATACCTGATTCACCGTGTTCCCGAAGAAGTCGGTGGCTGTTACCGTTATTGTCTCCAAGGAATCCACTCGGAATCCTGCGCCTATTCCAAGATTCGGGATGGCTTCCACAAGGCTGAAGACAGCGTTAGCGGTCACAAGCGGAGCCGACCCTGGATCCAGGTTAAGGAACGGAACAGCCCCCTGGGCTTTGCTCGGATGAGGGATTCCGTAGGTGTTAAGTGCAAAAAGCAGCGGACTCTGCATGTCGGGCAGTATATTTAGCCTTGTCCCGGCCCAACCATCGGAATTTCCCAAGAGGGGCTGGCCATGCAAGTTAATGATCCGAACACCGGTAAGAGTGAGCAGCCACTTCTGCTTACTCCGATCGCCGGAGGCCTCCAAAGGCGTGGCCGGCACGATAAGCCAGTTCTGTCCTGTGAATTGTGATGGTGATGCCACGCTATTCGCCTTTCTCCGCCTCGCACATGGTCAGGACTTGACCGGCAGCGTCACAACCGGATGCCCCAAAAACACGATTCGCCCTACCAGCATGATGTCGTAGCTGATGGCGGTGATCACGGACGTGTTGCGGACGGCGATATCTACGTTAATGCCCTGAAACACCTGCGGAACAGGTTTCCCATCGGAATCCTTCAGGTCGGGAATGAAGTGAGTCGGGCGCCAGACGTTCAACGCGAATCCCGCATCTATGCTGTCGGCCTGGCTGGAAAAGACGCCGCTGATAGCCGCATACGGCGCCCACATTTCCAAATTGAAGCCGAGTGTGATTCCCGCTACCGGAGGACGGTTGATTCCATGCGTCGTGAGCGCGAAATTCAGCGGGTTCTGGACGTCGGGCGCGATCGTAATGGTCTCGCCAATCCATTCGCTCTGATTGTTGCCGGGGAAGTTCAGGGACACCACGCCGGTGAGCACGAGCAGCCACTGTTGATCGGCACTGATCGTGGGAGGCCGGACCCCCGTGGCTCCGACGGTGGTGGCGGCTCCCGGCAAATTCACAGCCGGCACGATGAGCCAGTTCTGCCCCGCAAATGTGATAGGCACTGCCATTCGGTGTCCCCTCCGAGCCCCAGAAGCCGGGATTTCCGTTTTGGGTATCCCGGACCCATCGAGTATACACCAACCGCCTCAGTCTGATGCTGGAATCGATCAGCATGGCCCGTTGCGAGCGCGGCCTGGATTTAAGTCTCCGCGGACCAGCCTAACTTCTCACCCCCGCTCCACCAATCCCAGCAATTTCTCCTGGATGCTTTCGCCGGTGGGAGTATCGGGAGTGATGACCAGGATGGTGTCGTCGCCGGCGATGGTGCCCACGACTTCGGGCCAGCCCTCGTTGTCCAGAGCCACGGCCACTGAATTCGCGTGGCCCGGCGACGTCTTCAGCACCACCAGGTTCTGCGCGCGCAACACGTCTTTGAGAAACTCGGCGGCGAGCAGAGCGAAGCCCGGGCCCGTTTCCTCGGGCGCCATCTCCTGGTAGCCGTCGCGCGTTTTCACCAGGCGCAAATCGCGGATGTCGCGCGAGAGCGTCACCTGGGTGGCGGCGATGCCCAGGGTCTTGAGCTCCTGCGCCAGCTCCTCTTGCGTGGAGATCCGCTTGCCGCGGATTAGCTTGAGAATCTGGCCTTGACGATAGGTCTTCGTCATACGATTAACCGTCCGAGTACCTGCCTGGCGCTGGCCAGCGCCTGCGCGACGGATGCATAACCTGTTCCGCCGGGGATCTCGCGCGAGCGCAGTCCTGCCTCCGGTTTAAGCAGCGCGGCGAGATCGGGCGTGAACTCGGGAGCGAAGCGCTGCATTTCTTCCGCGGTCCAATCCGCCGGCCGTTTGCCCGTGCGCACGCTTTCCAAAACGAAGCGGCCGGCGATCTGATGCGCCTGGTGGAACGGCATGCCGCCGCGGGCCAGGGCTTCGGCCAGGTCCGTGGCCACCACCCAGCTTTCTTCGGCGGCTGCGGCCGGCCTGGCTGGTTTGAGAGTTGTGGACTCGAGGACCGCGCCCATCATCAGCAGCGACCCATTCACCTGGTCGGCCGCGTCGAACAGCGGGATCTTGTCCTCTTGCATATCGCGATTGTAAGTCATCGGCAGGCCCTTCATGGTCACCAGCAGCGACGTGAGGCAGCCCACCACGCGGCCGCTCTTGCCGCGAATCAGCTCCAGCGAATCGGGGTTCTTCTTCTGCGGCATCAGGCTCGATCCGCTGGTCACCGCGTCGCCCAATTCCAGCCAACCGAACTCCTCGCTGGAATAGAGGATCCAGTCCTCGGCAAGACGGCTGAGATGGATCATCGTAACGGTCGCGGCGTAGAGAAAGTCGAGGGCGAAGTCGCGGTCGCTGGAAACATCCATGCTGTTGCGCGTGATGCCCTCGAAGCCCAGATCCTTGGCGATGGCTTCGCGGTCGAAGGGAAAGCCGCTGCCGGCCAGCGCGCCCGAGCCGAGCGGACAGAGGTTGGCGCGGTGGCGGGCTTCCTCGAAACGCTGCCAATCGCGCAGGAACATCTCGAAGTACGCCAGCAGGTAGTGCGGCCAAAGCACCGCCTGGGCGCGGCGCGTGTGCGTGTATCCGGGAATAATTGCGGTGGGGTTCAATTCCGCGAGCGCCAGAAGCTTGCCCATCACCGCGCACAGCGAGCCCTGCAGGTCGGCGCACTCTTCTCGCAGCCACAAGCGCGTGTCGAGCGACACCTGCTCGTTGCGGCTTCGGCCGGTGTGTATCTTGTCGGCCACCGCGCCGGCGCGCTCGTTGAGCTTGCGGATCACCAGGGTGTGGACATCCTCATCCGCGGCGCCTTCGAAAAACGCGGGCGAAGCAGCCTCGGCGCGAATTTCTTCCAACGCCGCGACGATCCGCCCGCGCTCCTCCGAAGTCAGAATGCCCACACCCTCCAACGCCCGCGCGAAGACCTGCGAGCCGCGGATGTCGGCGTCGACGAGGCGCCGGTCGAAATCGAGCGAGCCGGAGAAGCGCTCGAAGATCTCCGACGGCCCGGATTCGAACCGTCCTCCCCAGAGCCTCATTGCGAACCAGCCGCCAACTTGGATTCACCCGCCAGGGCCCGCACCTTAATGGGCAAGCCGATGAGGTTGATGAAGCCGAGGGCATCCTTCTGGTCGTAGCTGGCGCCCATGGTGAAGCTGGCGATGTCCAGCGAGTAGAGGGTGTGCGGCGACTGGCGGCTGAGCGGCTGCACGTTGCCCTTGTAGAGCTGCAGCGCAACTTCGCCGGTCGTGGTTTGGCTGACCTTCTCGAAAAACGCGTCCAGCGCTTCGCGCAGCGGCGTGAACCAGAGCCCGTTGTAAATCATCTCGGCATATTCCAACGCCCTTTGCTGCTTGTAGTGCAGGGTGTTTTTGTCCAGCGTGAGGGATTCCAGCTCGCGAACGGCAAACATGATCAGCTCGCCGCCCGGAGTCTCGTAGCAGCCACGGGACTTCATCCCGACGAAGCGGTTCTCCACCAGGTCGGTGCGCCCGATGCCGTGCTCGCCGCCGATGCGATTGAGCGCTTCGAGCAGCTCGAAGGCCTTCATGCGGCGGCCGTTCACCGAGACAGGCGCGCCATTCTCGAAGCCGATCGTAACCTCGCCGGGCGTGTCCGGGGCTTCGGCCGGACTCCTGGTCATGAGCCAGATATCAGCCGGCGCCGGATTCGCGGGGTTCTCCAGCGCCCCGCCCTCGTGCGAGACGTGCCAGATATTGCGGTCGCGACTATAGATTTTCGTAGTGGAAGCGGCGATCGGGATCCGGCGCTGGCGCGCATATTCAATCGCGTCCTCGCGCGAGACGATCTTCCACTCGCGCCACGGCGCGATCACCGGCAGATGCGGCGCTAGCGCTTTGTAGGTCAGCTCGAATCGAACCTGGTCGTTGCCCTTGCCCGTGCAGCCGTGCGCCAGGGCGTCGCAGCCTGTGGCGAGCGCCACCTCGACCTGCTTCTTCGCCAGCAGCGGCCGGGCGATCGAAGTGCCCAGCAAGTACTTGTGCTCGTAGACGCCGCCGGACCGCACCAGCTTCCAGAGGTATTGCGAGACGAACTCCTCGCGCATGTCCTCGATGTGGACTTCGCAGGCGCCGGTCTTGCGGGCTTTCGCCTCGAGGCCCGCGAGATCGTCGTCGCCCTGCCCGATATCGCCGCACACGGCCACCACTTCGCAGCCGTAGTTCTCTTTCAGCCACGGAATAATAACTGAGGTATCCAGCCCGCCCGAATAGGCGAGCGCTACTTTCTTAGGTTTGGTCATAAGCTGTGGCGCAGGCGCTCGTGCCTGCCGCGTGCCGACTCGTCGGCACGCCTGGCCTCCTTAGATAAATACGTCACCGCAATCACGAACCCGAATACTACGTCAGCATCATGAGCAGCAGCGCCTTCTGCGCGTGCAGCCGGTTTTCAGCCTGCTCGAACACCACGCTCCGATCCGACTCCATCACCGGATCGGTGACTTCCTCCCCGCGCCTGGCGGGCAGGCAATGCAAAAACACCGCGTCGGGCCGCGCCAGCGCGAATAGCTCGGCGTTCACCTGGTACGTTTGGAACGCTTTCCTTCGCTCCGCGGCTTCCTGTTCTTGCCCCATGCTGGCCCACACGTCGGTGTAAACGGCGTGCGCGCCCCGCAGCGCCTGCGCGGGATCGTGCGTGATGACGATCGACGAACCCGATACCGCCGCCAACCCTTCCGCCTGCGCCACGATATCAGGATCGGGCCGGTAGCCCTGCGGGCAGGCGAGCGCGAAATCCATTCCCAGCCGCACGGCCGTCAGCATCAACGACTGCGCCACGTTGTTGCCGTCGCCGATGAACGCCAGCTTGTAGCCCTGCAATTCGCCGAAGCGCTCGCGGACAGTCAGGACATCCGCTAGCGCCTGGCAGGGGTGGTAAGCATCGCTCAAGGCATTGATCACCGGGACCGAAGCCCATTGCGCCAAAGCCTCGAGAGTGCTTTGCGCGAAGACGCGAGCCACAATCCCGTTGACCCAGCGGTCCAGGTTCCGCGCCACGTCCTTAAGCGGCTCCCGCACTCCGATCGGTCCGTCACAGAAGACCGAGTCGCCGCCCAACTGGCTGATCGCCAGCTCGAACGTCAGCTTGGTCCGCAGGGAAGGCTTTTCGAACAGCAGCGCGATCGACTTGCCCGCCAGAGCCTGTGCATAATTCCGCGGTGAGCGTTTGACCTCGGCAGCCAGGTCGAGGAGATAGCCGAGTTCGTCCGTCGTCAGATCCAGGTCGCAGAGCAGGTCTGTTCCGGAGATTTTGAGGATTTGATCGGGACGGAACAGGCCGGGCATGGCGGTCTCCTGGAGTGAATGTTTATTCATCTATATGAATAATTACACATTCGGCCGTCGGCGTCAACTTTCGAATCTCCCCGGTAGACACTGTAGACACCAGGATGGATGCGCGAGGCATCCAGGCGATTCCATAATACCCGGAGGACCCATCCGTTGCCCTTCGAGACAGGAGAAAACTCATGAGAAGCGCAGCTCTATCCGCCGTGCTGGCAGCCGCCGTCATCAGCAGCATCCTGGTCGCTCAGCAGACTCGGAAGGAGATCACCAAGGCGTCCACGCCGCAGGACGATTCCAAGGCCAACAGCGCGAGCGTGCCCGACGTCTACGCCATATCCGGCCAGTTCGACCGGGTCGTGGTGCTTCGATTCAAGTACCAGACCGACTTGCTCGCCGGCATCGAAAAGATGGTCAAGGAACAGAAGATCCAGGACGCCGTGATTCTCTCGGCGATGGGCTCCGTGCGCAACTACCAGGTACACCAGGTCTCCAACCGGACCTTTCCTTCCAAAGACACCTTCGTTCAAGACCCCACCGCGCCCGCCGACATCGTCAGCATGAATGGCTACATCATCGGCGGCCAGGTGCACGCGCACATCACCCTCGCCAATCCCGACAAGGCTTTCGGCGGCCACCTCGAGCCGGGCACGAATGTTTTTACGTTCGCGGTGGTCACCATCGGAGTCTTCGGCGGCGGCGTGGACTTGAGCCGAGTAGATGACAAGACGTATCGATGAAGTGACCCTCGCCCGCCGGCGGGCGAGAGCTACTTGCCTGCACTGGAGGACCCCGGCCCCTTAGAACGCTCCTTCCAGTAGTCGATCTTTCCTTCGGCGACTGCCTTGCGAGCGCTCGCCAGGGCGTCGCCCTCCAGCGCGATGGCCTTCAACTCCCCGGGCCCCGCGGAGAGAAAAGTGCTCGTGCCCGGAAATGCGCGGCTGGCCCGCACGGTCGCTCCGGGACAGCGGTCAAGCCGCACCACCGGAGTGTCTGGAACGGGCGTGCGGGTCGCGATATTGTCGAGTTGCAGATCGCGGGAATCGCGCACCAGAAATGCCGGTCCGGCTTCCGCGTTGATCTGGACGTCGTGCAACTCCAGCCCGGCGGTCTGAAAAGCTCTCATGCCGGTCTTCGCCGAGGCGACGACATCCGAGATGCGCAACCCCGAGACAGGCATCTCCGGGAGCCCTTCAATATTGATCGCCAGCCGCGCGCCGCGGACGGTCATGTGACTGACGGCGATATCGCGGAATATCGGAGTGCGGTTCGACACCGGCTCCGGAGTGTCCCTGCGCACCTCGCCTTCCATCAAATAATAGTTGGTGACGTTGATCGCCTCACCGACGTCGTCCATCACCCAATTGTCGAAGCGCGCGTTCTCCACACCACCGCCGCGCCCGCGCCGGCTCTTGATCCGCACGCCCATCTGGGTCCCCGCGCAGGTCAGGTTGCTGGCCACCAGGTTGCGAATCCAGCCGGAGGTCTCGCTGCCGATGGTGACCGCGCCGTGCGCTCGGTGGACCGTGCAGTTGGTGATGGAAATGTTCTCACTTGGCCGGTTGACGCGCAGCCCGTCGGCATCCTTTCCGGCCTTGATCACAATGCCATCGTCTCCTGTGTCGACATAGCAATTGGAGATGCGCACGTCGCGGCTGGAGTCCACCGCGATCCCATCCGTGTTGACGCCCGGGTAGGTTTCGATTACTACGTCCCGCACCACCACGTTGTCGGAGTAGAGCAGGTGGACCGTCCACATGGGCGAGCCCGAGAAACGGACTCCCTCGATGAGCACATTCCGGCTGTCCATCACCCGCACGAACGACGGGCGCAGTTCCGGCGCCGCGGCGAGGTAGGCGTCCTGCGAGGCTGGCGCTTTGATTTCCAGAAGCTGCAGCAGGCGCTCCCAGTTCGGCCCGTTAGCGCTGCCCGGATCGCTGCCGCCCCCTTGCTGGCGCGGCATCAGTTTCATCCACTCCGCATTCTCGCTGGCCAGGACGCCGCGGCCCGTGATGGCGACATTCTCCAGGTTGCGGCCGCCAATCAGCGGCACGGGCGTCAGCGCCTCGATGCCCTGATGCCTGCCCTGCGCAAACGGCAAGAGCGCCGCGGGGAAGCGCACCACCGCGCCGGCGTCGAGGTGCAACGTGAGATTGCTGGCCAGTTCAACCGGTCCGCTGATATACGTGCCTGCGGGAATCAACACCGTGCCGCCGCCCGCGGCCTTGGCCGCCATGATCGCAGACTGGATGGCTTCCGTGGCGGGCGCGGTGCCATCGTTGCGTGCTCCGTAGTCGAGAATATTAAAGAAGGGGCCGGCGCTCCAGGCGGGCGCGGCCAGCAGCAGAAGCAAAAGTTGGCGTCGCATGGCGAGCATCGCTTAATGATAGGGAGGAAACAAACTCCCCAGCCGGTGCGTAGGCTTAAATTGTACGCGTCTGTCGCGGAAACGGTATTCCTAATCTAATGTCTAACAAAACCACAGTTGCATTGGCCGCTGTCATCTTGCTGCTCATGGCCGCCCTGGCTGGTGGCGCGGCGCTGCGCGAATCCGTCACGGTAGACGAAGTCGCGCACGTCGGCGCGGGTGTCAGCTATCTGCAGAAGCTCGACATGCGCATGAACGTCGAACACCCCCCACTGGCCAAGCTGCTGGCAGGGCTGCCCCTGGTGATCGGCGGCGCTCGCGCCGACTATCACAGCCCAGCTTGGACCTTCGGCCAGGAAGGCTTGTTCGAGGCTTTCATGGCCCAGTGGTCCTTCGGGCACTTATTGCTGTGCACTTGGAACGACCCGGCCGTCACGCTGGCCTGGGGCCGGCTCCCCATGTTGCTGCTCATGGTGGCTCTTGGGGGGCTGCTCTACTGCTACGGGAGCCGCTTGGGCGGGCCCTCGGGCGGCCTTTTGGCCGTGGCCCTGTACGCCAGCATGCCCGCCTTTCTCGCCTTTGGTCCGCTGGTCATCACCGACATCCCCGTGACTTTCTTCGTGCTGCTGACAATGTGGACGTTCGCGTCGGTGTGGGAGTCGGGTGGAGCGAACCGCACCACTTGGCTATTCGCGCTCGCTCTGGCCGGCGCGCTGCTCACCAAATTCTCGGCGGGAATTCTGCTGTTCGCGTTCCTGGCCTTTCGAATCAGCCTGAGAATCCGTCCACTCGATGGGTTCCCATCGGCGCGCGAGGAAGGGCGTGCCTGGCGGCGGCGGCAGTGGCGCGCCACGCTGCGTGGAGTCCTCTGGGCCGGCTTGATCCTCTACGGCGTGTACTTCGTTCTATCGGTGAATCAACCCAGCGACTCGCTCGCGATCCTTGGACAGAACCCGGCTTCTTTGGTCTTACGGCGCCTGCTCATGCCGCCGTGGATCTTCCTTCGCGGGCTGGCTCTGTTCGGTCTGATGTCTATCCGCCCGGCCTTCCTCCTGGGGCACACGTACTCGCACGGCGTCTGGTTCTACTTTCCTGTGGTCTTCGTTTTGAAGACCCCGCTGGCGGCCCTGGCGGTCTTCGTGCTGGCAATTCCGGTGGGATTCCTGGCAGCGCGCCATCGGCCCCGCAAGACCGCCATCATCCCCGCGGATCGACGGATCTATTGGCGCGCCACTTGGGTCTTTCTCGGGGTGTTCACCGCGTTCTGTATGATCAGCCAGACCACCATCAGCATTCGGCACTTCACCATTCCCATGGCCCTGCTCATCCTGGCAGTCGCTCCGCTGCCGCGCGCACTCGCCGCTCTCCGGGAATCGGGACTCCGTCTCGCAGGCCCGTTGAGTTGGCTGACGGCCGTACTGGCGGTTGCGTCTCTGGTGACCACCGCTCGCGCGTATCCCTACTTCATGCCGTTCCTGAACTCCCTCAGCCTGGGCTATCCGGGCTACACGCTGGTAGCCGACTCCAACCTCGACTGGAACCAGTCCCTGCCCGATGTGCGCCGCTTCGTCGAACAGCAGAACCTCGACCGCCTTCTCTTGGATGAGTACGGCTTTTCCGATCCAGCCGTGTACGTTCCACAGTCGGAGGTCTGGAACTGTCAGAAGCCCGCGGCTTCCGATGCCGGCCGATGGGCGGTCGTGTCGGCCAGCATGATTCTCGACGGCCATAACTGCCCCTGGCTGACCGGCTATCCCCACGAGGTCTTGGCCGGCGGAAGTATGTACGCATTCCGCCTGCCTCCTGTGATTCCGGCAGCCGGCGCTCCGGATGGCCCTCCGCGTCCGGAAGCCTACCGCAATCTGGGCGGCATGCCCGGCGAGATGGACATGGTTCGGATCTTTCTGCCATGCATTCGGGATCCCAACCAGTTGAAGCCCACCTGGGACAAGATGATCGCCGATTTCGACGCCCAACGGGGCCGCCGACCGGGGCGCAAGTGACTCGTTTGGCGACGCCTCTTGCCGATGATCGCTGGTCCGGGTGAAGCCGACTCTGGCAGATTGCCAGGTTTCTGATGGCGTCAGTAAACTTCGGTCGCGCGGTGGAAATGGGAGTCGGAAGAGTCCATGACCAACTAATGCCAGGTTGCGAGGCTGGCTGGAGGCGACGGCGTGATTGACGCGCATTCGGGACTCTGGACAAAAGTTTCTTGACCGCTGTAAGTTCTCCTCCAAGCCCGCCATCATGTTCTTGGATGGGGCAAGAAATCGAACCCCTTCACGGCGCCCCAACACTCTGTAACACAACCGGCTGAATTTCTCGGAGGGCTAGATGCGTCTGAGTTTCTATCTGCTCGTGTCTCTTTTCGCAGTGACTGCGGCGTTGAACGCCGCAACCATTGGAATCTCTGTAAACGGTACGTGCGAAGCTGGGAGCTGCCCTCCTGCGCCGCTTCCCTTCAGCACGACTAACACGATACCCGTAGACTTTTTCTTTACTCTGGCGAATGGCGACAGGTACCTGATCAATGGCTCATCCACCGAGACAAACGATGCGCCCGGCGTGGGTTTCTCAATCGGCCACCTCTTTCAGGTGACGTATGAGGGCAACCCCGCCGGCGGGCCATCCGCCGCTGACACGATTTCCGTTGAACAGTTCGACGTGCTCCAGACGATACAGAGCAGCGTGGTGTTCGGGCGCGACTTGATCGGTGCGTTTGGTCCCACGATCGCCGCGTCCAGCTCGGCAAGCTCGTGTGTCAACGGGACACTGGGGTGCCTCGGCCCGATCAGGCCGCCCGGATCATTTAACCTGACCACCGCTCTTACTTTGACGTTGGACAGCAGCGGTAATACCTTCACGTACGACCCCGCTTTTGTGAATAACTTCGGAGCCGGTTCGCCAGTAGGTTCATTTATTGTGTGGGGCCAGACCGCCCCTCTGGCGGCGCCTACGCCGGAGCCTGCGGGTGTCGACCTGCTGGCGATAGGGTTAGCCGCGATTATCGCGGGCCGCGCGCGGCTGCGGCGGTGACGTAGGAAGCTCCGGTCTTCCGGCAGGGACCGGGTGCAACATCGTTGCGCAGCGGGTTACCATCGGCCTAAAGAGGTCGAGACTCCATGCAGTACACGAGATTCCACGCCGCGGCGCTGATCGCGATGGCGGCTCTGGGGCGCGCCGAGGAGGCGCGGCCGCATCCGTGCGAGGTGCGAGGCGTGACGGGCCAGGTGCTGTGCGCGACGCTTCCGGTCTGGGAGAACCGCGAGGCCGGGAACGGCCGGCGAATCGAGCTGAATATCGTCATCCTGCCTGCGTTGAACAAAGACCACGCGGCGGATCCGCTGTTTCTGTTGCATGGCGGGCCGGGGGCGGCAGCCACCGAGCTGGCGCCGGTATACGCGCATCATCCGGTGCGCGGGCGGCGGGACATCGTCATGATCGATCAGCGAGGCACGGGAGGCTCGCATCCGCTTCCATGCGATTTCTTCGGCGATCCGCCCGATCTTCAGCGGCTGGTGACGAGCCAATTTCCCGTCGAGCAGGTGCGGGCGTGCCGCGAACGGCTGGAGAAAATCGCGGACCTCAAGCAGTACACGACGGCCATCGCGATGGACGACATCGATGAGGCGAGGCGGTGGCTCGGTTACGGGAAGATCAACCTCTGGGGAGGATCATACGGGTCGCTGGCGGCGCAGGTGTATTTGCGGCGTCACGAGGCAAGCGTGCGCGCGGTGGTGCTGGAGGGCGTGGCGCCGGCCGACGAGCTGATTCCGCTGCATCACGCATCAGCCGGGCAGCGCGCCATCGAGATACTCTTCGAAAAGTGCCGCTCGGACGCGCCGTGCAACGCCGCCTACCCGCATCTGCGCGAGGATTTCACGGCCATGTTCCGGCGCGTTCGGCAGGGCGCGGACGCGGTGGTGCATGATCGCTACGGCCATTCTCAGCGCGTCCGGCCGGGAGTCGGGGCGCTCGCGGAAGGCATCCGGCACAGGCTCTATGGCGACACGAGCGCTATGCTGGCGGGCATGATCCATCGGGCCGCGGAGGGCGATTTGGGGCCGATCGTGCAGGCGGCGGTCGACGCGGAGACGGCGCTGAACGGCCGGCTCGCCGCGGGGTTGCTGCTTTCGGTCTCCTGCGCGGAGCTTCTTCCGTACATCACGGATGAAATGGTTGCGCGCGAGACCGCGGGGACATTCCTGGGCGACCTGCGGATCCGGGAACAGCAGGCCGCGTGTGCGCAGTGGGTGCGCGCGCCAGTGCCGGCGGACGTGCACGCGCTGGTGCACTCGAACGTCCCGGTGCTGCTGATCGACGGCTATCGCGACCCGGTGACGCCGCCGTCGTTCGCCGAGCGCGTGGCAAAACAGCTTCCGAACAGCCGCCTGGTGGTGTTTCCGGAGGCAAGCCACGGCGGCACGGGAGCCTGCGGGCGGGAACTCATGGCGGAGTTCATCGAGCGCGGGTCGGTCGAGGGGTTGGACGTTTCGTGCGTTGCGGCACGGAAAGCGAACTGAACGGGCCGTTCCTGCGCATTCGGCTAACCCTCGAACCGCTGCCCCGTCTGAGACGTATGCAACGCCGTCAGTTTCTCCAAGGTGTCCTTTCGTCCCCGATGATCGCCGCGGGCTGGAAGCAAGGCCTGCCGGCGTCCTTCGAGTCGGAGATCGTTCAGTGGATGGGTGTCGCTCCCGTCCCAGGCGCGATCGCCGGGGTTATACAAAAGGGCGGCCCGGCGTGGCTCCGGCCGCTCGGAGTGTGTAATATCGAAGCCAAAGACCCCGTCACGCGCGATACCATTTTCCAGGCCGCCAGCTTGAGCAAGCAGGTGACGGCATACGCGGCTTTTGCGATGCGCGAAGCCGGCAAGCTCGATTTCGACCGCACCCTGGTCTCCTATGTCGACGATCTGTCGGACGAACGCGCCCGCAAGGTGACGGTGCGCCATGTCCTGAGCCATAGCTCCGGGTTCCCCAATTGGCGCTCCGGCGCGGCGAAGCAGCTCGTTCCGGAATTCGAGCCCGGCTCGAAGTTTCAGTACTCCGGAGAGGGGTTCTTCTACCTCCAGCGCATTCTGGAGCACGTTACCGGCCTCGGTTTCTGCGAGGTAATCGAGCGGCTGGTTTTCCAGCCGCTCGGCATGACCTCGAGCTCCATGATCTGGAAACCGGAGATCGCCGGCCGCTACGCGCTTCCGCACGATCGCCGCGGAGAGGTGCGCGCCAACTGGGACAAGACCCCCAGGCGCCTGCACGAGATCGCGAAGCAGAAGGCTCGAGACGGCCGCATTCTCGGGCGGGAGGAATGCAGATGCGACGCTCGCCGGAATTCCAGTGAATCATGCCTTTACGGTAAATGACCAGGGCGCTTTCTTCAACGCAAAGTGGGGTGACAAAACGTTCACGGTCGGACGGCGCGCCTATAATGGCGGGATTGCGGAAATTTGATCAAGGGTCTCAGATGAATCGATTTTCCAATAAGAACCGGAGGGTACGCGCCTCGCTGATCACGGGCCTGCTCCTCATGATCGCGCCGTATCGCGCATCAGGCCAGCCTGGACCAGTGGAAAGCTCATCGAATATTGAGTGTCTGGAGCATCTGGAGGTGCCGGACTATCCGCCGTTGACACGTACAAGCCGCTTCCAGGCCGTCCTGACCGAAATCTCGCTGCTGTTTGGCAGCATTGTTACGCGACTGATTCGCGCTCTCGATCGCCCACCAACTAGACGCAATCTGGTACCAGAACATCAGCTCTTGGTCAACGGAGCCGACCTGGTATGTGTACCCCAACCATGATTGCGTGGGTAGGTTGGCCGTCATCCCCGTGGCGTTGCCGTTTTGGTCGAAGGTCACGACGGCCACAGTGTTGCCATCCGAGTCCAGTTCGGTGGCGATCACGCCGCCGTCGTCAGTGGCGATCTGCGGTTGCCAGTTCCCTGCCACGGTCCAGCGTACCTTGCCGGTGGCGTCGATGGAGACCATAGCGAGGCCACTTCCCGCGTCCAAGAGCGCCATCGTCCCGACGAACGAACCATCCTGCGCCTGCAGCACGGGCCGGAACTCCCACGGAGCGGCCGCCACACTCACGCTCGTGCCCGTGGTGGTGGCGACGTACCGCTGCCCGCGCCACATAAAGGACAGCAAGACGCAGGCCGCCCTGGAAGTCGGGCAGGACGCTCTGCGCGTTGCTCACGTCCGCCGTCCAGGCGGTGGTTCCGTCACTGGTGATGGCCGAGACCGTGCCGTCGTTGTTGAACGCGAACACATCCGCCACCCCGGTCGAACTCGGCACTGCCGGCACAATCTTTTTGACACCGGATCCGTCGCCCGGGTTTGACCACAGCACCGTGCCAGTGGGTAGCGTGCCGCCGGGCAACAGGGTTGGATCATAGACCGTCACGTCGGCCGACCCGGTCCCGGCGGTGATGGTCACGTGTCCGGGGCCAGGGCGGTGAGCAGCGGCGGGTCGTCGGAGGAGAGGCTCACCACGGCCGGGTCGCTCGATGCCCAGGTCAAACCGGTTACGGGTTGGTTGGCGGCATTCAGCGCCTGGATGGTGTGGGTGTCGCCCACCAGCATTTTGAGCAGCGCGGGCGCCAGGGTGTTGCCGCCCGAAACCGGCACAAGGAAGGTCTTCGCATTGCTCCAAACCCCGTTCTGCTGCACCTGCGCGATGCCGGACAACGCCGTGGGGGCCACCGCGGCGACGATCTGCGTGTCGGTCCAAGAGATGATCTGGCCGGCGGTGCTGCCCAGCCAGGCAACCCCCGGAGAGGACCCAAAGCCCGTGCCAGTGAAGGTGATCTGGGTTCCGGGCGCGCCCGAAGTCGGGTTGATGCTGGTGAGTTGAAGGGTGTTCACGGTGAACGTGCCCACGTTGCTGAGGACGCCGTTCTGGAGGATCCGGGCGTTGGAACCGGCCGATCCGGCGGCCACCTGGCCAACACGTGCCTTCGTCCGCGGAGGTCACCGGCAATACTGTTTCGCTTGCGGCGGAGCGAAGCTCCGCAAGGACGCACATGCAGCCTGCCGCACTTCGGGCCGCGTGTCCTCGGTGTAGATCTCGAACATCTGAGTGATGTAGTCTGTCCAGGCCTTTGAAAACAGGGCCGCAGGATTGTCCCGCAACAAGCCAGGCAGATCGACTCCGTCTTTGTTTAGGCCCTCTGCTGCTCGGCGCGTCCTGCTGTCGGTGCTCCGCAGAGCTTGTTCCAGGCACTTAGATTAGGACGGTGCCAGAAAATCGTCGCAGCCGTCAAGCAAGCGGCGTCGCTGAATTCGCGATCGGCGCTTAGTTCCAATCGCTTCAGGCGGTCGTTCACGTATCCCGGATCGCCATAGCGGGGCAGGCGCAGGGTGTTTTCAAACTCCTTGAGATCGCAATTGGCACCGGGCGTCAAGAG
>Ga0335081_10009807_pt1 | contig 15437 bp, 11 predicted proteins | sample Lox_Sample_35_FD_206713 | JGI IMG/M metagenome (GOLD analysis project Ga0335081, IMG submission 206713) | Soil microbial communities from Loxahatchee National Wildlife Refuge, Florida, United States - Lox_Sample_3.5 | ecosystem: Environmental > Terrestrial > Soil > Wetlands | place: USA...
AACTCGAGCAGCGCCCGGTCGCGCAGCAGCCGGGGGTCCGCGGACAGGTCATCGGGTCCCGGTCCGGCCGCGTCGAGCAGGCGCTCGACCTCGTCGGTGGTGATCGCCTTGGGCAGCCGCCTGGGCGGCGGCGGCGGCGCGACCTCGCGGGCCGGGTCGGTGCCGGCCAGGCCCTGGGCGACCGCGAACGCGTGCAGGCCGCGGACCGCGATCACGGCCCGCGCCGCCGAGCTGACCGCCAGCGCCTGGTGCCCGGCATCGCCCTCCCGCAGCGAGGCCAGGAACTCCGCCACGTCGGCCGGGGTGACGTCGTCCAGCCGGGTCTTGCCCCGGCCGGCCAGCACGGCCGAGTAACGGCGCAGGTCCCGCCGGTAGGACTCGACCGTGCTGGGCGCCAGCCCGCGCTCCACGACCAGGTGCTGCAGGTAGCCGCGGAGCGCGTCAGCTAGCGGCTGGCTCAGCTGAGAACCTCGCTGACCGGGGTGTACGGCAGCGCGTGCGCCCCGGCGACCGGCTCGCAGGTCAGCTGGCCTGCGTGCGTGTTCAGGCCCAGGGCCAGGGAGTTGTCGGCGCGGAGGGCGTCGCGCCAGCCCCGGTTGGCGATCTCCACCGCGTAGGGCAGGGTGACGTTGGTCAGCGCGTAGGTGGAGGTGTGCGGGACGGCGCCCGGCATGTTCGCCACGCAGTAGAACACCGTGTCGTGCACCCGGTAGGTCGGGTTGGCGTGCGTGGTGGGCCGGGAGTCCTCGAAGCAGCCGCCCTGGTCGATCGATATGTCGACCAGCACCGCTCCGGGCAACATCCGGGACACGAGCTCGTTGCTGATCAGCTTGGGGGCCTTGGCGCCGGGGACGAGGACGGCGCCGATCACCAGGTCGGCATCGATCACCGCGCGCTCGATCTCGTAGGCGTTGGATGCGACGGTCTGGCAGTGTCCCTGGTAGATGGCGTCCGCCTGGCGGAGCCTGGCGATGTTCTTGTCCACCAGCAGCACCTCGGCCTGCATGCCGAGCGCGATCGCGGCCGCGTTCATGCCGGAGACGCCCGCGCCGAGCACGACCACCTTCGCCGCGTACACCCCCGAGACCCCGCCCATCAGCACCCCGCGCCCGCCGCCGTCGGCCTGCAGGTGGTGCGCGCCGACCTGCGGCGCCATCCGGCCCGCGACCTCCGACATCGGGGCGAGCAGCGGGAGCGACCCGTCGGGCAGCTGGACGGTCTCGTACGCGATCGAGGTGATGCCCGAGGACAGCAGCGCGTCGGTGCAGGCCCGGGACGCGGCCAGGTGCAGGTAGGTGAACAGCACCTGGCCGGAGCGCATCCGGTGGTACTCCTGCTCGATCGGCTCCTTGACCTTGAGGATCAGGTCCCCTTCGTTCCACACGTCGTCCGCGGTCGGCAGGATCTTCGCGCCGGCCGTGACGAAGTCCTCGTCCGGGATGGACGAGCCCACTCCCGCCCCGGCCTCGATGACCACCTGATGGCCGCCGCGGGCCAGTTCGTGCACGCCGGCGGGCGTGATCGCCACCCGGTACTCGTGGTTCTTGACTTCCCGGGGAATTCCAACCTTCATGGCGGTCCTTTCCTGGTCTGCGAGCGTCATTGCTCTTCAGGCGCGTCGGCCGGGCGAAGCCGGTCAAACCCCTCTGACCTGGCAGCATAACCCGCCATGATGCCCAGGGCCGCGGGCCCGTTGTGCAGTTCGCCGGCCAGGACCCGGCGCACCGCCTCGTCCAGCGGGAGCCAGGCCGACACCAGCTGGGTTTCCTCGTCTTCCGGCACGAAGTCGCGTTCGGCCTCCGGGACGAACTCCAGGTCGCGGGCCAGGAAGATGCGCAGCTGCTCGGTGCTGAAGCCGGGCGAGGAGTAGTAGTCCACGAGCACCCGCCAGTCACGCGCCCGGTAGCCGGCCTCCTCGAGCAGTTCGCGCCGCGCCGTGGCCCAGGTCGGCTCCCCGCTTACGTCGCGCAGGCCGGCCGGGATCTCCCAGAGCAGCCGGTTGACCGGATGCCGGTACTGCCGGATCACAAGCACCTGGAAGGCGTCGTCGAGGGCGAGCACCGCCACGGCACCGGGATGTATAACCACCTCTCGTTCGGCCAGATTATTATCCGGCATGCGGACCTTGTCGGCCCGTACGGTGACCAGCCGGCCGCGGAGCAGCTCGGCCGAGGAGACGACGGGCCAGTGCGCGGGCTCGTCTTTCATGCTCGTGCTCATGCGCTGGCCGCGGCGCGGGCGCCGGCGCTGGCCGCCTTGGAGCGGGCCAGGGCCGCCGCGATCAGCCCGCTGAACAGCGGGTGCGGGCGGGTCGGGCGGGACAGGAACTCCGGGTGCGCCTGGGTGCCGACGAAGAACGGGTGATCGCTCAGCTCGGCGAACTCCACCAGGTGCCGGTCGGGCGAGAGCCCGGAGAAGACCAGGCCCGCCTGCTCGAGCACGGGGCGGTACGCGTTGTTGACCTCGTACCTGTGCCGGTGCCGCTCCTCGACCAGGGTGGTGCCGTACAACTCCTCGACCCGGGTCCCTGGCTGCAGCACGGCCGGGTACAGGCCCAGGCGCATGGTGCCGCCCATGTCCCGCTCCCCCGCGACGACGTCTTCCTGGTCGGCCATGGTGGCGATCACCGGGTCCGGGGTGTCGGGGTTGAACTCGGCGCTGTCCGCGTCGGCCAGCCCGGCCAGGTCGCGGGCCACCTCGATGACCATGCACTGCAGGCCCAGGCACAGGCCCAGGATGGGGATGCCGTGCTCGCGCGCGTACCTGATCGCGCCGATCTTCCCCTCGATGCCGCGGACCCCGAACCCGCCCGGGATCAGCACCCCGTCCACGCCCTCGAGCTCGGCGGCCGCGCCGTCGGGCTCCTCGCAGGCGTCGCTGATCACCCAGCGGATGTTGACCTGGGCGTCGTTGGCGAAGCCGCCGGCCCTCAGCGCCTCGGCCGGCGACAGGTACGCGTCGGGCAGGTCCACGTACTTGCCGACCAGGGCGATCGTGATGCTGTGGGCCGGCCGGTGCACCCGGCGGAGCAGGTCGTCCCACTCGCTCCAGTCCACGTCGCGGAACGGCAGGCCGAGCCGGCGCACCACGTAGGCGTCCAGGCCCTCGGCGTGCAGCACCTTGGGGATGTCGTAAATCGACGGCGCGTCGGGCGCGGAGACCACGGCCTCCTCGTCCACGTCGCACATCAGGCTTATCTTGCGTTTCAGGTTCGCGTTGATCGGCCGGTCCGAGCGGGCCACGATGGCATCCGGCTGGATGCCGATGCTGCGCAGCGCGGCCACGCTGTGCTGGGTGGGCTTGGTCTTCAGCTCGCCGCTCGGGCCGATGTAGGGCAGCAGCGACACGTGCAGGAAGAAGCAGAGGTCCCGGCCGATCTCGTGCCTGATCTGGCGGATGGCCTCCAGGAACGGCTGGGACTCGATGTCGCCGACCGTGCCGCCCACCTCGGTGATCACCACGTCGACGTCGTCGCCGCCCATCTGCAGGATGCGGGACTTGATCTCGTTGGTGATGTGCGGGATGACCTGGACGGTGTCGCCGAGGTAAGCGCCGCGGCGCTCGTTGGCGATCACCGTGGAGTAGATCTGGCCGGTGGTGACGTTCGCCTCGCCCTGCAGGTTGGTGTCCAGGAAGCGCTCGTAGTGGCCGACGTCCAGATCGGTTTCCCCGCCGTCGTCGGTCACGAACACCTCGCCGTGCTGGAAGGGGTTCATGGTGCCCGGGTCGACGTTCAGGTACGGATCGAGCTTCTGCATCGTGACCCGCAGGCCCCGCAGCTTGAGCAGGCGTCCGAGGCTGGATGCGGTCAGTCCCTTGCCGAGGCTGGAGGCCACGCCCCCGGTGACGAAGAGATGTCTGGTTTGCGCCGGCCGTGGATGAAGTGATGATGCGGCCACTATGAGGCTCCCGTGGTGTCCGGTACGGCGATGTCCATTAGGGCGGTGTGCATTAGGGCACGGAAAAGCTGCAGGTCCACGGGCCACCAGGATAACAGGCCGGCAGCGGCTGGCCCGGCATTTGCCTGCCGGCGGGCCACCGCGTCCGCCATCACGACGTCTTCTGTCTGGTGCGCCTCGCCGAATCTGGCCAGCATGACGGCCGAAGTGACGGCGAGGAAGAAGCCGGCCCAGGCGACCACGGAAAGCCCGGGACGCGTCTGGTCGCCGAGGAAAACCACCCCGATGACGGCGGGCGGGATCGTCTCGGCCAGCACCACGGCCGCCGTGGCGACCGTCACGCTGCCGCCCTCCAGCGCGGTGGCGTAGAACATGAACGAGATGATGCCGGCCGCGGCGACCGCATAGGCGGCCGGGTCGCGGGCCAGCTCGAGCGGCGAGAAACCGGTCAGCACCCGGGCCGCGATGCTGAGCACCCCGTAGCCGAAGCCCGCGGTCAGGCCGAGCGCGGTGGTCCGGTAAGGCTCGTTGAGCTTGGCCGCGGCCAGGCCGACGATGGCCAGGCCCGCGATCGCCACGATCAGCGCGAGCTTAAACACCGCGCCCACCTGCGCGGCGCCCTCCGCGCCCGCCGAGGAGCCGAGCAGGCCGACGCCGGCCACCACGCCGAAGACCGCTGCCCACTCCCGCCAGGACAGGGTCACGCCGATCACCCACGAGGCCACCACCGCGGTCACCGCCAGGTTCGACGCCACGAACGCCTGGACGGCGAACAGCGGGAGCCGCTGCAAGGCGATGAGCTGCGCGACGAAACCGAGCGCGTCGAGGCAGATGCTCGCCACGAAACGCCACTGGTGCAGCAACCGCACCACCAGGCCAGGATCGACGCCCCCGGAGGCATCCTCGGCCGGCCTGTTGCTGGCCGCGCGCACCGCGATCGCCTGCATCACCGAGGCAATGCCGTACAGCACCGCCGCGACGATGGCGGCGGTCAGGCTGACTAGCACCCGCACACCTCCCCCGGTCTCTTGGCTAGTCGGCTACCTTCTGAGGCAACCATGAGCAGACCTTCAGCATTCCGCCCCATGGCGCCCGGCGAAGCTCAGCGCAGCGAAGCGGCCGGCCTCACCTCCCAGCCAGTCCAGAGCGGCCGGTAGCCCATCCGGCTCCAGAACGGAGCGGACAGCGGATTCACCTGCGCGTAATGCAGCAGCGTGGTCTGCACGCCGCGGGCGTCCAGCACGCCGTGGGCGTGCCTGACCAGGGCCGCGCCGACCCCGCCGCCGCGCTCGCCGGGCCGGACGAACATCGTCTGCAGGTAGGCCGTCACGCCCGGCCGGGTCATGCCCGCGACCCAGGCCGACAGTTCCGGCGGCTGGACGTGGACCAGGCCTACGGGCTGCCCGTCCCGTTCGGCCAGCCAGGCCCAGGCCGGCCGCCGGGCCAGCGCCGCCTGCGTCTCGGCGCGGACCAGCGCCTCGGTCGCCGGGCGGAGGATGGCCGAGCCGAACTGGGCGTCGTAGCGGATCACGCCCATCTCGAACTCGGTCACGGCGCCGAGGTCCGCGGGCCCGGCCTCGCGGATGATGAGATCCCGCTGCCCGCTGCCCGCATCGTGCTGCCCGCTGTCGGCGGCCTGCCCGGCGGGCCGGACGGCGACCACGGTCAGCGACTGCATCCCGTGCTGCAGCAGGGCGTTCACCCCGCTGACATCACGGGACGGCCAGCTGATCATCGCCGCGGTGTCCTGGGCGCCCGCCTCGGGCAGGCGGGCCAGGTGGTCGTGCCACTGCCCGAGCAGGTGGTCCAGGGCCGCGGACGTGTCCGGCTCGCGCAGCCGCAGGATCAGGGAGAACCGGCCCGCCGCGCCCCAGGTCTGGTTCAGCGTGTCGGCCGGGACATACTCGTGACGGCAGACCCCGAGGCCGGCCGGGCGGCCGTTCGTCCCAGCGGCCACGAGCGGCGCGGCGCACCCATCGGGCAGGTCAGCCCGGCCGGGCAGCATCGGGTCGAGCCCCTGCCAGCGACGGCCCACCACCCGGTTGACGTCGTCGACCGCGTCCCGCACCACCCAGGGCATGCCGACCCGCCTCCGTCAGATCACGACGGACGGACGGCAGCCGCGTGCCCGCCACGTCGCAGCGATCCCCCCGTTACGCCACGCACTATACCCCGCCGGGAAATGAGGATAAAAGCGATTAATGGGAGTGACGGCCACTGCTGGTGCCAAAGGGAATTACGGGACTGAAAATGTCTGCCCGGGGACCGCTATTCGCCGCGACGGGGCCACATCGCGGCGGTCAGACGCCGGCCGCGTGCATGCCGCGGAGCTCGGACTTGAGTTCCCTGATCTCGTCGCGGAGCCGGGCCGCCACCTCGAACTGCAGCTCGGCGGCGGCGGCGTGCATCTGCTCGGTGAGCTCGGTGATCAGGCCGACGAGCTCGCCGCGGGCCTCGCTGGCCTCCTTGGTCGGCTCGCCCGCCGCGGTGCGGGCGCCCGCCTGGGCGGCGACCGCACGGGCGCGCGAGGACAGGCCGGGCACCGGGGCCTTGCCGCGGGACTGCTGCCGGCCGCCCCCGCCGATCAGCAGCTGCTCGGTATCGGCGTCCTCCCGGACGATCTGGTCCAGGATGTCGGCGATCCGCTTGCGCAGCGGCCGCGGGTTGATGCCGTGCGCCTCGTTGTAGGCGACCTGCTTCTCCCGCCGCCGGTTCGTCTCGTCAATGGCCCGCTGCATCGAGGGGGTGATCGTGTCGGCGTACATGTGCACCTGGCCGGACACGTTCCTGGCGGCGCGGCCGATGGTCTGGATCAGCGAGGTGCCGGACCGCAGGAAGCCTTCCTTGTCCGCGTCCAGGATGGCCACCAGCGACACCTCGGGCAGGTCGAGGCCCTCGCGGAGCAGGTTGATGCCGACGAGCACGTCGTACTCACCGACCCGCAGCTCGCGCAGCAGCTCGACCCGGCGCAGCGTGTCGACCTCGCTGTGCAGGTACCTGGCCCGGACCCCGTTCTCGAGCAGGTAGTCGGTCAGGTCCTCGGCCATCCGCTTGGTCAAGGTGGTGACCAGCACCCGCTCGTCGCGCTCGGCCCGCTGCCTGATCTCGTGCAGCAGGTCGTCGATCTGGCCCTTGGTCGGCTTGATGACCACCTCGGGGTCGACGAGCCCGGTCGGCCGGATCACCTGCTCGACCACGTCGCCGCCGACGCGCTGCAGCTCGTATGGGCCCGGGGTGGCCGACAGGTAGATGGTCTGCCCGATCCGGTCGAGGAACTCGTCCCAGGTCAGCGGCCTGTTGTCGATCGCGCTCGGCAGCCTGAAGCCGTGCTCGACCAGGACCCGCTTGCGGGACACATCCCCCTCGTACATAGCGCCGATCTGCGGCACGGTGACGTGCGACTCGTCGATGACCAGCAGGAAGTCCTCGGGGAAGTAGTCAAGCAAGGTGTTCGGCGGGGTGCCGGCCTCGCGGCCGTCGATGTGCCGCGAGTAGTTCTCGATGCCCGAGCAGCTGCCGACCTGCCGCAGCATCTCCACGTCGTAGCTGGTGCGCATGCGCAGCCGCTGCGCCTCGAGCAGCTTGCCTTGCCCGTCGAGCTCGCCGAGCCGCTCGACCAGCTCGGCCTCGATGCCGTTGATGGCGCGCTCCATGCGCTCGGGACCGGCCACGTAGTGCGAGGCCGGGAAGATGTACAGCTCGGTGTCCTCGCTGACCACCTCGCCGGTCAGCGGGTGCAGCGTCATCAGCCGCTCGATCTCGTCGCCGAACATCTCGATCCGGACCGCGAGCTCCTCGTACATCGGGATGACCTCGATCGTGTCGCCGCGGACCCGGAAGGTGCCCCGGGTGAAGGCCAGGTCGTTCCGCGCGTACTGCATGCCGACCAGCCTGCGCAGCAGCGTGTCCCGCTCGATGGTGTCGCCCAGCGCCACCTTGAGCATCCGGTCCACGTACTCCTGCGGCGTGCCCAGGCCGTAAATACACGAAACGGAGGACACCACGATGGTGTCCCGCCGGGTGAGCAGGGAGTTGGTCGCCGAGTGCCTGAGCCGCTCCACCTCGGCGTTGATCGATGAGTCCTTCTCGATGTAGGTGTCGGTCTGCGGGACGTACGCCTCCGGCTGGTAATAGTCGTAGTAGGAGACGAAGTACTCGACCGCGTTATTGGGCAGCATCTCGCGCAGCTCGTTGGCGAACTGGGCGGCGAGCGTCTTGTTGGGCAGCATGACCAGCACCGGGCGCTGCAGCCGCTCGGCGATCCAGGCAACGGTGGCGGTCTTGCCGGTGCCGGTCGCGCCGAGCAGCACGGTGTGCTCGTCTCCCGCCCGGGCGCGCCTCTCGATCTCGGCGATGGCGGCCGGCTGGTCGCCGGCCGGGACCATGTCGGTGATCACCTGGAACGGCGCGACCTTTCGCTGCAAATCGGTAACCGGACGCACGACCCCAACCTCCTAGACCTCCGAGGGTTTCAACTCTAGGCCGGGGGTCTGACATTCCGGGGCGGGCGGTCCTACCCGGCGCCGGCGGTGCGGGCCAGATCGCCCTGAACCGGGGTGAGCACGTCGTAACCGTGGATCCAGGCCAGGTGGCGGGGCATCTGGGCGACGTAGGCGTCACGGCGCCGGGCGGCCGGCCCGTCGGGCAGGTGCAGCGCGGCCGATGCGGCCCAGGACATGAGCTGCACCTTCCGGGTCCGGGCCCGGCGGCGGGCGGCGTAGCGGCGCAGCGCGGCCGGGATGTCGCTCGCGCCGTCGAGTTCGGCGGCCAGGACGACCGCGTCCTCGATCGTCTGGTTCGCGCCCTGACCCTGATGCGGGAGCATCGCATGGGCCGCGTCGCCCAGCAGCACCGCCGACCCGCGGCTCCAGCGGGCCAACGGGCGCCGGGCGAACAGGCCCCAGCGCGGAGACTGCGGCACGGCGCTGAGCATCTCGGTGACCGCTGGGTGCCAGCCGGCGAACGCCTCCAGGTGCGCGCCCGGTTCGGCGCCCTCCAGCCACGCCGGGGCCGTCCACCGCTCCGGCGTGTCGATCACGGCCAGGAAGTTGATCACGCGGCCGCCGTCGATCGGGTAGTGCAGCAGGTGCGCGCCGGGGCCCATCCAGAACTGCAGGGCACCAGGATCGGGCAGCCGCGGGAGCAGTCCGACGGGGACCAGGCCACGAAATCCCGACGTGCCGGAGTAGACCGGCTCGTCGCCGCCGATCACCCAGTCCCGGACCAGCGAGTGCACGCCGTCGGCGCCGACCGCTACCCCGGCCTCGAATACGGCCCCCGAGGAGCAGTGCACCAGCATCCCCGCACCGCCCTCCTCAAGGGCTACCGCGCGGCAATCCAGGTGCAGGTGCTCCAGACCGAGCGCGTCGGCGAGCAGGCGCTGCAGCGCCGCCCGGTGCAGGCCGCCGAACGGCGCGCCGAACGTCTCCCGGTACCAGCGCGGACCGGGCGTGACCGCGATCAGGTGCCCGTCGCGGCCGTCACGGTAGATGAGCGCGGCGGGCTCGGTCGAGGCCCGTGCCAGCGGTTCGCCCAGGCCCAGGTGGCGCAGCACGCGCGTCGCGTTGGCCGCCAGGGCGACGGCCGCGCCGACCTCGCGCAGCTCGGCGGACTGTTCCAGGACCTCGGCGACGATGCCGCGCTGCCGCAGCAGCAAGGCCAGCGTCAGGCCTCCGATTCCGGCTCCGATGATCACCACGGGCGGCGTACCGGACACCGGAGCCTGGATCGCGGTCATGATGGATTCCCCCGTTATCTTGAGCCCTCAACTTCCTGTCCATGACGTGCATGACCTGGGTTGAGGGCTTCCCGGTCCTCGTGGCGGATGTGGTTATCTCCTGCTGTCCATCACGGGAGCGGGAGGTTCGATGCGCGTGCAGCGGGTACTCATGCCGGGCTCGGAGGCGGAGTCATGGACCGTGCTCGGCGACGACCAGGTCCCGGTAGAGCCGGTGGAGCGGTTCCTGGGCTACCTGGCCTCAATCGAGAAGTCGCCGAACACGGTCAAGGCTTACGCTCACGATCTGAAGGACTGGTTCACCTACCTCGCCGGCCACGATCTGGACTGGCAGGTCGTCACGGTGGAGGACGTGGCCGGGTTCGTCGCCTGGCTGCGGCTGCCGCCTGGAGGCCGCGACGGGAGGGTCGCTGTGCTGCCGACCGTCGAGAGCCACTGCTCGGCGGCCAGCGTGAACCGCAAGCTCGCCGCCCTGACCTCGTTTTGCGAGTTCCATGCCCGGCACGGAGTGGGCCTGGCCGGGCTGCTGACCACGCTGCAGCCAGCAGGGCACCGCGGGTCGGCGACGTCGTATAAGCCGTTCCTGCACCACGTCACCAAGAACGGGCCGCAGCGGCGGCGCATGCTCAAGCTGAAGGCGTCCCGTCTCCGGCCGAAGGTGCTGACGGCGGCCGAGGCGCAGACGATCCTGGACGCCTGCGAGCACCTGCGCGATCGTCTCCTCTTCGCGGTTTTGCTGGACTGCGGGCTCAGGATCGGCGAGGCTCTGGGCTTGCGGCACGAGGATATGGAGATCGCCGAGCGGGCCGTCACCGTCACCCCGCGGCCGAACGACAACCGGGCCCGCGCCAAGGCGGGCATCTCGCGGACCGTCCCGGCCAGCACCGAGCTGATGCGGCTGTATGCCGACTACCTTGCCCGCGAGTACGGCTCGCTGGATTCGGACTACGTCTTCGTCAACTTGTGGTCACGGCCCTACGGCCGCCCGTGGACCTATGCCGCCGTCTACGACCTGGTGCTCAGGCTGCGGGAACGGACCGGGATCGACTTTGAGCCCCACGCGTATCGCCATACTTATGCCACCTGGCTGCTGCGCCGGGGCGCGGGGATGGAGACGGTGAAGGAGTGCCTCGGGCATGCGTCCATCACCACGACGATCGATACCTATGGTCACCTCACTGTTGAGGACGCTCGTCAGATGCTGGAGGCTGCGGGCTGGTTCACGGGCCGGGAGGTGCAGCTGTGACCGCCGTCCGGCAAGTGGCTGGCCGATCGGGGCTGCTGGAGCAGCTGATGGCCGTTGTCCGGCCGGAATTCCGTACCGATATCTACATCCCCGCCCCGGACGACCCTGTGTTCGCCGCCGACCAGTGCACGGTCGGGGGCTGCGACCGGACGGCGGTGTCGATCCGGCGCGAGCTGTGCAATGCCCACGCCATCCGGTTCCGAAGCTGGAGATCCAGTACGCCCTGCAGCTCCGGCACGATGCGCGCTCCCGCACCGCCGCTCCGCGCCTGGTCATGCCGGCTGTCCGGCACGCCAGGGCGGTGGGCGTCACCTCCTTGCTGGACCTGTCGGAGCAGCAATGGCGGCACAGCGCCAGGTCTCAGGCCAGCCAGTCGGCCCTGTTCCTGCTCGACGCCCGTGACGCGCTGGAGTCGCTCCGCGATGGGACCGGCTGGGAGATCGAGTACCCCGAGGACGTGTGGCGGCTGCACAAGCTGCCCGGCATCACCATCCCGGCAGGCCGGCCCTGCCCGCGCGCCCGGCTGCGGTTCGACCGCATCACCCAGCCCTGGCTGCGCGACCTGGCCAAACGATGGACACGACTGCGGGTGGCCTCCGGGCTGAGCATCGGCGCGGCCCGGGGCGGGGTGGACGCGCTGACCTGCTTCAGCAGGTTCCTCACCCTGACCGGCACCGACAGTCTCGCCGAGGTTGACCGGCCGCTGCTGGAACGCTTTCTGGCCCACGTCGCCTCCCTGCCCGGCGGGCGCGGCATGAAGAAGACCCGGATCGGCGCGCTGAACCTGTTCTTCCAGAACATCCGCCAGCACGGGTGGGACAACACGCTACCCGGCACCGCGGCCTTCTACCTCGGCGACATCCCGCCGGTCCCCGAACAGGCCGACCGCCGTCTCGCCGAGTACGTCATGGCCCAGGTCGAGGCGCCCGCCAACCTGGACCGCTGGCCCAGCCCGGCCGGGCGGCTGATCACGCTCATCCTGACCCGCTGCGGCCTGCGGATCTCCAGCGCCCTGGCCCTCGGCTTCGACTGCCTCCTGCGCGACGGGCAGGGCGCTCCCTACCTGCGCTACTTCAACACCAAGATGCGGCGTGAGGCCGCCGTCCCCATCGACGAAGAGCTCGAAGCCGCCATCGGTGATCAGCAGCGGTGGGTACTGAGCCAGTGGCCGGACGGCACGACCTGCCTGTTCCCCCGAGAACGCGCCAACGTCTCCGGGAACCTCCCGCTGGCCGACGGCACCTACCGGCGGATGCTGGGCCGCTGGCTGGCGACCTGCGAGGTCCGCGACGAGCACGGCCGGCCGGTGCACCTGACGCCCCATCAATGGCGTCACACTTTTGCCTGCCGGCTGATCAACCGGGACGTCCCGCAAGAAGTCGTGCGGGTCCTGCTGGACCATGACCTGCGTCAGGACCCCGGGCTCGACACCCCCGGCGCGGACCGGCCTGGAACCGGCCGCTCGGGTGAAGACGCGGCCCCGCGGACTCGCTACGCGCTGACCGAGGACGGTGTCCACATCGCCTACCAGGTAATAGGCGAGGGCGAGCGGGATATCGTGTTCGTGCCGGGATTGATGAGCCATCTCGAGCTGGCCTGGGAAGACGATGAGACGTCCGACTTCTACCGTCGGCTGGCCGGGCTCGGGCGGCTGATCCTGTTCGACAAGCGCGATACCGGGCTGTCCGACCGGGCCCCTGGTGACATGTCGCTCGAGGAGCGGATGGAAGACGTCCGGGCGGTGATGCGCGCGGCCGGGTCGAGCCAGGCGGTGCTCTTCGGCTACTCAGAGGGCGCCCCGATGAGCCTGCTGTTCGCCGCCACGTATCCGGGACGGGTCACCGCGCTGATCCTCGGATCGGCCTCCGCCCGCTGGTTTCCCGCGCCCGGCTATCCCTGCGGGCAAGGCGCGCAGGAGATGTACGACGGATTGGTGGACATCGCGACCCACCGCTGGAGCCAGGGCGCGACCGTCGAGTGGTACCTGCCGAGCCTCGCGGGTTCGGCTGATGCGCGCCAGCGGCTCGGGCGGTTCGAGCGGATGGCGGTGAACCCGAGCGCGTTCCTGCGGATGGCCCGGATGATCCGGGACATCGACGTCCGGGCCGTGCTGCCCTCGATCCACGTGCCCACGCTGGTGATCCAGCGCCTCGGCGACCGCATCACGCCGCCGTGCCACGGCCGCTACCTGGCCTCCCACATCGCGGGCGCCCGCTATTTCGAACAGAGCGGTGACCACTCGCTGCGATTCGCCGGCAGCGGGGACAGCGGCGAGCTGTGCGCGGAGATCGCCGACTTCCTGGCGGGCACGTCGCGGCCGGACGGCCCCGACCGGGTGCTGGCCACGATCCTGCGGGTACGGGCGTCCGGCGCGCGCCCGCCCGCGCCGCGCCCGGGCACCTGGGACAAGTCCGCCCGGCAGGTGGTCCGGGGCCACCGGGGCCGCCTGGTCGCGGCGAGCGCGGAAAGCTTCCTGGCCACCTTCGACTCCCCCGGCCAGGCGATCCGCTGCGCCGTCGCCGTCCGCGAGGACGCCGCCGCGCTCGGCATGGTGATCCGGGCGGGCATCCACGCCGGCGAGGTGGAACTCGCGGGCGACGACATAGCCGGGATCTCCGTGCAGGTCACCGACCGGGTGGCCGCGCACGCGCGGGCTGAGGAGATCCTGGCGACGCGGACGGTCCGCGACCTGGTGACCGGATCAGGGATTATTTTCACCGAACAAGGGACCCACCACCTGGACGGCGAGAGCGAGCGGCAGCCGCTGTTCGCGGTGGCCGCTCACGAGGTCAGCGGCGGCTAGCCGGCGGCTGCCCCAGGACGCAGTCGCCGCAGTAGCGTGCGGTCCCGGGCCGCGACAGGCGGTAGATCAGGCAGCAGTTCCTGCGGCGGAAGCCGGTTCCCGGGCGGCCCAGGTGGGTGCCGGCCAGGGCCGGGTACCCGAGTATCACCCCGGCGGCGCCGGCCGCGGCCGGGGCCAGGTCCGGCCGGGCCGCCGCGATCGTGGTGGCGGCGCCGTTGGCGGCGGAGGCGACGTTGCCCCACAGCACCTGCGGGGAGACGGCCATGGACGCCACGGCTTGGACGATCTGCCCGATGGGTCCGTCCAGCAGCCGGAGGCACTCCGCGGTTCCGGTTCCGGCCGCCACCCGGGAGGCCGCCTCCGGCAGGGACAGCCGGAACGGGCCGCCGAGGGAGGGGATCCACCGGGCCTGTGCGGTATCGACGGGCAGCGCCCGGCCGGACGCGGCGGCACCGAGGGCGGGCGACAGCAGCCGGGCGCACAGCCCGAGTTGCGCGACCGAGGCCGCGACCCGGAACTCGACGCCGGAGGCCGGGCGGCCGGCGGCCGCGGCGAGCCGTTCCCGGACCTCGCCGATCCTGGCGGCCAGCGCGTCCGGTGAGCTGAGCAGCTCGCCGAGCGGCTGCCACGGGGCGGGCACCGGCGAGCCCGGCTGATGGGTCTCCACGGCGAAGTAGGGGCCGAGGGCGGCCAGGTCCGCCCGCAGCCGGGCCGAGGTCGAGGTCACGCGCCTGGGAGCCTAACTTCAAGATCACTAAGGCGCAACCAGGCGGCGGTGGAGGCCGTCCCAGACGTCGGCCACGCGGCGGTCCAGGTCGTCCAGCGACCCGGAGTTGTCGATCACGACGTCGGCCACGGCCAGGCGCTGCTCCCGGCTGGCCTGTGCCGCCATCCGGGCCCGGGCCTGCTCCGGCGGCATGCCGCGCAGGCTGACCAGCCGCTCGAGCTGCAGTTCCGGCGGCACGTCCACCACGATCACCGCGTCGAAGCCCGCCCGGCCGCGGCTCTCGGCCAGCAGCGGCACGTCGTGCACGACGACGGGGCCAGGGGGCCCGGAGGCCTGCACGGCAGCCTGTTCGGCGGCCTGCATCCACTCGCGGACCAGCGGGTGCACGATCTCGTTGAGCTTGGCGCGCAGCCCGGGATCGCCGAACACGATCCCGCCCAGCCGTTCCCGGTTCAGCGTCCCGTCCGGGCGAAGCACCTCTGCGCCGAATACCTCGGCGATCCGCGCCAGCCCAGGCGACCCGGCGACGACCACTTCCCTGGCGGCCACGTCCGCATCGATGAGCACGGCGCCGTGGTCCGCCAGCCGCCGGGCGACCTCGCTCTTGCCCGACCCGATGCCTCCGGTAAGCCCGACTCTCAGCACCGTCAGTCCCTCCAGTCTCGTTAGCACGACTTATCGCTCATAAGTACGAGAAGTCGTGTAATTAACGTGGAGGATTCGGCCTCAGCGGAGGATTTGGGGGCCTATAGGGTACCAAATCCTCCGCTGAGGCCAAAAGCTCCAAGATCTTTTCGCGGCAGCCCGCACCATGTGGCGCCCGGGTATCACTACGCACGCCGACACCACCGTGAACGATACTCACCGCGGAAAATGGGGAATGCGCCGCGCGGGCGGGATGCGCCGCGCGGGATGAGACGTGCAGCGGGCGGGATGCGCCGCGCGGGATGAGACGTGCAGCGGGCGGGATGCGCCGCGCGGGATGGGAGGTACGGCGGGACGGGAGGTGCCGCGGGAAGGGAGGT
>Ga0335081_10009808_pt1 | contig 15437 bp, 4 predicted proteins | sample Lox_Sample_35_FD_206713 | JGI IMG/M metagenome (GOLD analysis project Ga0335081, IMG submission 206713) | Soil microbial communities from Loxahatchee National Wildlife Refuge, Florida, United States - Lox_Sample_3.5 | ecosystem: Environmental > Terrestrial > Soil > Wetlands | place: USA: Florida...
CGAGTCCATCCGGCCCGGTTGACGCAGCCCCGTCGCAGGGGGCAGTGGGATATGCACTCCTACGGACAGTACACCAGTCAGCGAGCGGGTCTCGCTGGAGGCGACCGGCGATTCCGATGCCGACAACCTGCAGACCCGGGACGTGACAGGCGGGCAGGGCAGTGGGCCTCCGAGGCGAGCCGACTGCGACGGCTCCCAGCGCTTCGAGCGTTCGGCCGCAACCACGCTCCGGTGTCCTGCCCGAGGGGTCCAGGCGGCGCCTCGTCTCGCCGCGCTCGGCGCAAGGGCTACCACTCGCCTGGTCGCCTGCGGTCACGGAGGTGCTGGACGACTGGCCGGACGAACGCTGAGGCGCCCTGGACCGGAGCGCCGACCGTGCCCGCAGTTCGTCGCTGGGAATGCAGGCTGGTGCTGGGACGATCGCGACCGCCTGCCTGTCGTGGGGCCACGCGAGGCAGCTCACTCACGAGTGCGCAAGCCGCAAGCAGGTCTGCGTAGCCAAGAAGAAGCGCCCCTTGCCAGACAGAAGGGGGACGGTTATGTCCGGAGTCTCAACGTGGATATTCACTACCGGTTAGTTGCCGGGCCATTTGAGCTCTGCAAGGAGCAGACGGTCATGAGCGAGCGTCAAGAGAAGTCTCTCGACACGGTGAAGCACTACATGTGGTGGAGCGGCGGGGCGAGCCTCATCCCGGTTCCGTGGGTGGACCTGGTAGCGGTATCGGGCGTCGAGCTCAAGATGCTCGCCGACCTCTCGAAGAACTACGAAATCCCGTTCGAGAAGAGCCGCTGCAAGGCGGCGATCGGTTCGCTCATCGGCTACATCCTGCCGCACGCGGTGGCCTACGGGGGGATCGGCCAACTGATTAAGGCAGTCCCCGGGGTGGGAGTGCTGGCGGGAGCGCCGGCAATGGCCCTGTTCTGCTGGGCGTACACGTGGGCGCTCGGGAACGTGTTCATCCAGCACTTCGAGTCCGGCGGCACCTTTCTCGACTTCGACCCGGAGAAGGTGAAGGACTACTTCCGCGCAAAGTTCGAGGAAGGGCGAGACAAGCCCGCCACCCTGAAGACCCAGTAGGGCTGGGGCCGGAGGGCGCCGTCGATGACCCTGGGATCCGGAGCCATCTACCTGGTGCTGAGCCTCGTGGCAGGCATCCTGGGGCGAAACCGGCGCATCGGTTTTTGGGGTTTTCTCTTCTGCTCCATCCTCTTCACGCCCCTCGTGAGCCTTTTGTTCCTGTTCTTCTCGGCGCCGCGGGCGCGGATCTCGGTGCCGCGAAAGGTGTGAGGCCGTCCCGGGGGCGGCATGCCGCCGCCCGCACAAGCGGCAGGCGAGGGGCGTGACGAATGGCGTCGAACGGTGAGTGGACTGCCCGGAAGCTGGCTCAGTGGAAGGCCTTCTCGCGACGCCAGGCGCCGTACCTGATCTTGTTCCTTTTCCTGATGGCGTTCCTGGTGACCATCCTCTTCAACAAGATCGTGATCTCGATCCATCCCGGAGAGCTCGGCGTCCTGTGGCGGCGGCTGGGGGGCGGCACGCAGATCGACACCGTCTACCACGAGGGCATGTACCTCATCTTCCCCTTCAACAAGATGTACATCTACGACGTCCGCAAGCACCAGTTCACCGACACCATCAACGTGCTGACTGTGGATGGACTCACCGTGACGGTTCGCTATTCGGCCCGCTACTTCCTCGAGGAGGACACCCTTCCCCTTCTGCACCAGCGTGTGGGGCCCGACTACGTGAGCGTGGTGGTGCGCCCGGAGGTCCGCTCGGTCCTGTGGACCGTGTTCGGGCAATACCGGCCCGAGGAGATCTATACCACCACCAGGGCCATCCAGGAGCGCATCAGCGAGCTCGCCAAGGTTCGACTGGAAGCTCGCTTCGTGGCGCTCGACGACGTGCCGATCGAGAGCATCACGCTGCCCACCCGCATCTCGGATGCCATCGAATCCAAGCTGGCTCAGCAGCAAATTGACCAGGAGTATGTCTATCGGCTGTCGATCGCCACCAAGGAGGCTCAGCGCAAGCGCATCGAGTCGGAGGGCGTCCGCGCCTACAACGACAACGTCAGCCACAGCCTCACCCCCGACGTGCTTTCCTGGCAAGGGATCCAGGCCACCCAGGAGCTGGCCAAGTCCCCCAACGCGAAGGTGGTGGTGATCGGTTCCGGCAAGAACGGGCTGCCGCTCATCCTGGGACGGGATTGAGGCATGTTGAAAAAGCTGCTCCTCCTCGTGTTGCTGGGACTGGTGGTCGCTCTGGGAGTGCAGGCTCTCTCGCCCCAGTGGCAATCGTTCGGGCGGATGGGCGAGCGGAGAACGCGCGCCCTCCAGCACAAGCCCAGGGAGATCGTGGTCGGCGTGTGCTGGCCGTTCTCGGTGAACCAGGATGGGATGGCCGACGGTCTGAGGCTTGCGCAGGAGGACATCAACGTCCGGGGCCTGGCAGGTGGCTTCCCAATGCGCCTGGTCATGAGGGACGACGAGTACGATCCGGTGCGGGCAAAGCGCATCGCCGCCGAATTCTCCCGCGATCGCAAGATGAGCGCGGTGGTGGGCTACTACGACAGCAGCATCGCGGTCAAGGCGTCGACCCTGTACGAGTCGAGCCGGCTCTTGCACCTGATCGTGGGCGCCAACAGCACCCCCATGACGGCGCGCGGCTTCGTCTACATCGTGCGCACCACCCTTTCGAGCGACAAGATCGCTCGCTCGCTGGCGAAGATGGCGGTAGCCCGCGGCTACCGGAAGTTCGCTCTGATCTGGGACGAGGGGGCCTACGGGGAGGATCTGGCCCACCAGTTTCGCATCACCCTGGACGCCCTAGATGCACAGCTGGTGTACCAGTGGTCGTTTTCTCACGAACGTGCCGACTTCCGGCTACCGGTCAACCAGCTGAAGGGGACCGACGCCGACCTGATCTTCTTCGCGGGTTTGGAGCCCTGGGCCGGGGACTTCCTGCGCGCCGCGCGCGGAGTCGGGGTGAAGACAGACATCCTCGGGGCCTTCACCAACACGCCCGAAATGCGCCAGCGGTCCGGCTCTTCGCTGGAGGGGGCGATGTACTTCGACATGTACGACGTCGCCGCGCCGAGCACCGAGAACCAAGCGTTCGTTCGCGAATTTCACGAACGGTACGGAAGAGACCCGGACACCTGGGCCGCCCAGGGATACGATGCCCTGCGCATCCTGGCCAATGCGGTCCGGGTCACGCGGTCCGCCAACCCTCTCGATCTGGCCTACGCGATCCGGTTCATGGACCCCTGGCAAGGAGCCAATGGCCGATACAGGTTCGACGGCCGGGGCGAGATGGACGACAAGCCCATCTACCTCAACGTCGTTCGACACGGGACGCCAGTGGTCATCGATCAGAGCCATCCGGCTCAGGGCCCCGTGATCCGGTGAATCTTCGCGCGCGGAGCCTTGTGACATGACCTCCTCCCAGCCGCAGCCACTGCCCATGAGCGCCATGCCCATACTGCGCGTGCATGAATGGTTCGAGGTCCTGGCGGACCGGCAGCCATCGGCACCGGCACTGGTGTCCGATCGGGGTGTCCTCACCTACCGCGAGCTGGAGCAGAGAGCCAATGCCCTCGCCCATGCCCTGCTCGGGCCGGGGATGACGAAGGAGGAACCCGTGGGCGTGCTCGCCGGCCGCTCCGAGTCCCTCCCGGTGGCATTCTTGGCCACCCTCAAGGCGGGCGGAGTCTACGTGCCGATGGGTGCCGATCTTCCGCCGCTGCGCCTCGCGGCAATGGCAACGCAGGCTGGCATGCGACGGCTCATCGCGCTCGATGGCCTCGAGGTTCCTCCCGAGCTCTTGATGGCCCTCGCCGGCAGCGCCGAGAGCGCACCTGTCATCCTCAGGCCCGAGGAGCCGCACCGGGATGACCGCCGACCCGTGGTGCCGGGCAACGTCAACGACCTCGTTGCCGTCCTCTTCACCTCGGGATCTACCGGACAGCCCAAGGGCGTCCTCATCCAGCACGATGCGTGCGTGAACATGGCGCAGGGCCACATCGCGGCTCACGGCATCTCCTCGCCCGACCGCGTGCTGCTCGGAGCCGCGCCCGGCTACATCATGGGCTTTCGCCAGCTGTGCCTCCCCCTCCTTTCCGGCGCCGCCCTGGTCCCGGTCTCGCGCGCCGTGCTCGACGCCCCCGCCGACCTCCTCACCGCCATGGCCCGCCACCGCGTCACGGTCGCCATGTTCACGCCCTCGTATCTGCGCCTGTTCCACGGCGCAGCGCCGGCTGGACTGCGCTGCCTCCTCACCGCGGGCGAACCCCCCGATGCCGCGATCGCGCGGGCGTACGCGCGGCAGCTCGAGTACTGGAACGTCCACGGAGCCACCGAGACCTGCGGGACCTTCTGCATGTCGCGCGTGGATCCGGACAGCCGCGGACCGCTTCCCAGCGGGCGGCCCTTCGCCAATACGGCCGTCCATCTCTTGAACGGCGACGGCCAGGAAGTCGCGCCAGGGGAGGTGGGCGAGGTCCACGTGGTGGGCGTCGGCGTGGCCCGTGGCTACCTCGCGCTTCCCGAGCTGACCGCCAGCCGGTTCGTCGCGAGCCCATACGGGCGGGCCTATCGCTCCGGCGATCTGGGGCGCTGGAACGAGGACGGGGATCTGGAACCCTCGGGGCGCGCCGATGACGCGGTCAAGATCTCCGGGCAGTACGTGTCAACGGCAGAGGTCGAGCAAACCCTCTTGCGGCACCGGGCGGTGACGGCCGCCGCCGTCCTCCAGCACGATGGGAAGCTCGTGGCCTTCGTCGAGGGCAGTTCAGTCGATCGCCTCTCGCTCGAGGAGTGGCACCTTTTCCTGGGAAAGACGCTGCCCGCCTACATGTTGCCGACGCGGGTGACGGTTCTCTCGGGGATGCCCCTCAACGCCGTGGGCAAGGCGGATCGCGGGATGCTCCTCGCCCTGGCGGAGCAGGCGTCGCGTTCCCGGGCCACCCGCGGCTCCCCCCCGCTCAACGAGGTGGAACGGCGCATCGCCCGGGTCTGGGAAGAGAGCCTGGGCGTCCGTGCCGTCATGCGGGAGGACAACTACTTCTCCCTGGGCGGCACGAGCCTCATGTCCATCGCGATCAGCCAGCGCCTGCAAGCGCTCGGCTACGCCGCCTCCACCCACGATGTCCTGCTGGCCGGCACGGTGGCCGCCCTCGCGGCCCGGATGGCTCGCAACGGGGCCCCGATTCAACCGGATCCACCCGCGCGCCAAGGTCTCGCGACAGCCGGGCAGGAGGATTACTGGATCGCTCGCGAACTGGGGCTCACCCCGACCGCCTCGCAGGTGACGCGGGTCCTGGCCGTACGCGGGGTGGTCCCCGAGCCAAGTCGCTGGCAGAAGGCCTGGGCCCAGCTCATGGCGCGCCATGCTGCGATGCGCACGGCCTTCTTCGCGGGCCCGGGTGGCCAGGTCTTCTGGCGGACGAAGGAGCCGGACGAGCCGGGGCTGGGCGGAGAGATCAGCCTCGACGACTGCGACTCGCTGGAGGAGGCACAGGAGTCCATCGCCGCACGCTGCAACGCTCCGTTCCGACTCACCGAGCCGCCGCTGGCGCGAGCCGGCCTGATGCAGGTCGACCGCGCCGGCGAGACCTTGTTCTGGTTCACGCTGCACCACTCGGTGGTCGACGGCCTTTCGGCACGCATCGTGGAGGAAGAGCTGCATTCCCTGCTCGTGGGCGGTTCGCTGCCACCGGCGCCAAACGGGATCGCGCTGGCCAGCCAGGCCGAGCGGCGCTACCTGGCATCCGACCAGGCCGAGCCCGACCGCGTCTTCTGGGAAGAGAAGCTGGAGGCCCTCCTCTGCGAGAGGGGTGGGGAAGCCTTCGACGAATTCCCCACGGACCACCGCCGCCCCGAGAATCCCAGCGGAAAGCCGTCCACCCGCGTCGTGGAGCGACTCGAGGCCGGCACCGTCGATGCGCTGGCGGCCATGGCGCGGGCCCACGAGGTCGGATTGTATGCCGTGCTCATGACGCTCCTCGCGGTGGAGGCCAGGCGGCGCGTCGGCCGAGCTGACCTCCTCATCGGTGCCACCATCTCCCCTCGCCCGGTAGAGGCCGACCGGGCCGTGGGCTGCTTCGTCAACCCGCTACCGCTCGTCCTGGCCAAAGACACCGATTCGCGGCTTTCGGCCCAGATTCGCTCCACCCAGGCTGCTCTCAGCGAAGCGATGGAGCACGGGGCCTATCCCTCCAGCCTGCTCTACCGCAGGTTCCGGCAAAGGAATCCCCGTGCCCGGTCCCATGCGCGCGCCTCGCTCTTCGACGTGTGCCTCACGGCTGCTCCCTCCCAGGCCTGCGGCGATGGCAGCCTGTCCCTGACCCCGAGGCGTTTACCAGGGGAGCTGACCCATCCTGCGGCCGGCCTCGACCTTGCGTTCAGCTACGAGCCGATCGAGGGCGGAGGTCTGGAACTGGCCCTGGCGTGGAATCCCGACGTCTACCGTCGGGAAACGGCGCAGCGATGGCTGAGCTCGCTTGCGGCATGGGCGCGCTGGGTGGCGGAAGACGCCAGCCGTGCCCAGGCGCCCCTGCCGGCGCTCTTGCCCGCGGAGGAGCAGTGCCTGGCGCGATGGGAACGGGGGCGAGTGCACCCCCGGCCGGCAAAGCGGTTCCATGAGCTCTTCGAGGACGTGGTCGACCGCCACCCGGATCGGGCCGCCGTCGTCACCGACTTCGGCGTGCAGCGCTACGCAGATCTCGAGCGCCGGGCCAACCGCATCGCGCAGGCCCTGCTCGACCATGGGGTGGCACGCGAGGAACCGGTGGCAGTGCTCACCGAGTGCTCGGCCGACCTCCCTGCCACCGTGCTGGCCATCTGGAAATCGGGTGCGGCCTATCTGCCCCTGGCGCTCGAGCAGCCACCGGCACGCCTCGCCTACTTGGCCCGGGATGCGGGAGCCAGGACGCTCGTCGTCCTCGACGGACACGAGGTTCCTGGGCCACTTCGGGAAGCCACCGAGTTCATCCTGCGCCCCGAGGCTCTCGGATGGAACACTGGGACGGCGCGGCCGGGGATCGGCGGCACCCCGCAGGATCTGGCCTACGTCATCTACACCTCGGGCACGTCGGGGACGCCCAAGGGCGTGCTCATCCAGCACGACAGCCTCATCAATGCCTCCTATGCGTCCTGCGAGACATATGGTCTCACGGCCGAAGACCGGTTCTCGCTGGTGGCAACGCCCGGCTTCGATGCATCCCTCTGGGAACTAGGAGCCACGCTCCTGTGCGGCATGTCGCTCGTCCCGGTGTCCCGCGCCTTGCGCGACGATCCCTGGGCGCTCAAGCACTGGTACAAGACACACGGGGTGACGGTGGCCTTCCACACCCCATCCTACCTGCGCGTCAGCAAGCAGACCCGCTTCGAAGGGCTGCGCGTCCTCATCACCGGTGGCGAAGCGCCGAGCCACGACGACGCCAGGCAGCACGCCAACGACCTCGCCCTCTGGAACGCCTATGGGCCCACAGAGACCACCATCTTCGTCTGTGCAGAACCGATGACCCCCCATCCGGATGCGAGCCGGCCGCTGCCGGTGGGACGGCCCATTCCCAACACCCGGATCTCCATCCGCGGCGCCGGTGGTCAGCCGGTGCCGCCGGGGGTGGTGGGCGAGGTCTGGCTGAGCGGGGCCGGTCTCGCCCGCGGCTATCTCAACCAGCCTGAGCTGACCGCGGAGCGGTTCGTCGACGCACCTGACGGGCGGTTCTACCGCTCGGGCGATCTGGGCCGCTGGACCGGAGACGGCCTGCTCGAACTGGCAGGACGGCACGACGATCAGATCAAGTGGCACGGCCAGCGCGTGGAGCTGGGGGAGATCGAGCACGCGCTCCTTTCCCACCCGGCGGTGGAGGAGGCCGTCGTGCTGGTGAAGGCATCCGAAGGGGAGAAGAGGACCCTGCGCGCTTTCGTGCGCCTGCGCCCGGCTGTTGTCATGCCAGCCGAGAGCGAGTGGCGCACCTACCTCGGCGACCGATTGCCCATGCACATGGTCCCGGCCACCGTGACATCGGTCGCCGCCATCCCGCTCAAGCCCACCGGGAAGGTCGACCGGGATGCCCTGCTGCTCTCGAGCAGCTCGCGCGCCAGCGACACCGCGCGGAGCCTGCCGAGCGGCGAGCTGGAACTTCGGATCGCCGCCCTCTGGAAGGAACTACTCGGGGACGACGTGTCGCGGGAGGACAACTTCTTCGCGCTGGGCGGCAACAGCCTCTTGGCTGTCACCATGGCTCACCGCCTCTCGCACGAGATCGCGCGGGCGATCCCGGCGCGCGAGCTGTTCGCCGCGCCGACCCTGGCCGGCTTCGCCCAGCGAGTGGCTCTGTTGCGTCCCCCCGAGGCGCCAACCGCCCCCTGCACGAGAAGCGACCTGGCCACCGAAGGTCAGCGCGAGTTCTGGGTGGCCGAGGCCGCCGGCCTGGATACCCGCACCTTCAACATGCCCCTCTTGCGCAAGGTCGAGGGATCCATGCCCTCGCTGGAACGGTGGAACGGGGCATGGGCCAGCCTGGTGGCGCGGCACGAGGCCTTGCGCACCTTCTTTCGTGAAGACGCCGAGGGCCGCTTGCGGCGCGCAGCGCTGCCCAGGCTGGCCGCCACCCTGGAAACCGCCACCCAGCCCAGCAGATCCGCCGCCCGGTCCTTCGTTCGCAAGCGCCAGGGCGTGCCCTTCGCGATGAGCGTCCCCCCGCTATGGCGAGCGGGATTGATCGAGGTGGCAGACTCGAGAGAGCACTTGTTCTGGCTGGCCCTGCACCACTCGGTGGGCGATGGCCACTCCCTCGGGATCATCCTGGAAGAGCTGAGCGCCCTCCTGCGCGGGGAGGCGTTGCCCCCGCTCGCCAGCGAATTCGCTCAATCGGCTGGTCGGGGGGAGGCCTACCTGGCCGGGCCAGCCTGCGGCGAGGACGCCCGTTTCTGGGCCGACCTGCTCGATCGCCAGCCCGCATCGATTTTTGACGAGGGGCCACTCGATTTTCCACGTTCCATCGCCGCATCCACGGGCACCCACCGCTTCGAGACGCGCCTCGGTGGCGCCACGACCAAGGGGCTGAGGGCCCTCGCCCGGCAGCACGGGGCCACGGTGCACGCGCTGATGCTGACCCTGCTGGCACTGGAAGCGCGTCGGCGCGCGGGGCGGGCGGACGTTGTCCTGGGCTCGACCGCTTCCCTGCGCGAGACCGCCGCCGAAGGGCAAGTGGTCGGCTACTACGTCAACATGCTGCCCCTACCGAGCCACCCAGCGCGCCATCGCTCCTTCGGCGAGGCCCTGCGTGACACGCAACAGACCCTGGCGGCGGGCTTGCAACATGCGCGCTACCCCTTCGCCCGCATGTACCACGACTTCTGGAGCAAGCACCTCCGGCACCGCCACCCCGCGCGCTATCCGCTCTTCGACCTGGCGGTCACCGAAAGCCCGGAGAGCCGCGCGGATTCGCAGGCCCTTCGCCTGGCCAGGGTCTCCGAGGGCGCCCAGGCTGTCACCTATGAGCTGACGGACGCTTCGCCCGGCGAGGACGTGATTCTCATCCACGAGGCCTTGGCCGACGGCGACCTCGTGTTGCAGCTGCAGGCGAATGCGGCCCTCTACACCCGGGAGACGGCGAGGGGCTGGTTCGAGGCCCTGCGCGGCTGGGCCACATGGTTGGCAGAGGATCCCGTGCGCGCGGGGGAAGCCCTGCCAGCGCTGCTGCCGGGCGAGGCAGCCATGCTCGCGGCCTGGGAAGAGGGTCCCCAGATGCCCCGCCCACGGCTCGGCTTTCACCAGCTGTTCGAACGCATCCTCGATACTGGGGGCGCGACCCAGGCCGACCGTCCTGCCATCCTCACCGAGAACAGCACCACGAGCTACGCGGCACTGGAACGGGAAGCCAACGCCATCGCCCATGGTCTCCGCGAGCGCGGCGTCGGTCCCGGCAGGACGGTCGGGGTCCTCAGCGAGCGTTCCGCCGGCCTGCCAGCGGCCATCCTGGGCATCTGGAAGGCCGGCGCGATCTATCTGCCGCTCTCCGCCGACTTGCCGCCGGAGCGTCTCGCCCTCATGGCCCGCGACGCCCGGATCGTTCTCCTCCTCGCCCTGGACAAGCTGGAGGTGCCGCCGGCGCTGGGGCACGATGTGCCGCCCCCTCTTCGTCCCGAGGAGCTGGACGCCGAGTTCCGCCGCGCACACGGCCATCGTCCGCCGCCGGCGGGTGGCCCGACCGACGCCGCCTACATCATCTACACCTCTGGCTCCACGGGCCTGCCCAAGGGCATCCTGATCGGTCACGACGCCTACGTGAACGCGCTCCTCGGCGCCGGCGAGAACCTCGGTCTTACCCGCGACGACCGCTGCCTTCTGTTCTCGTCGCCATCCTTCGACGTCTCGCTGTCGGACATCGGGCTGCCCCTCGCCTTCGGCGCGGCGCTCTGTCCCCTCTCCCACAGCGTCCTCGGCTCGCCCAATCGCTTCCGGGACTTCCTGACAAAGCTGGCGGTCACCGTGGCCGACGTCACCCCCACCTATCTGCGGCTCCTGGACGGCGCGGAGCTCCCTTCGCTGCGCATCCTCGTCACCGGCGGGGAAGCGCCAGTCCTGGCCGACGTGCGGACCTATGCCTCTCGCCTCCTTTACTTCAACGCGTACGGCCCCACCGAGAACACCATCACGAGCACCATGGGAAGGCTGTCCCCGGAGGACGGGGACTTCCTTTCCGTGGGCCGCCCCCTGGCGAACACCAGCGTCCACGTGTGCGACCGGGGGGGAAACCCTGTGCCGCCGGGCGTGGTCGGGGAGCTGTGGCTCGGGGGCGCCGGGCTGGCGCGCGCCTACCTGGGGCGGCCGGACCTGACCGCCGCCGCCTTCGTGGAGACGGATCGGGGCCGGCGCTACCGTTCGGGAGACCTCGGTCGCTGGCGCCCCACGGGCGAGCTGGAGATCCACGGTCGCACCGATGACCAGGTGAAGCTGAACGGTATTCGCATCGAGCTAGGCGAGATCGAGCATGCCCTCGCGATCCATCCCCTCGTTGCACAGGCAGCGGCCCTCCTGGATGGCTACCCCGGACGGAACCAGAGTCTCTGGGCCTTCGTCCGACCCCTGACCGGGAAGGATGCCCCACCGGAGGAGAGCTGGCCCAAGTATTTGGCCTCCCGCCTGCCCGCCTACATGATCCCATCGGCCGTCCTCACCGTTCCCCGCATCCCCTGCTCCGCCTCTGGGAAGGTGGACCGAGGCGCACTGCGCAAGCTCCTGGCCGGACGCTCACCGTCCAGCGACAAGGCACCGCCCGAGGAAGGACTGGAAGCGGAGATCGCCCAGGTGTGGAGCGACCTCTTGGGTCGCGGCCCCGTCCATCGCGACGACAGCTTCTTCGCCCTCGGCGGCAATAGCTTGCTTGCCATCGCGGTCGCCCATCGGCTCGAGAATGCGCTCGGCCACCCTGTTCCCGCGCGCGAGCTGTTCGCGGAACCGACCCTGCGCGGCTTCGCCCGGCGCGTCGGCGAGCTTGGCCGAACGCCCTCTCTCCTCCCGGTCCAGTCGGATCGGGCGACGGAAGGCCAGCGTGACTTCTGGATCGCCGAGCAAGCCGGACTCGACACCCGCGGCTTCATCGTCCCCCTGACCTTGGTCGCCCGCGGCGCGGTCCCGCCCGACGCGCAATGGCGCCGCGCATGGGCAGCGCTGGTGATCCAGCACGAGGCCCTGCGCACCGGTTTCCACATCGACGCGGACGGCGTGCTGCGAAGGTCCATCGTGCCGGAGCTCGACGCGAGCTTGGCGGTCTCCACCGCGCCAGACATGCCCACCGCCCTGGCAGAGGTGAAGGAACACCAGCTCGAGCCCTTCGCCATGGACAGCCCCCCGCTGTGGCGCGCCGGGCTGGTGCACATCGATGGCACGGGCGAGACCGTATTCTGGCTCGCTCTGCACCACTCGGTGGTCGATGGCGCGTCGCTCAGGGTGCTGGCGGAAGAGCTCTCGACCCTCCTGCACGGAGGGTCGCTGCCCGCCGTGACCGACTCATTCGATCGGGCTGCCGGAGAGGAAGAGCGCTACCTGGCGAGTCCCGATCGTGAAAAGGATGCCCTGTACTGGCGGAGGACCCTGTCCTTCGGCGCCGCCTCGCCCGATGTGCCGGGCCCGTTCGACGAATGGCCCCTGGATCTCCCGCGCCCCCTGGCGCGCACGCGCCGGAATACCAGGGGAGTCCATTGCTTCCACATCCGCCTTCCTCTCTCCACCGCAGCCGGTCTGCGCGCTCTGGCGCGCAGGAGTGGAGCAAGCGTGCACGCCTTGATGCTGACGCTCATGGCCCTCGAGGTGCGGCGGCGCACCGGGAGACCCGAGTTCCTGCTGGGCACCGCAGCATCTACCCGGGGCTCGGCAACCGAGGCGAGGACGCTCGGCTACTACCTCAACATGCTGCCCCTGCCGTGCCGGGTTGGCAGCGGGGAACCCGTCGAACGAACCTTGCAGACCATGCAGCGCAATCTGGCCGAGGCGCTGCGGCATGCGCGCTATCCCTTCGCCTGCATGCTCCGCGACTTCCGGGCAGATCACAGCCAGTCGATCCATCCCGCGCGACATCCACTGTTCGACGTCGCCGTGACCGAGAATCCGGGCGTTCTCGTCGTGCCCAGCCCGGACAGCGACCTTCGCCTCGGCGCCGTCTCCCCGGCCGATGTCGGCTACGAGCTTCGTCCGAGCGGGCCGGCGCCGGACATGGTCCTGGCGCACGAAGACCGGTCGGATGGCAGCCTGGACATGCAGTGGTTCGTCAATGCCGCCATCTACGAGAAGGACACCGCGGAGGCCTGGATCGGCTCCCTGGCTGGCTGGGCGCGGCTTCTCGCCGACGGTCAGCGCCCTCCCGACTCGCCCGCACCGGCCTTGCTCCCCGAGGAGGAAGCGCTACTCGCGAGATGGGAGCACGGTCCCGCCTTGCCGCAAGCGGCGCGGAGCTTCCCGGCCCGCTTCGAGGAGTGGGCCCGCGTTCAGCCGGGACGGCCCGCCCTCCTCACCGACCGCGGTGCACAGAGCTACGCGACCATAAACGCCCGGGCCAATGCGCTGGCCCACGCACTGCTCGCGCGGGGGGTGGCGCGGCAGGAGCCGGTGGGGGTCTTCACCGACCGCTCCCTTGCGCTGCCCGAGACGGCACTCGGCATCTGGAAGGCCGGAGGATGCCTAGTGCCGCTCGTCAAGGATCTTCCCGATGAACGCCTGGCCTTCATCGCCCGCGACGCCGGCATCCGGATCCTTCTGGTTCTCGACGGGCACGAGCCGCCTGCCGCGCTGGTGGCGACCGGGTGCAAGGTCTTCCGCCCGCAACACCTCGCGAAGGCATTCCGGTCGAGTCACCGCCACCCGGTCCGCCTCGGAGGGGAACCGCTCGGGGGGCAGGAGCTGGCGTGCATTCTCTACACCTCCGGGTCCACCGGGGTTCCCAAGGGCGTCATGCTGCACCACCAGGGATTGATCAACCTGGGCACGGCGGCCGCGGCGGCACTGGACATCCGGCGCGGCGATCGATCCCTGCTCATGGCGTCGCCCGCCTTCGATCTGTGGACGGCCGATCTCGTCACGGCCTGGACCGCCGGTGCCGCCGTGGTTCCGGTGGAGCGCCGCGAGGTGGAGGACCTCGCGGTCATGCAGGACAAGCTGACGCGGCTGCGGGTCACGACCGCCGCCATGACCCCGTCCTACCTGCGCCTGTTCGACCAGTCCGACTTCCCCAGCTTGCGCCTCTTGATCACGGTAGGTGAGCCACCCCGTCCGGCCGATGCGCTCCACTACGCTTCCCGCCTCCGCTACGTCAACGGGTACGGCCCGACCGAGAACAGCGCCGCCACCAGCTTCGGCCTCGCCGCGGCAAACGCACGGCAGCTGACCGCGGGGAGGCCGCTGGCCAACACGTCGGTTCACATCCTCGGCCGCAAACGCGAACCCGTTCCACCCGGTTCGTTGGGAGAGGTGTGGCTGGGAGGAATGGGGCTCGCCTCGGGGTACCTGAACAGCCCCGACCTGACGGCGGCCAGCTTCGTGGAGACTCCCCTCGGCCGGCTCTACCGCACCGGGGACCTGGGGCGCTGGACCCAAGCCGGCGAGCTACAGATCCTTGGCCGCTCTGATGGCCAGGTCAAGCTGCGCGGGCAACGGATCGAGCTGGCCGAGATCGAGCATCGCCTTGGCGATCATCCCGGCGTGAAGCAGGCAGCGGCCGCGCTCTCGACCCTGGGCGACGGCGCTCACAGGCTGTGGGGCTTCGTCTGCCTGGAGAAAGGAGCCAGCGAGCCCACTCAGAAGGGATGGCGCGATCATCTGGCCGAGACGCTGCCTGCCTACATGTTGCCCTCGGCCGTGGTGAGCGTACCAGCCATTCCGGTGAACCTCTCCGGAAAGGTGGATCGGGCAGCGCTCCTGCGTGCGGTTCCCGACGCCGAAGAGGATGGCCGCCGGGGCACCCCGCCCCGCGGGGGCATGGAGCAGCACATCGCGGAGGTGTGGGCGGAGCATCTGGGCTGCCGCTCCATCTCCCGCGAGGACAGCTTCTTCGACCTGGGGGGCGACAGCCTGCGGGTCATCTCGGTGGTGAACAAGCTCCGCCGAACGTGCCACTGCAACATCAACGACCTCTACGAACGTCCACGACTGGCGGACTTCGCCGCCACCTGCCGGGACCGGCCCGAGCACCTGAGGACCGTCATCAGGGCCGCCGTGCACGACTGGAAGCACTATCGGCACAGCTTGCCCGCTTACGAATCAGAGCGCGAGGCGGTGCTTTCCGTGGCCCACCGTGAATACGAGGCGCGGAATCAGCGCTACTGTGACAACCGCTCGAGAGACCGCCGCGACTATGGAAGGGTCCTTCTGACCGGTGCCACCGGATATCTCGGCAGCTATCTCCTGCGAGAACTCTTGGGCAACCGGGACCGACAGGTCAGCGCCCTGATCCGCGGCCCCGACGAAGAGACAGCTCGCCATCGGCTGGGGGAGACGTTGTGCCATTACTTCGGCCCGGAGCGTGGCTCTGCGCTGCGGGACGATCCCCGCCTCAGGGTATTGGCTGGGGACCTGCGTCGGGACGATCTGGGGCTGCCATCCCAGACCCGCGATCATCTGGCCGACGGGTTACAGGCGATCTTCCACTGCGCCGCCAACGTGAGGCACTTCGGCCACCACTGGGAATTCCAGGAAGACAACGTCGCCGCCACCGCAAGGCTGTTGCAGCTGGCGGCCCATCGCACCGAAAGCCCGGCCGACTTCCACCTGGTTTCCACCATCTCCGTGTGCGACCGAGCTCCGGAGAGTGGCTTCCGACTCTTCACCGAGTATGACATCGCCCCCGAGATTTCCGCCGAGAACTACTACCTTCGCACCAAGCAAGAGGCCGAGCGGCTGGCGGTGGCGGCCCGACACGACCTCGCGAATG
>Ga0335081_10009809_pt1 | contig 15436 bp, 13 predicted proteins | sample Lox_Sample_35_FD_206713 | JGI IMG/M metagenome (GOLD analysis project Ga0335081, IMG submission 206713) | Soil microbial communities from Loxahatchee National Wildlife Refuge, Florida, United States - Lox_Sample_3.5 | ecosystem: Environmental > Terrestrial > Soil > Wetlands | place: USA...
AGTAGTTATTACGGTTCGGACCGTGATCGGCAGATCTTGCGGAGAGGTTACGGGAACGCCGGGTCCGCGGGGCGGCAGTACCGGGCCGGGGAACGAGGCGGCCCGGAGGAAATTCAGAAATGCCGGCGTGGAAGCGGCGAATTGCGTCGGGTCAATGGTTCGGCTGAATAGGCGGAGTGGTGACCGAGGGGCGAATAGCCAGGCCCGTTCGGCGTCCTATTTACGGCGAGATCGCGGCGCGGGCCCGCGGCCGCCTCCGTGCCCCGGCCGCGGCGGCTGAGTAAGCTGATGCGGGTGCCGGTCAGCGTGTGGCCGGTACGGGTTCATCTGACTACTGACAGCAACGCCGCGGAGGCTGGGGACGGTCCGCTTCCGGTGGCGGGCGGGACGGCGAGCTCGGGATAGCGGACGTCGGCAACCTTTTCCCGCGGGTACGCGTCTGTGAGTAGGAGGAGCGATTATCTTGTCGCGCTTGCAGGTGGGTTGAGGCCTGAATTTTTGTCAAATTGTGATATCGCGTGAGGGGACGGTGCCGTGTCGGTATCCGGATGGTTCCGGAGGCAGCAATCATTGTCGGCAGGTAAGGAAAGTTCTGCACCTGAAAGTACCTGGAAGTCATTGAGCGTGACCCGGCCGAAGCGGCGGGGGGCGGCCCTGACCGCGAGCGGCGCCGCGCTGGTCCTCGCGGCCGGGGTGATGATCGTGGCGTTCGCGTCGCCGGGGAGCCACGCCGCGCTGGTGTCGTCGGAGGGGCCCGCGAACGGGATTAACGGGGCCTACGGGGCCAAGGCGCTGCAGCCCGCGGTGGCCCTGCAGATGGTGTCGATGACCCCGGCCTCGGGGACCAAGGGCGTCAACGGCACCAGCCCCGTCCGGGTGCAGTTCTCCGAGCCGCTGGCGCCGGACTCGCCGATGCCGGCCCTGTCGCCGTCGATCGCCGGGCACTGGGCGGTGCAGGGGAACGCGGCGGTCTTCACCCCGGCCGTGGGCTGGTCGCAGAAGACCAAGGTCACGGTCAAGATCCCGGGCGGGCTGGCCGGGGTCATCTCGGCCGAGGGGGCGACCGCGGGCGACGGCGGGACGCTCGGCTCCAACCTGAGCCGGAGTTTCACCACCGGCGCGTTCAGCAACATGCGGCTGCAGCAGCTGATGGCGCAGCTCGGGTACCTGCCGATGACGTTCAAGGCCAGGTCAGGACCGGCGATAAGCCCGACCAGCGCCAGGGCCCAGCTCGCCGCCGCCTACCACGCGCCGGCCGGCGCGTTCACCTGGCAGAGCGGCTGGCCGTGGGCGCTGAGGTCGCAGTGGAAGCCGGGTTCGGCCAACATCTTGCAGGTCGGCGCCATCCGGGCGTTCGAGTCGGTGCACAAGATGACGATGGACGGCATCGCGGGCAAATCCCTGTGGTCCAGGCTGTTCACCGCGGTGGCCAAGAACCAGAAGAACCCGAACGGCTACACCTACGCGCTGGCCAACCAGCACTACCCGGAGAAGATCACCATCTGGCACAACGGCAAGGTGGTGCTCACCAGCCTGGCCAACACCGGCATCCCGGGCCGCCCGACCGTGGACGGCACCTTCCCCGTGTACCTGAAGTACTACTTCACGTACATGGACGGCACCAACCCGGACGGGTCGAAGTACCACGACCCGGTGTACTTCGCGAACTACTTCAACGGCGGCGACGCGGTGCACGAGTTCGCCCGGTACAGCTACGGGTCCTACCAGAGCCTGGGCTGCGTCGAGCTGCCGTGGGCCGCGGCCAAGAAGGCTTACGGCTACCTCTCCTACGGCAGCCTGGTCACGGTAACCGGCCCGGTGGCCTGAGGCTCGCTGGGCAGGCGCTAAGCACAGAACGGGGCGGTCCCTTTGCCTGGACCGCCCCGTTCTGCTGGTGGTTCGTGACGTGCTAGATCGGGTGAACCTCTTCCGCCTGCGGGCCCTTGGGGCCGCGACCAGCGGTGTACTCGACCCGCTGGTTCTCCTGAAGGGCGCGGAACCCGTCCATCTTGATGGTGGAGTGGTGGACGAAGACGTCGGCCGAGCCGTCGTCCGGGGCGATGAAGCCGTAGCCCTTGTCCGAGTTGAACCACTTCACGGTGCCCTGAGGCATGTACTTCTCCTACTATGACGATTTCGGGAACACACGGTCGTGCGTCCCGGGTTGCCGCTACCGCTGCCCCTTGGGCCTGGCGTTTGCGGATGCAGAACGCTCGCGGTCAGAACTTCGCAGGCGCTGTGACACGTACACGAACTTCGTACAACCGGAACCCATTTAACCACTCACGGCTACCGGCTTCGTCCCGACCGGCCGAAATGGCGTCACTGTGCCCTATCGCCGTGCCTATCACTGTGCCTATCACTGGGCGGCGGCGATCGCCTGATCGGCGGGTTCGCGCATGCGGGCCAGGCAGGCCGCGAAGCGCGATCCCGGTGTCACGGCGGCGACACGCTCGGCCTCGCGGACCGTGTCCACGTCGGTGAGCTGGGGCAGCATCGTGACCCGCAGTCCGGCCTGCTCGAGCCGGGCCAGCTGCTTCGGCCCGGTGTCCGGCTGCGACATCGGCACGCCGAGGATGAGGCCGGGATCGACCTCCCGCAGGCCGAGCAGCCAGAAGCCGCCGTCCTCGGCCATGCCGAAGGTGGCGTCGGCGCTCCTGGACACGAGGGGTTCGGCCGCCGCGGCCAGCAGTCCCGGTGTCACCTGCGGCGTGTCCATGCCGATCAGCACCACGGGCAGCGGCAGCGTGACCCGCGCGTCGGCGAGCGCCCAGGCGATCCGCTCGTCCAGGCCCGCGCCGCGCTGTCCGATCACGTCGAACCCCGGGGGCAGCCAGCGGCCCGGCGTCCCCTCCAGGGCGACCACCCGGCGCGCGACCGTGGTCGCCGCGACCGCAGCCAGGGTGTCGGACAGGGAGGCCGCGGCTAGTTCGGCCGCCTGCACCGGCGTGAACGGCGGCGTGAGCCTGGTCTTCACCCGGCCCGGGTAGGGCTCCTTGGCGATCACCACGATCTGAGCCGCCAGCAGGCGGCCCGCCTTGCTCCAGGCGGGCTTGCCCTGGGGCGGTACGCCGGGGGTTTTCAGGGCGCCTGGGGTGCCTGGGGTGCCTGGCGCGGCCAGGGCGCCTTCGCGGCGGTGCTTGCCGGTGTAGACGTCGGCGGTCACGAGGTAACCTGCGCGGTGAGCGCGGACGCCGGGGCCGGAGCCGGAGCCGTCTTGATCGAGGCGAGGACCCGGCGCATGTCGGTGATGGTCCGGACGGTGCCGCGGACGGTGCCGGTGACCTTCGATTTGCCTTCCCGCGGGTAGTACGGCACCGCCGTCTCGGCGATCCGCCAGCCGGCCTCTGCGGCGCGCACCACCATCTCCAGCGGATAGCCGAACCGCCGGTCGGTGAGGTTCAGGGCGAGCAGATCCTCGCGCCGGGCGGCGCGCATCGGGCCGAGGTCCCGCACCGGGACGCCGACGCGGCGGCGCAGTTCGGCGGCCAGCACCCGGTTGCCGATCCGGGCGTGCAGCGGCCAGGTCCCGGTGACACCCTTGCCCTGCGGGGTTCGCCGGCCCAGCATCAGGTCGGCCGCGTTCGTTATGACCGGGTCCGCCACCCGGGGCAGGTCGCCGGGGTCGAAGGAGGCATCAGCGTCCATGACGCAGACGATGTCGCTGCTCGCCGCGAGCAGCCCGGCGTGGCACGCGGCCCCGAAGCCACGCTGCGGGACGTGCACCACGCGCGCCCCGTGCGCCGCGGCGATGGCGGCCGAATCGTCGGTGGAACCGTTGTCCGCGACGATGGGCCGGAATCCGTCCGGCATCCGGGACAGCACCCAGGGCAGAGCGGCTGCCTCGTTGAGGCACGGCAGGACGACATCGATTTCCATGGCGACAGACAGTACTTCCGGGGCTTTCCCGATGAGCACGAAAAGGGGCTGATCGGGCCTTACGAAGGTATGACGGTGTTGTTCGCGCGGTCCGGGCCGGTGCGGCGGGCTGGTTGGCTGTCGGGTATGCGCGTACTAGTGACGGGTGCGGCCGGCTTCATCGGGTCGCACATCGCTTCGATGCTGCAGGAAGCGGGCCACGAGGTCCGCGGCCTGGACTCGCTCACCCCCGCCGTGCACAACGGGCGGCCTTCGCACGTTGCGTGTGATCTCGTCGAAGGCGACGTGCGGGATCCGGCGGCGGTGGACGAGGCGCTGACCGGGATGGACGCGGTGTGCCACCAGGCCGCCATGGTCGGGCTCGGCGTGGACCTGTCCGACCTGCCGATGTACTCCGACGTCAACGTCACCGGCACCGCGGTACTGCTCGAGGCGATGGGCCGGCACGGCATCGGAGGACTGGTCTTCGCCTCGTCGATGGTCGTGTACGGCGAGGGCGCCTACGACTGCGCGGCGCACGGCCGGGTGCGGCCCCTGCCCCGGGACCCGGGCGACCTGGCCGCGGGGCTCTTCGAGCCGCGCTGCCCCGTGTGCGGGTCGCCGCTCGCTACTTCGACGGTCGGCGAGGACGCGCCGCTGGATCCGCGGAACGCCTACGCGGCGAGCAAGGTGGCACAGGAGCACCTGGCGGCCAGCTGGGCGCGGCTGACCGGCGGCGTCGCGATCGGGCTGCGCTACCACAACGTGTACGGCCCGCGGATGCCGCGCGACACCCCCTACTCGGGCGTGGCCGCGATCTTCCGCTCCTGCCTGGAGAACGGCCGGCCGCCGCGGGTGTTCGAGGACGGCGGCCAGCGTCGCGACTTCATCCACGTCCGCGACGTGGCCCAGGCCAACGTGCTGGCCCTGTCGGCGGTGGCTGGCGGCGGGGCCGGCGGTGGTGGCTTGGCTGACGGGTCGCTGCGCTGCTACAACGTGGCCAGCGGGGAGCCGCATACGGTGGGCGAGATGGCTTCGGCGCTGGCTTCGGGGTTCGGCGGCCCGGGCCGCCCCGACGGCATCGGCGGCATCGGCGGCATCGGCGGCATCGAGCCCGTGGTGACCGGGGAATACCGGCTCGGCGACGTCAGGCACATCGTGGCCTCGCCCGAGGGCGCGGCGCGGGACCTCGGCTTCCGGGCGCAGACGAGGTTCGCGGCCGGCATGGCCGAGTTCGCCACCGCTCCATTGCGCGAGCCCGCCCTGGCCCCGATCTAACGCCGTCTTCGTGATCGTGTGCAGTTGCCCACCGGGAATCGCATCGTCTTTATTCAGCGGACGTATAGCTACGGTGCTGATGTGGCGAATGGGGTTGCGATGCATTGCGGGACTTCGGCGGTAGAGGGCATGCGGGGTGCGGGGCCCCAACCCCCAGACTGCCGTAGTTCTTTTCGTGCCGACGGCCCGGATCGATGATGCCCGGGTCGCGGGCACGCCGGTAGGGCCGTGACGAGCTGGGGTCAGCGGGTGGGGATGGGGCCAGTGTGGGCGGGGCCTGCGGAAGCCGGGCCGGCCGGGGCAGCCGGGGCGGGGCCTGCGTGGGCGGGGCTGGCGACGGCGGGGCTGCCGGGGGCGGCGGCCATGGGGCCGGTGTGGATGCCCGGGATGGGGCCGGTGTGGGCGCCGACACGGCGACGGGGGACGGTGCGGTTGAGGGCGGGGACGCCCCCGCGGGCCAGCGGCAGCCTGATCAGGAACTGGCAGCCGAGACCGGCATTGCGCACGGCGATCTGGCCGGAGTGCGCCTCGACGATGCCGCGCGCGATGGACAGGCCGAGCCCGCCGCCCGACTGCGGCCCCGGCGTACGGGCCGACTCGCCGCGGAACGCCACGTCGAACACCCGGGGCAGGTCCCCGGGCGGGATGCCGCCGCAGGCATCGGACACGCTCACGCTGGCCATTCCGCTCTGCACCTCGGCCAGCACTTCCACGTCGCCGTCGGGCGGGGTGTGCCGGATCGCATTGGTGACCAGGTTGCGCAGGGCCCGGCCCATCTCGGCCGCGTCGACATACACCGGCATGCCGCGCACCGCAGCCCCGGTAAGCCGAACGCCCTTGGCCCGTGCCACCGGATCGGTACTGGCCACGACCTCCGCGACCAGGTCTTCCAGCCCGACCATCCGCTTGGTCAGCCGCAGCGCGCCCGCGTGGATGCGGGACAGCTCGAACAGGTCGTCGATCATCACGGTGAGCCGGTCCACCTCGCGGCGGATCTGCGAGTGGTACTGGTTCACCTCGCGCGGGTCGACCACCACCTGGTCTTCCAGCGCCTCGGCCATGGCCCGCAGGCCGGCCAGCGGGGTGCGCAGGTCGTGGCTGACCCAGGCGACGAGCTCGCGCCGGCTGGCCTCGAGCGCCCGCTCCCTGGAGCGGGCCTCGGTCAGGCGCTCGTGCGTGGCGGTGAGCTCGGCGGACAGGTCGCTGAGTTCGGCTGGCAGGGTCAGCTTGGGCGCCACGTAGACGCCGGTATCGCCGACGCCCTGTACCGCCGAGGACAAGGCCCGGCTGGCCTTGGTGAGCCGCCGGCCGACGAACACCGCGACGGCGAGCCCGCCCAGGCCGGCCACGGCCATCAGATCGAGCATGTCGTTGCGCTCGGACGGGGTGCCTACCATCCGGACGGCGATGACGCCGATCCCGGCCATCGAGGTGAGCGAACACACCAGGACCGTGATGGCCACCATGAAGCCGATCGAGCGGCCCGCCATCCTGCGCAGCAGCAGGATGCCGATGATGGCGAAGACGGCCGCGATGATCGCGACGCGCTCGGCGATCCAGGCCAGGTCGGCCCATTCGATGCCAGCCGGCAGGGCGAACCATCCGTCAGCTAGCGGTCTCACGCTGCCTCCGGTTCGTACCGGTAGCCGACACCCCACACGGTCACGATGCGCCGGGGCATGGTCGGGTCGGGCTCGAGCTTCTCGCGCAGCCGCCGGACGTGCACGGTGACGGTCGAGGTGTCGCCGAACGTCCAGCTCCACACCTCGGTCAGCAACTGATCCCGGGTGAACGCCTTACGCGGGTTCCGCATCAGGAATACCAGCAGGTCGTACTCGCGCGACGTGAGCTGGATCAGCTTGCCGTCGGTCCTGACCTCGTGAGCGGAAAGGTCGACGACCAGGTCGCCGTCGGTCATGGCGCCGCGGTCGAGCTTGTCGGGCAGGCCGGCGCCGCGCGACCTGCGCAGGACCGAGCGCACCCGCAGCGCCAGCTCACGCGGGCTGAAGGGCTTGGTGACGTAGTCGTCCGCGCCGGTCTCGAAGCCGACCAGGCGATCGGTTTCGTCGCCGAGGGCGGTCAGCATGACTACCGGAATCGGCCACTTGGCCCGCAGCCTGCGGCACACCTCGAGGCCATCCATGCCGGGCAGCATGAGGTCGAGGACGACGAGATCGGGCGGCTCCTCGGCCACCCGGCGCAGCGCCTCGTACCCGTCGTGCACGCACTCGACCGTGTGCCCGTCCCGCACCAGATAGCGTCCGACGACGTCCGCCACGGTGGGATCGTCGTCGACAACGACGATCCGCCCCGGCGGATCGGGGTTGCTTGCCAAAGGATTCCCGTTCCTCGTAATGAGTTCAGTGATTACGCCTCCACGGTAAGTCGTAAACAGCCGGTCACACCAGCAAACCGGCCAAAAGCGTCACCGGTCCGTAAGCACAGTGACGATTGTGTGAGGTCGGCCGGTTCGGCGCCGAACCAGCCGCGCGCCTGGGCTAACACTGGGGGATGCCTTCAGGGAGGAGATCGGCGTGATCGGGGAACTCTACGAGCACGCGCTGGCCGGCTGGGCGCGGCCGGAGATCGAGCACGCCGACGGAAGCCGCAGGCCGCTCCCTGTCGAGGGCTGGCTGCACGAGAGCCCGGGCGACAAGTCGATCCTGGACCGGTGCGAGGGCCCGACCCTCGACATCGGCTCCGGACCGGGCCGGCTGACCGTCGCGCTGGCCGAACGTGGCATCCCGGCCCTCGGCATCGACATCACCCCGTACGCGGTCGACCTGGCCAGGTCCTCGGGCGCGCTGGTCATGCTGCGCAACGTGTTCGACCGGGTGCCGGGCACCGGCCGGTGGACCGCGGTGCTGCTCGCGGACGGGAACATCGGGATCGGCGGCGACCCGGCCGCCCTGCTCCGCCGGGTCGCCGAACTGCTCGCGCCGCAGGGCCGCGCCATCGTCGAGCTCGAGCCGCCCGGCTCGCCGCTGCGGCGCGAGCACGTCCGGCTGTGCCACGGGAGTTCGGCCAGCGCCTGGTTCCCGTGGGCCTACGTGGGTGCCGACCACATCACCGACGTGGCCAACGACGCCGGCCTCGGCGAGGTCGAGATCTGGACCGTGGACGGACGGTGGTTCGCGTCCGTCGGGGGCCCGCAAGTAGGTGCCGAACGGACGGCCGTGACGCTGTTATGAAAACAACACTGCGGGTGGCAGCGATCGGCGTGGCCCTTTCGGTGGCGGCGATGCTGTTGCTGCTGGTCGTGCGGCCCAGCCTCGACCCGGCGCAGATCCGCCCGCTACCGCTCATCATCGGTGCCTGGCTGGCCTTCCTTACCGCCGCCTGGCTGCTGCGGAAGGTGCCGCGGCGGACGGCGGTGGTGCTCATCCTGCTCGGCGGCATCGGCCTCCAGGCGGTCGCGGTGTCCGTACCGCGCGCCTACAGCAACGATCTCTACCGCTACATGTGGGACGGCCGGGTGCAGGCCGCGGGCATCGACCCGTACCAGTACGTGCCCACCGCGACCCAGCTCACCGGGCTGCGGAACGAGTTCCTTTTCTACCCCGGCGCGCAGTACTGCGTCTCCCCCGGCTACGTAGAAAGCCACCCCGCGGCCGAACTCACCGCGGGCTGCACCAGGATCAACCGGCCGACCGTGCCGACCATCTACCCGCCGGTGGCCGAGGCGTACTTCCTCGGCGTCTACTACCTGCATCCGGCCGACGACTCCAGCCTGCCCATCCAGGCCACCGCGGCCGCGGTCGCCGTGCTCGTCACGGTGCTGCTGCTGACCGGGCTGGGCCGGCTGGGGCGCGACGTGCGGATGGCCGCGTTGTGGTCGTGGTGCCCGACGGTGGTTCTGGAGGCGGGCAATAGCGCCCACGTGGACGTGGTCGCGGTGGCGATCACCGCGGCCGCGGTCCTCGCGCTGGCCACGGCCAGGACCACCCGCCGGACCATTCTCGGCGGGATCCTGCTCGGCCTGGCCATCGCGACCAAGCTGACCCCGGTGCTGGCCGTGCCCGCGCTACTGCGCCGCCGGTGGTTCACGGTCGCGGTCGCCGCCAGCGGCGCGTTCATCGCGGTGTACGTCCCGCACGTGGTGCGGGTCGGCGCGAAGGTGGTCGGCTTCCTGCCCGGCTACCTGCAGCAGGAGAACTACACCTCCGGGACCAGGTACGGGATCATCGGCCTGTTCATCATCGGGCCGCTGGCCACGGTGGTGGCGCTGCTGATCCTGGCCGCGGTCGCCTTCGCCGTGCTCCAGTTCTCCCCTCCCGACCGGCCCTGGTCGGGCGCTGTCGTGATGACCGCGGCCGCCCTCGCGGTGGCCACGCCGCACTACCAGTGGTACTCGCTGCTGCTGGTCATGCTGGTCGCCCTGGACGGCCGGCCGGAATGGCTGGCGTTCGCCGCGGGCGGGTACTACGCGGCCTATCCCGCCCTGGGCTCCCGGTATCACATTCCGCCGCGGCTGCAGGACGCCGTCGCCTACGGCGTGCCGCTGGTGATCGTGGCGGCCGGCTGGCTGATCAGGAACAAGCTGGCCACGCGCGCGGCGGTGACCGCGGAGCCCATGGTCGCAGAGCCGGTGGCCACCGAGCCGGTGCCCGTGGCCGCGGTGCCCGTGGCCGCGGTGCCGGAAGGCGCGGTGGCCGAGGCCGCCGAGCCCGAATCCGTGGGCCGGGAAATCCCGGTCTGAGGCCCCGGCGCGCTTTCTTACCGGTTGGTTACACCCCGCGCAAACATCAAACGGCACCGCCACCACGACCGTTAATAGGAGGAAGGGAGGACGTGAATAGAGGCTTGACATCCTCCCCCGCTTGAAGCGAGGGATTCCAACTACTCACGTCCGGTTAGGAGACAAGCAGTTGAGGTTCGCGGTTCACAGGCCGGGCAACCCCGTCGCCTCCCCGCGCAGTCACGGCGTGCCCCGCCGCGATGTTCCTGGCCGCGTTCACGTCAGCGTGGACCTGAAGGCCGCAGGCGCGGCACCGGAATCTCGATTGGCTCTCTCTCGATTCCGGGTCGCGGTGCCCGCAGCCCGAACAGGTCTGCGAGGTGTACGCAGGACTTATCCTCTCGACCCTCCCGGAGGCCTTATCTTCAAGACGGCGTACCAGCAGCCCCCAGCCGGACCGCAGGATTCCCCGGTTGAGCCCGCACTTCTGGCGGACATTCCTGCCCGGGTTCTCTCGTGTGCCTTTGGCAGACCTGGTCATGTTCTTGATTTGAAGGTCCTCGACTCTGATCACGTCAAAACGCCGAGCGATATCGGTGCTGGTTTTCTCCGCCCAGTCTTTGCGTCGGCCGGTTTCGCGGGCGCGCAGCCGGGCGAGGGCCTGCTTCAGTTGCCTGCGACGATTCGAACACCGCTTAGCGCGAGCGAGTTTACGCTCCAGGCGCCGCAGTCTCTTCTGCTCCCGCGTTACCAGGCCCGGCGCCGTCAGCAGTGCACCCGTAGACAGGGCCGCGGACACCACCACGCCCCGATCGATCCCTACCGTAGCGCCGTTGCCTGGACCCGGGACGGGCTCGGGAATCGCTGCGAAGGTAATGTGCCAGCGCCCGGCGCTGTCAAGGGTTACACGGTAGGACTTCACTCCATCTGGCACCGCCCGGGACCAACGAAACCGCAGCCACCCAGCCTTCGGGATCCAGACGTGGCCGACCTTACGGGACGTGCGGCGCAGGTCCCACTGCGTGCCGCGCCCCACGATCCGAAATCCCTCGTCCCGCCCGGCCTTGCGCCACCTCGGTCGCCCGGCCGGGTTCTGCCGGTCGAAGAACGCGACCATCGCCTGGGCAAAGTCCCGCAACGCCTGCTGCTGCACCGTCTGGGAGCCTGCAGCCAGCCACGGGTATTCCGCCCGAGCCTGGGTGAGCTGTCTGCACTGCACCAGATAGCCGGGAGCACTCTTGCGTCCCAGGCGCCAGTGCGCGTGCTGCTCGACCGCAAGATTCCACACGTAGCGGGCGTGCGCGCAGTGATCCCGCAGCACCGCTTCCTGGGCGGGCGAAGGGAGCAGCCGGTACCGGGACATACGAACACACTAGCGACTACTACCGACATTTCCGGGGAGGTGAAGCGGAGTTGCCTCCCAGGCCTCAAGGCTCAGGTCTCCACGCCGCGAGCTCGATGAGTTACGACCCGTCGCATCGGATGCCGCCCCGCCAGGAGCGCTGGCCGGCGGCGACCCCGGCCGAGGGATGGCCGTCGTACCAGACCGGCGCTCAGCAGGCCATGGCCACGGCGGCGTATCCCTCGGTGGCGGACGGCTACGGCGGCTACGCCGGGACCGCCGACTACTTCGACGGCCGGGACGACTACCGGCGGGACGGCTACGGGCAGGACGGCTACGGGCAGGACGGCTACCGGCGGGACGGCTACCGGCGGGACGGCTACGCCAGGAGCAGCGTCGGCTACGCCGAGCCTCAGGATGGCTACGAATGGAGCGCCCCTGACGGCTACGGGGATGGCGCTTACCTGGGGCCGGGAAGCTACGTAGAGCCTGGGGATGCGCTGACGGACGACCCGGCGCTGACCGCGCCGGACGCGGGGGTCTACCCGGAACGCTGGCGGGCCGAGCAGGCGCGCAGGCGGGAGGCGTGGCGGCGCGGGCCGATGGTCGGCGCGGTCACCGAACTCCTGGCCACCGGCGTCGTGCTCGGCGTCTCCACCCTGGCCGCGGCGGTGCTCAAGTCGGCGATCTCGCCGGTCGGCGCGATGGCCGCGGTGTTCGCCGGCCGGACGCCGCCCGCGCTGCGCCACGCCGTGGTGCACCAGTTCGGGGCGCAGGGCCGGACCGTGCTGCTGCTCGGCATGTACGTCACCATAGGCGTCGTCGCCATCGTGATCGGGACGCTGGCCCGGCGCGACGCCGCGGCCGGCGTGGCCGGGGTGGCGGCGCTCACCCTGTTCGCCGCGTTCGTCACCATCACCAGGCCGGCCGGCCACGTGGCCGACGTCATGCCCGTGGTCATCGGCGGCCTGGCCGGCGCGGCCGCGGTGCTGTGGCTGTTCCGCGCGGCGGCGCCGCAGATGGCGCACGGGCCACTCCAGCAACGGCGTGGCGGCGCCCGGAGGAGGACACGATGACGAACGGCGTCGACCGGCGCAAGTTCCTCCGCGCGGCCGGGGTCACCGCGGTGGGCGCTGCCGCCGCCGGGGTGGGCGGCGAGCTGCTGCTCGGCAAGCGATTCCGCTCGGCGCCAGAGCCCCCGGCGACCGCCATGAACCCGAGCGTCCCCAGCCCCAGCGCGGCGCCGCCCCCTCAGCTGGAGATCCACCCGATGACGCCGCTGCCAGCGGACGAGACGCTGGACAGCATCGCCGGGATATCCCCGTTCTACACATCGGTCAAGGACTTCTACCGGATCGACACCTCGCTGATCCTGCCGAAGGTCTCCGCGGCCGACTGGCAGCTGCGCATCCACGGCATGGTGGACCGGCCGGTGACCCTCACCTATGACGACCTCATCCGGCGGCCCATGATCGACCGGGACATCACCTTGACCTGCGTCTCCGAGTCGGTGGGCGGCAACTACGTCGGCAACGCCCGGTGGCAGGGCACGCTGCTGGCGCCCATCTTGCGCAAGGCCGGCGTGCACCGGGGCGCGGACCAGATCGTCATGCGCGACGTGAAGGGGATGACCATCGGGGTGGCCACCGACCCGGTACTGGACGGCCGGCACTCGATGCTCGCGGTGGCCATGAACGGCGAGGTGCTGCCGCAGGCGCACGGCTACCCGGTGCGGGTGGTGGTCCCGGGGCTCTACGGATACGTGTCCGCGACCAAGTGGGTGGTGGACATGGAGCTCACCACGTTCGACGCGTTCAGCGCCTACTGGGTCAAACAGCGGCCGGCCTGGTCCCAGCAGGCGCCGATCAAGACCGAATCCCGCATCGACGTGCCGAAACGGCTCAGTAACCTGCCCGCGGGCCAGGTGACGATCGCCGGGGTGGCCTGGGCCCAGCACACCGGCATCGAGGCCGTCGAGGTGGGCATCGACGGCGTCTTCCACCAGGCCAGGCTGCCGGCCCAGGACACCATCGACACCTGGCGGCAGTGGTACTACACCTGGGACGCCACCCCCGGGACGCACGTGCTGCAGGTGCGGGCCACCGACAAGAGCGGCTACACCCAGACCGAGCTCAAGCACAAGGCCCCGCCGGACGGCGCGACCGGATATCACACGATTCACGTGAGTGTGGCCTGAGCCTGAGTAAGCTAGCCGATGGCGCGCACCCGCTTTGCGCGCCATCGGCTTATTTTCCGGCTAACGGTCTCGCAGGGCAGAGAGCAGGTCGTCCAGCGAGTCCAGGTTGTGCGCGCTGACCACGGCGTCGCAGTAGGGCCAGGCGGCGGCCATGCCGCCGACCTCGGGACGGTAGCGGGGCGACTGGGTGCGCGGGTTGGCCCAGACGATCCGGTGCGCCACCCGGGACAGCCGGGCCATCTGCTCGCCGAGCAGGGCCGGGTCGCCGGTCTCCCAGCCGTCGGAGATGATCAGGACGACAGCGCCCCTGGCCATGCCGCGGCTGCCGTAGTGGTCGTTGAACTCCTTGACCGCGGCGCCGATCCTGGTACCGCCGGACCAGTCGGGTGCCGCCTCGCCCGCCTTGGCCAGCATCGTGTCCGGGCTGGCCGCGGCGAGCGCGGGGGTCAGCCGGGTCAGCCGGGTGGCGAAGCTGAACACCTCGGGCCGTTTCTGCGCCCCGGACAACTGGGCACGCGGCTGGCCGGCGTTCAGCACGTAGAGCAGCATGAGCAGGGCGCGGGCGTAGGGTTCCATCGAGCCGGAGATGTCGCACAGCACCACCAGCCGGCGCGGCTTGACCCGCGGCGCGCGGCGCGCGAACCTGATCGCCTCGCCGCCGGTGCGCCGGGCCAGCCGCAGCGTCCGGCGCAGGTCGGGCCGCTTGCCGTCGCGGGCGGTGCGGAACCTGCGGGTCCGGCGGGGCGGGATGGCCAGCGCCATCTCACGCATGAGCGTGACCAGCTGGCGGAGTTCGGCCGGGGACAGCTCGGTGAAGTCGCGGCCGCTGAGCCGCTCGGTGGCCGACGCGACCCGGTGCACGGCCGGGCCCTCGACCAGCGGCTCGTCGCTGTCCGCCGCGGCCGGGACGGCGTCCGAGACGCGCAGGCCCGACGGCAGGTCGCCCGGGCTGTCCGCGGACCGGCCCTGGGGCTGGGGGCTGCCGTCGGATTCCGGGCGCTCGTAGGAGCGGGCCGCGGCCGGCAGGTTGAGCTGGCGGAACGGCGACGGGCCGCCGAACACCGCGGCGAACACCCGGTCGAAGGTGGGCATCTGGCCGGGATCGGACACCATCGTGGCCAGCGCGCAGGCGCGCAGTTCGGCCACTGTGGTGGCGCCCATGATCGTCACCGCGCGGGCCAGCCGCTCGCAGCGGTCCGGCCCGACCGGGAGCCCCGCGTCGTGCAGGGCGATGCCGAACCCGGTAGCCATCGCGGCCACGTCGGGTTCCGTTACAACGTCAGTCAATGCAGTGCTCAATCACCGGCGACCACCGACGCCAGCCCGGCCCGGCGCACCGATTCTTCGTCTTCCGGATATTTCAGAACCGTACTAAGCGTCTGGCCGGCGACCGGCGCGTCGAGCTCGGGGGCGCCGAACACGCTCACCGCGAAGGCCCAGCTGATCGCCTCGGAGATGCCGGGCGGCTTGGTCAGGTCCAGGCTGCGCAGCCGGCCGACAGCGGTCGCGATCTGGCCGGACAGCCGCTCGCCAGATGCGGGCACCCGGCGGCGGACGATCTCCGCGACCCGGGCGGTGTCCGGGTAGGCGATCCAGTGATACAGGCAGCGGCGCTTGAGCGCGTCGTGCAGGTCCCTGGTCCGGTTCGAGGTGAGCACGGTGACCGGGGGCAGCGCGGCCTGCTGGGTGCCGAGCTCGGGGATGGTGACCGCCGCCTCGGCCAGCAGCTCGAACAGGAACGCCTCGAACTCGTCGTCGGCCCGGTCCACCTCGTCGATGAGCAGCACGGCCGGGCGGGGACCCGGGTGCAGCAGCGCGGTGAGCAGCGGCCGCGGCAGCAGGTACTCATCTGTGAACAGGTCCTTGTCCTCGATGTGCTCGCCGGCCGCCTCGGCCAGCCTGATGGCCAGCAGCTGGCGCGGGTAGTTCCACTCGTACAGCGCCTCGTTGGAGGTGATGCCCTCGTAGCACTGCAGCCGGACCAGCGGGGTGTCGATCGCGGTGGCCAGGGCCTTGGCGGCCTCGGTCTTGCCCACCCCGGGCTCGCCCTCGAGCAGGATCGGCTGTCCCATCCGGACGGCCA
>Ga0335081_10009810_pt1 | contig 15436 bp, 15 predicted proteins | sample Lox_Sample_35_FD_206713 | JGI IMG/M metagenome (GOLD analysis project Ga0335081, IMG submission 206713) | Soil microbial communities from Loxahatchee National Wildlife Refuge, Florida, United States - Lox_Sample_3.5 | ecosystem: Environmental > Terrestrial > Soil > Wetlands | place: USA...
ATCAGGATAGAGCAGAAAAACGCCGTCCAACACCTCTCCCGGGAGAGCCTCGATCACGGCCCGGGCATCGCCATTGTAAATTCGCACATTGTGCAAGGACCCCGCTTCGACAAGTGCCAGGGCCTTGGCAATGCCGTTCAAAAACGCCTCGCAGCCAATGTACCCCGTCTGGGGATGGGCGAGCGCTTCAGCGGCGAGATGCTCGCCGCCGCCAAAGCCAATCTCAAGCCACAACGCCGCAAGGCCATTCCCAAAAAGGCAGGCGAGATCCGAAAGGGGCTGCAACACGTCAAGCGACAGACGCGGCAATGCCGCGTCCAAAAGTGCAGCTTGATGACCCCGCAGTTTCTTGCCACGCCTCCGGCCGTGCAGCTGCGGGAAATTCGGCCGCAAATTCCTTTCCCGAGAAGATGGCAAAGGCTCGCCGCTTTGGCGTTCGTCAGGAGTTTCGCGGCTCATGTCCCTGCGGCGCGGGTACCAGTTAATGCCACATCAGCTGAGATGCGCCTTTAGCTTCTCCGCCAAATCTGTCTTTTCCCAGGAGAAGCCGCCCTCTGCATCAGGGATGCGGCCAAAATGACCGTAGGCGGAGGTGCGGGCATAGATGGGACGATTAAGTTGCAGATGTTCCCGGATTCCCCGCGGCGACAGACGCATGGCCTCGAAGAGGGTTGTCTCAAGCTTTTCTTCCGGAACTTTCCCCGTCTCGTGAGTATCGACGTAGATGGACAGCGGCTCGGCAACCCCAATGGCGTAGGAAAGCTGGATCGTACAGCGATCGGCGAGTCCGGCGGCCACGATGTTTTTCGCAAGGTAGCGCGCGGCATAGGCAGCCGAGCGGTCGACTTTTGTCGGGTCCTTGCCGGAGAACGCGCCGCCGCCGTGTGGTGCCGCTCCGCCGTAAGTGTCAACGATAATTTTCCGGCCCGTCAAGCCGCAATCCCCATCGGGGCCGCCGATCACGAATTTGCCCGTTGGATTGACGTGCCAGGCCGTGTCGAGGGTGATCCAGCCCTCCGGCAGAGTCTTCCGGATGTAGGGCTCGACGATATGCCGCACGTCGAGTGAACTTAAGTTCTCATCGAGATGCTGGGTGGACAAGACGATTTGAGTGACACCGACCGGCTTGCCATGCACATATCTCACCGTCACCTGGCTCTTGGCATCCGGCCCAAGCTTCGCCGCGTCACCGGAACCGGCCTTCCGCTCAAACGCAAGCTCCTCAAGAATCTTGTGGGCGTAGTAGATTGGCGCCGGCATGAGCGCTGGAGTCTCGCGGCATGCGTAGCCAAACATAATGCCCTGATCGCCGGCGCCCTCATCCTTGTTGCCGGCGGCATCGACGCCCTGCGCGATGTCAGCGGACTGCGCATGCAACAAAATCTCCACCCTCGCGGTGCGCCAGTGGAAGCCTGCCTGCTCATAGCCGATATTCTTGATCGCGCCACGCGCCGCGGCTTCGATCGCATCCTGGCCGATGGGGGCGCCGCGCACTTCGCCCGCTATGATGACGCGATTGGTCGTCGCTAAGGTCTCGCAGGCGACGCGCGTTTGATAGGGGTCCACGCCGGCCTTCGCGCCTTCCCGGAAGAAAAGATCAACCACCTCGTCGGAAATCCGGTCGCATACCTTGTCCGGATGGCCTTCGGCAACGGATTCGCTTGTAAATAGATAATCTTGGCGAGCCAAAGCTGTCTCCAAATAGATCCTGAATGTCGCGACAAAGCTTTTGGGAAGTCGTTCGGTTTGTCAAGCCATCGCCGCCGCAGTGTTTGTTAGAACGAACGCGACCAATTCACTCAGCCGATCCATCGCCGGAATCTGGGGTTTCCACGGCGACGCGTTCGGGCTTTTCGTCCTCTCCCGCCAGCGACGAGACGAGATCCACGATCCGTTTGCGGACTTTTGGGTCGTGAATTCGTGCAAAGGCCAAGTTCAAGTGTAGCCCTTCGGGCGTTGAGAGGAAGTCCGCAACGTAGCTCGTATTGGAGTCCTCCGAGACCCCCATATGGGACGGCTCGAGATTTGTGATGGCTTCGAAAGACGGAGCGCCTTCAAAAAAGAAGGCCGGGGGGACATCAAGCGTTCTTGAGATTTGCTGGAGCCTGCTTGCACCGATCCTGTTGGTGCCCTTTTCGTATTTCTGGATCTGTTGAAACGTCAGCCCCAAGGCGTCGCCAAGCTTTTCCTGGCTCATGCCGAGCATAACACGCCGCATGCGGACGCGGCTGCCGACGTGCCGGTCAATAGGATTTGGTGCTTTTTTCACGAAATGCGTTCCAATCGCCACGGTTCCGCTTCAGCGCCTGAAAGCCACGAGGAGTCGGGATTCTGATGACTTACTTATAGCGCAAAAGCGGCCACGAGATATATCGCTACCCGACTCTTCCCCGAGAACACCGCGCGAAAGCGCTCACCGATGTGCAAAGCCCTGGTGGCGGCGAGTTTTGCGGCGCCGCCAGGACAATTATGAAAAAAGCGCTCCCTGTTTTTCAGGCGTGCAGCAACACAGGGACTTGCAGCGGTACGGCGAGAACCCTTCTCCTATTGCCACGCAGTTCGCGCAGCCGTTCCAGCGTGCGCGCGTCGAACGAAGCCGTGACTGCGACGACGTCTTGCTTTCCTATCCTGCGAGGCAATCCGAGCGGCAACATCCGGAAGTGAAGCTGGACGAGCCGCAGCAGCAAAACAGGCTCAATCTCGATAATTGCTGTTGTGATTCCGCTTTCCAAGCCCCATTCGACCATGCCCGACAAGAGAGCGTTCGCGATCGGCGCGGCGAAACGACCCCGTTCACGATGACCCGGCGCGACGCAGTGGCGGGTGCACTCCCAGATATGAGGGCCCACGGGACGCTCGACTTCGCAGAGCTCCGGCATGACCTCAGAAAGAAGATGGGGGCGCGTCGAAGGGAGCATACGTTGATAACCGAGCACTCGGCCACGCTCGATGTAGAGCAAATGCACCGCATGCTTGCCATCAAATTGATCAATCTCGAGCCCATCTGGCTTGGCAAGGTCCGTCCAGCCCAATTCCTCGACAAAGACCTTGTGCCGTAAGCGGTAGGCTTGCTCCATCTCAGTGCGATAATGATGCTCATTTTCAGCGGTAACGACGTGAATCACTGACATTCTCCAGGTCAAGATTTCTGGAAAATGCCAGTCGCCGAGTGCGAGAGGCTATTTTCCAGCCAAATCGATTGCTAGAAAATGCCTATGGCAAATGCATGAGGATAGTACGGAATCTCGTACCTTTTTAAGCGATCAATCCCCGACGGATCGCTTCCGCCACCGCCTGCGTACGATTCATCGCCCCGAGTTTTACGCGCGCAGATCGCATGTGCTTATCGGCACCGTGCTGGGAAATCCTCATGACAGCGCCGATTTCCCAATCAGCCTTCCCTTCTGCCGCCCATTGCAAAGCCTCACGCTCGCGCGCAGTGAGCACGATCGGACCATTCGTTGGGTTTTCCTGCTTCAGCATGATGGCCCGGCCGACAGCGTAATTTGCGACAAGCATCAGCATGCCTTGCACCTCCGGACCAACCTCGATGTGTTGTCCGGCAACAGAAAACAAGACCGCTTGCCTGTCGAGGGTTTGCAAAGATAAAGTAAACCCCTCATTTAGGTTGAACTCGGTCGCCTCATCCATAACGCGGCGTGCCTTTGCATCGTCCTGGACCAGCGGGTCCAACTCTTTCCAGAGGAACGGCTCCGGAGACATCATCAGCCGTTTGATCGTCGCATCGTGCGCCACGTAGCGACGCGCCGCATAGCGGATAGCCCATTCCATCGGCCATCGATTGAGCAGCACATGCCCCAGTTGATCGCGCCGGCTGAGATCCGCGCTCGGGACCGTAGCGGCGACCATATGTTCCACCCCAAATCTCGAAAGATACCGCATCACCTTGGCCGAGACATCCTCGACGTTGCGGGCACGATCCAGATCTCGAATAAAGTCGAGGGTGTGTTCCAATGAGTGGCGATGATTGCTCAGCAGCATGATCATTCTCGCCTGGAGGCTTGTGGTGCTAACGCCACATCCAAACCTAAGAAAGCGCCCCCCGTAGGGCGATCAGGAAAACCAAAACTTCTGATGGAATAAAAGGTGACCTCAAACTCTAAATATATGTTGGCGGTTTCGTCATTATTGTCAAGGGCGTAACCGTCCGGCCAAGGCCAAGGCAAGAACCGCGACCCAAAGAAGCAACGGGCTGGCAAACGAAAACCTCGCGAAAAGCGGTGCGGCGATGCCCTGCGGCAGGCCCCCGTCCACGACCCCCTCCACGCCAAGCGGCAGGTCTGCCAAAACCCGGCCATAGGGATCGACAATCGCGGAAATCCCAGTATTCGCGGCACGAATCAAAGGCAATCCTTCCTCGATCGCCCGCAGCCGCGCCTGCGCGAAATGCTGATAAGGTCCAGATGTTGACCCGAACCACCCATCGTTCGTGACATTGAGCAGCAACCCAGGTCGTTCGCTTGACCCTCCGGCACCGGGTACGGCCTCGCCGGGGAAAATCGCCTCATAGCAGATCAGTGGCGCGACGGCCGGCAACCCGGGGACAACCAATAACCGGCGGTCAGAACCCGCTTCGAAGCCACCCGGAATGTGCACGAATTGATGCAGGCCCCAGCGGTCAAAAAAGTTCTGAAATGGTAAATATTCACCGAATGGCACAAGATGGACCTTGTCGTAGCTGTCCAGAATATGGCCGCCGCTGGCAACGACTTGGATCGCGTTAAAATAACTCACCCCATCGGGACCGAGGCGCCCTCCTCTAACCTCTTCTCGAGCCGCGCCGGTGACAAGGACCGTATCCTCGGGCAAAACCGCGCCGATTGCGGCAAGCGCTCCGGCATCGTGCGACAAGATGAAAGGAAACGCTGATTCCGGCCAGATGAGAGCGGTGACATCATCAATGCCCGAGTGCCCAGATTCCACCGCACCCACCGATAGCCTCAGGTAGCGCGAGAGGATCCAACTTTTGTTCTCCGGCCGGAATTTCGCGTCTTGGGGCAAATTGGGCTGCATGATGCGTAACTTCACACCGGGCACGGATGCCGAGGTTGCATATGCAAGACGCCAGGCGCCAAATCCGCAAATCCCGCAAAAGGCGAGGCAGGCGGCAATGATCATCCGCGGCGGGCGCCTTCCCGTTCGCATCGCGGATTTGCCGCCGAGCAAGGCTGGGGCAGCAAAGATGAGAACCACAATAACGGTGAGACCATAAAGGCCAAAAATCGAAGCCAGCTGCGCAGTGAGGAGATTGCCGCCAAGGGCCATGCCAAAACTGTTCCACGGAAATCCTGTGAATACATTTCCGCGCAGCCATTCCGCGAAGCCCAATCCGGCGGCGAGGCTAAAGAGACGACCCCCACCGGGCACCCAGATCAACCGCGCCAGCAAAAAACCGAGAGCCGGAAAAACCGAGAGAACGGCGGGTAGCCCCGCCACCCCGACCGGCAAGGCCCAGGCGAATTCGTCGGCTTCGACGAGAAACGCTGCGCCGAGCCACCAAAGACCGGCAAGAAAATAGCCAAAGCCCCACCACCAGCCGGCACCAAAAGCACGCCACGCCGAAACCGGCAAACCGAGAAGAGTTTTCCGGAGAGCGGCTTTTGGCGGCGTCTGACCGCTACCGTCGATGAGCCAAACGGCCACCGTCATGGGGATGACCATTGCCAAGAAAAAATTGAAAGGGGCCAGCGCGAGTGCGCCCGTCGCGCCAGCAGCAAATGCGATGAGGCGGCGGCGCCAGCCGGAGGCAAGGATGACCGCTATCGCGATCGCGGGCATTGCGCGCTCTCCGACTCATTCATCATAAGGATGATCCTCGCATGATCCCGCAATGGGGACCAGACTCGTGACAGCATCATGCAAACCTTCGGAAAGGGTCCAAGGCCTTCTTGCGGAATCTATGAAAGAAATATGATCCGCTAGCGTCTTGCCGGCGAGTTGCCCTCCTCAAAAGGCGCTTCCGGAAGATGATTGCCTTCGATGTTGCCGGAATGTAAAGGCTGCTCTGGCATGCGGATCTTGACCCGTTTGACGCGGCGCGGATCGGCGTCCGCGACTTCAAACTCGATTCCGCCCTCCACAATGATTTCACCGCGCACCGGAACATGCCCGGCTAGGGCCGTGACCAGCCCTCCGAGGGTATCGACCTCCTCCGCATCGCTGATCGTCCGAAGGTCGGCGTCGATCACGCGGGAGACTTCACCAAGGTCAGCACGCGCATCGACGAGGAACCCGCCCGCGACGGTTTCGATCTTCGGGCGCTCTTCTTCATCATGTTCATCCTCAATGTCGCCGACGATCACTTCCATGATATCCTCGATCGACGCGAGGCCTTCGGTGCCGCCATATTCGTCGATGACGAGGGCCATGTGGGTTCTCGTCGCCTGCATTTTGACCAGAAGATCGAGAGCTGGCATGGATGCGGGAACGAAGAGGACGGGGCGGAGAATGTTGGCCTGCGATAAGGGCGCGTCCAATGCAGCATGCATCAAACGGCATCCCGCCGGCGCTTCACCATTGAGTTGCCCGTTTGCTGGGCCGGCGGCGCCTTGCGGCCGCTCCGGCGGCTTTGCGGCGAGATAAGCGACGAAATCGCGAATATGTACCATGCCACGCGGATCATCGAGTGTTTCGCCATGCACAGGCAACCGCGAATGACCGGCGTCGCGGAACACAGCAAGCACACCAGCAAGCGTGGTTTGCAATGACACAGCAACAATGTCGGCGCGGGGGACCATAACGTCGCCAACCTGCACCTCATGCAGGCCAAGGACATTTTTCAACAGCGCACGCTCTTGCGGCGAAACATCAACTTCGCTCGAAGTATCAGCAAGCGCCTCCTCGAGGTCGTCGCGGATCGAAGCCCCACCCATGCCGAACAACGCACGCAGCCGATCGAAAAGGCTTGGCTTCCCGCTCGCTGGCTGTTTGGCAGCTGCCTCGCCGGCGGCCGGAATGTCGTGTTCACTCATGCGCGCCGACCACTTCCTGGATTGACGAGGCCCTGTACGGATCGTCAATTCCGAGCCTCGCAAGGATCGCGCGTTCGAGCGCTTCCATTGCCTCGGCTTCAGAGGCCTCGACATGGTCGTGGCCGATGAGATGCAAAAAGCCATGCACCAATAGATGCGTAAGATGGTCGTGCAATAGTTTTCCTTCTTCAGATGCTTCCCTGGAAGCGGTCTCGAATGCAATAACGATATCGCCCAGAAGAGACGCCAAGGCCGGATCGCCCTCGCCGGGAAACGAAAGGACGTTGGTGGGCTTATCAATCCCACGCCATTTGCGGTTGAGCTCGCGGATGAAGGAATCGTCACAAAAAAGGACGCTGACCTCGGCGTTGGCGGCAAGCACGACGCCGCTTTCCTCAACCGCCGCGAGGATGGCAGCCCTAGCTAGTCGCGAAGGCGAGTCAAGGAACGCCCAATCCTCGGTTTCAACCGCAACTTCAATCGCAAGGCTCATTTTCGTGCCCCATGCCTCATCGCCGCAGTCCGCGCTGAGGCCCCTTCATAAGCGCCGACGATCCGGCGCACGAGGTCGTGGCGGACGACGTCGCTTTCTCTAAAGACGACATGACCGATCCCCTCGATGCCGGAGAGAAGTTCGATTGCTTCGCTGAGTCCGGATGTCTGGCCGGGCGGAAGGTCGGTTTGCGAAGGATCGCCGGTGACGATCATGCGCGAACCCTCGCCGAGACGGGTCAAGAACATTTTCATTTGCATCGACGTCGCATTTTGCGCCTCATCGAGGAGCACGCAAGCACTGCTCAAGGTGCGCCCGCGCATGAACGCCAGAGGCGCCACCTCGATCATGCCCGTCTGCATACCGCGTTCCAGCATGCGGGCATCCATGAAATCGGCAAGCGCGTCGTAGATCGGCCTCAGATAAGGATCGACCTTATCGCGCATGTCGCCTGGAAGGAACCCGAGCCTCTCGCCCGCCTCCAGTGCTGGCCGCGACAGGATTATACGTTCGACCGCGCCTTGTTCCAGCAAAAGCACAGCGAATCCGACCGCGAGCCAAGTCTTGCCGGTGCCTGCCGGCCCCTCCGCGAACACGAGCTCGTGGCGTTTCATCGCCCGCAGATATTGATCCTGTGCCGAGTTGCGCGCGCGGACGATTCCGCGCCTGCGGGTGCCGATCTGCTCGAAAACTGCCCGCGCACCCTCGTCCTCCTTTGGAAATAGAGTGCCTTGCATCGCGCCTTCCTCAATCGCGCCATCGACGTCACCAAGGCCCACCGGCTGGCCGAGCTCCACGCGCGCATAGAGGTTTTCCAAAACCAGCCGAGCATGTTCGCACGCTTCCAGCGAGCCCTTGATCGTCACATGGTTGCCATTCGCATTGGCGATCACCCCGAGCCGACGTTCGAGCTTCGCGAGATTCTGGTCATATTGGCCGAAAACGAGAGAAGCGTGCCGATTGTCGTCGAAGGCGAGGGTTATCTCGGCCGGGTCGCTCTCGTCCAAGGGACGCCTGAAATCTTGTCGCCCAAACGGCGCTGAACGTTCCGATGGTTTCAAAGAAGCGCCTCATGCGCGGGCCGGTCTGACAGAAGCCGCCCAAATAGTGAATTGCCGCCGGCGGAGATGATCTCGACCCGGACAATGTCCCCGATGCGATCGAGACTACCTTCCAAGTGAACCGCTTGGAGATAGGGAGTTTTGCCGGCAATTTGGCCGGCATGGCGGCCGGGCTTTTCAATGAGCACATCCAGCGCACGACCAACCGTCCGGCGATTGAACGCATGGCGTTGCTGATCGAGGAGAGTCTGCAACCGCGAGAGGCGCTCCGACTTCACGGCTTCGGGGATCTGGTTTGCCAGCTCCGCCGCTGGCGTGCCGGGGCGGGCCGAGTATTTGAACGAAAAGGCGCTGGCGAATTCGACTTTTTCGACCAAATCCAGGGTCAATTCGAAATCCTCATCCGTTTCGCCGGGAAAGCCGACGATAAAATCGGAGGAGAGGGCAATGTCCGGCCGCACGGCCCGGATTTCGCTCACAAGCGCAAGGTAATCAACACTCTTGTGCTTGCGGTTCATCGCGGCCAGGATTTTGTCCGAGCCGGATTGCACCGGCAAATGCAAGAAAGGCATGAGGCAGGGCTGGTCGCGATGGGCCTTGATGAGACTTGCGTCCATGTCGCCTGGATGGCTCGTTGTGTAGCGGATTCGGGCGACGCCTGGCACCTCGGCTAGCCGGGCGGTGAGCATGGCAAGTGATGCTCCGGCGCCTTCCCGCGTTTCGCCGTGATAGGCATTAACGTTTTGACCGATGAGGCTCACCTCGCGCACACCTGCGGCGGCAAGCATTTCGACTTCGGCAGCAATCCTCTCTACCGGCCGCGATGCTTCAGCGCCTCTTGTATAAGGTACGACGCAGAAAGTGCAGAATTTATCGCATCCTTCTTGCACAGTCACGAAGGCGGACACCCCACGCTTGCGGATTTCGCCCGGGCTCGGGGAGGTGATATGATCAAACTTGCTCTCGGCGGGAAAAGCCGTGTCGAGAACCCGGTGAGAGGTCTCGGCGCGGCGCAAAAGCTCTGGTAACCGGTGATAGCTTTGCGGGCCGACAATAACATCCACGGCCTTTTGACGCCGGAAAATCTCTTCCCCCTCGGCCTGAGCGACGCAGCCCGCGACGACGATTTTGGTCTCCCGCCCTGTCCGGGCGCGCGCGGCCTTGAGTGCGCGCAGCTTCCCAAGCTCGGAGAAAATCTTCTCGGTGGCGTGTTCTCTTATGTGGCACGTGTTCAAGATCACGAGATCAGCGTCTTCCAAAACCGGCGTCTCGGCGTAGCCTTCCGGCGCGAGAACATCGGCCATCTTCCGCGCATCATAGACATTCATCTGACAGCCGTAAGACTTTACGAACAGCCGGCGGAACGATTTCGCAGGGTCTGGTCCGGGTTTCTCCGCGGTCTCCCCGCTCGAACGTACTTGATTTACTCCTGACATTGTCCCCTATGGTCCATGAGGCGCTCACCTCTTAATGTTTGGCTCAATTCAGCCCGCCGACCTTAACCTTGACCTGCGTTCTTCGGAACCCACGACTCCCCGCCAGGCGGTACTTTATAGCAGGTCGCGCCGCATAACGAGAGCCGCCGCCGGCTCCGCGCCGGCAACGCGATAATAAGCCTTGCGCTCGCCAACCGGCTGGAAGCCGAAATTCGCATAAAGCGTGCGGGCCGCTATATTTCCGACGTCGACTTCGAGAAACAACCGGCTGACCCGGACCGCGGCGAGCCCATCCAGATGCGGCCTTAAAAGGCTCGTGGCGATACCGCGGCGGCGCCACTCGGGTGCAATGGCAATTGTCAGGATTTCCGCTTCGTCGGCCGCAATTCGAGAAAGAACAAAACCCGCGAGATATTCTTCCTTGGTCGCTTCGATCGCGCCATCGGCGAAGGTCTCCGGCGCAACAAGAAGCTGCTCGAAATCGCCTTCTTGCCAAGGATAGGCAAAGCTCGTCGCGTGGATGGCGGCGCATTCGGCGCTCCGCTCGACGCCAATCGGGCGAATGAAAGGCGGAGCTTTGGCCGGCCACGTGATCATAGGAAGTCACGACGGAGCCGGTTGAAGTTGCGCCGCCTCTGGCACCTTGACATCGGGCGCTCTCAAATAAAGTGGGCGCGGCGGCGCCAAGGCCGGATCGGCGAGAAGCCCGAGCTTCGCAACGAAGAGAATGTCCAGTTCGGGGGCTCCGCGCACGATCTCGATCGGCGTTCCCGCCGCCGAGGCCTCAATTGCGAGCAGTGCCGCCCCCGATCCTGCCAACCGCACTGGGCCCGCGCCAAGCGAGCGCAGGGCCTCGCGAGGCGATACGACGCGGGGCGCCGCTGCCGCCCTCCCGTCCGGTCCAAAAGCCGCAAAGAAAACATTCCCATGCCGCGCATCGATCGCGACGCCGACGAGACCTGGCTGCTGCTCCAAAATCAAAGGAGCGGCGAGGGCCGCTAACGTCGAGACTCCGACGACCGGAACCTTGCAGGCAATCCCGATTGCCCGCGCCGCCGCGATCCCAACGCGCAGCCCCGTGAAAGAACCCGGACCGACCGTGACCGCCACCCGGTCAAGCGACGCAAAGCCCCCCTCGACGCGGGCCATGACCCGCTCGATCAGCGGCAACAGCGCCTCAGCATGCCCGCGCTCCATGGCGATCGTCTCGATCGACTCCGGGCTTTCCGCGCCTTCGTCAAGGACGCAGGCTGAAATTGCTGGAAGCGCGGTATCGAGCGCCAATATTCTCATGCGGCGAAAACCCACATCACCCGAGGCCCTTGGCGGGAGAGCCGCATTCACGCGGTCCAGCCTGAACTAAATTTGCTCGACAGCTTGCACATCCGGGACAAAATGTTTGAGCAAATTCTGGATCCCATTCCGAAGCGTCGCGGTCGAGGAAGGACAGCCAGAACACGCCCCCTTCATGGCAAGATAAACGGTGCCGTCCCGAAAACCGCGGAATCTGATGTCGCCACCGTCATTGGCGACGGCCGGGCGGACGTGCGTTTCTAGGAGTTTTTTGATCTCCGCGACCGTCTCGGCATCCCCAGCGGCAAAGAATTCTTCGCTGTCAGCTTGGCTTTCCCCCAGCGCGGCAAAGCCGTTTTCGTTGCCAAGCAGCGGCTCGCCCGAGAGGAAATGCTCCATGATGGCGCCGAGGATGATGGGTTTCAGCTCCTGCCACTCCCCTGCGGATTTCGTAACCGAGATGAAATTTGGGCTGAAGAACACCCCACAGACACCGTCGATTGAAAAAAGCGCCTGCGCGAGCGGCGACCGGCGGGCAGCTTCCGCGGTTCTAATGTCCAGGGTGCCGGCTGCCATGACTGGACGGCCGGGCAGAAACTTCAAGGTGGCGGGATTGGGAGTGGGCTCGGTTTCTATGAACATGGCAGTCTCCAAATCTCCGGTTCAAGGCCGGAGCCGGATAAATGATCGGAATTACTCTAAAATATGATGGAGAGACCGCCAAGGGGCAAGTGAGAAGCAAGCCGGCCCTTCATCCCGAAGAGCGATTTTCGAGAGAGCCAACGCGAAAATCAACTGGCGCGGCGAGGAGACGCCGTTTGCTGCGGAACCAGCTCCGCTACGCAATCGTTTAGCAAATTAGGCGGCCACGGACCTCACGCGAGTCCCACAGGCAGCCGGCGGCAATCCTGATCGTAGCCGATTGAATCGCAGGACACGGGCGGTTCCCGAGGGGCGGCGATGCTGAACGCGCGGGCAAGAACAATGGGCGAAGATCATGACTCAATTAGCTGAGGTAGGCCGGCATCTCCTCGCCGCGGCGATGGCGGCTCCCTATCTTGAGCGCGAGGAAGAACATGCCCTCGCCCTTCGCTGGAAAAATGAAGCCGACGAAAAGGCCTTGCATGAGCTCACGCAGGCGCATATGCGGCTCGTAATTGCGATCGCCGTGCGTTTCCGCCACTACGGTCTGTCGCTCGCCGATCTGATCCAGGAAGGTCACATCGGGCTGTTGGAGGCCGCCGCGCGGTTCGAACCGGATCGGGAGGTACGCTTTTCGACCTATGCGACCTGGTGGATTCGTGCTGCAATGCAAAACTACGTCTTGCACAATTGGTCGATCGTGCGGGGCGGCACGAGCTCGGCGCAAAAGGCTCTCTTTTTCAATCTCCGGAGGATTCGGGCGAAACTGGCCCAGGGAGGCGATTTACCCAACGGGTTTGAAGTTTTCACCCACGTCGCGGCGGCGCTCGGAGTTTCCCGCTCAGATGTCGAATTCATGGACGCGCGCCTGTCCGGTCCCGATTTATCTTTGAATGCGCCAGTGGGAGACAGCGATTCCTCTACGGGCGCGGACCGGATCACGATGCTCGTCGATGACAAGCCACGGCCTGACGAGGCGGTCGGGCTGGCCCTCGACACCGACCGGAGGACAGCCTGGCTGAATGAGGCCCTGACGGCGCTTTCCGAACGGGAACGCCGGATTGTCCGCGAGCGCCGCCTCGCCGAGGAAGCGGCAACGCTCGAGGCCTTGGGGGATCGCCTCGGCATATCGAAGGAACGGGTTCGCCAGATCGAGAGCCGGGCCATGGAGAAACTGCGGTTGGCACTGACCAAGCGCCACGAGAATGCGGCGGAGGTCATGATTTGAGCCGGCTCCCTCGCTCGGACGGGCCGCTCGGCGTTTGTCGCGAAAGTTTTTCTTAAATTCGTCCGTATTACCAGTTTTCCCCAGGACTTTAGCTCGCTTCGGCAGCTGGCCGCCGGAGACTTGGCCAAACAACGAAGAAGTAGCTTAAGGTTAGGGAGACGAATCAAGAGGGATGGAGGATCCAAAGGCGGCTCGATTTGACCCGCACACGTGGGCAAGGCGAGCTACGACAGAGAACCGGATCAGGAGCCAGCCGCTTGACGGGGGGCGATGGTTGGGGTTCCTGATAGCAAGCTCGTTTCGCCCATGCGCGCCGGAGGCATGCTGCACCGGCATATGCCCGCGCTAGACTCACATCGCGCTAGACTCACATGGAGACAACCCGGATGACAAATACAGGTAAAAAGACGCAAGCCACGCCCGCCAAAAGCGCGCCCGCAGCAGGCAAGTCTTCGAAATCGACCGAAGCAAAAAAGGCCAAACCCGCGCAAAGCGCCTTCGCGAAGCCTCTGCAGCCATCAAAGGAATTGGCCGCAGTGGTCGGATCTGACCCTTTGCCGCGCACAGAGGTGGTGAGCAAAGTCTGGCATTACATCAAGAAACATAAGTTGCAGAACGAAGCCAACAAGCGAGAGATCCTCGCTGACGACAAGTTGGCCGCGGTGTTCGGCAAAAGCAAAGTGACAATGTTTGAGATGAACAAGTTCCTTGCTCAGCACCTGAAGTGAGAGGAGCGTTCGCGCCATGTGATGACAACTCTACGCGGTCTCAAACCGGTTGATAGGGCTTGCGGTCGTGGAACGGGCACAGAAGCATATACCGGCATCAAGCCAATGCCGTCAGGAGGCGCTCGATACCAACCACACGGGCGAGGCCACGAAGGCAGGTACGCTTACATTGGCGGCGGTAACTGCGATCGAACTGATCACTTGGAGTTCGCGCTCATGAGGAGGATCGGGAGTAGATGGCCCGATCATGGATAGCATAACCTCTTCTCGCGTTCTTCAACCAAGCGCAAATCACTAGAAACGCAGCCATCCGGTGAATGGCGGGAACGATAGAGGCCATTCATTGGCTATCACCATGCCATTAATCCGCGTTAAATGGCTCTGCTCCATCCACATTGGCTTGGTGCGAGACCATCGGTCGCTGACCGGCCCCATTGCGCTCAAACTCTTGCGCTCGCTGATCCTCATGGGAAAGACGGCAAATGTTCGTCTCATCGAAAAACTGCTTGCCGGGGCCATGAGCGATTTACGATGCGGGATCATAGGCAAAAATGGTAATCTCCGCAGGACGCCGTCCTATCCAATGCGGTCGTTCCCGCAATCTCGCGACCTTCATTTCGCATCTGAATAGCGAGCATCGCAACCGCGGGCGGCGCCAGCCAGTCCTTCGGAATTGGGGAGTGTGGCCTTGAAATATCGCCAGCTTGGTGCCAGCGACTTGCAGGTACCGGTGATTTCGCTCGGCTCTTGGCTGACCTATTCGGGAGGCATCGAAAAGCGCCTGGCGATCGCCTGCGTCCACAAAGCGCTTGACCTCGGAATCACGCTCCTCGATACCGCCAATGTCTATGGCCGCGGTGCCGCTGAAACCGTGCTTGGCGAGGCGCTTGCGGGAATTTCCCGCCACTCGTACATGCTAGCGACCAAGGTTTTCTTTCCGATGAGCGAGACCGACAAGGGTCTTTCGCGAAGTCAAATCGCCCAACAGCTCGATGCCTCGCTGAAGCGGCTTCGGACCGAGTTTGTCGATCTTTATCAATGCCATCGTTATGACTTTGGCACCCCGCTTGAGGAAACGATGGAGGCTTTGACTTCGGCCGTTCGCCAGGGCAAGACACGCTATATCGGCTTTAGCGAATGGCCTCTCGACAAGATCGAGGCGGCGGCTGGCATGCCTGGCGTTGCCCGTTTCGTCTCGAGCCAGCCGCAATATTCCTTGCTGTGGCCAAACCCCGAAAATGAAATTTTTCCGCGTTGCGCCGAGCTCGGCATTAGCCAGATCGTTTGGTCGCCGCTCGCCCAGGGGGTTTTGACAGGAAAATATAGGCCGGATGCGCCGCCGCCCGCGGGGTCAAGAGCCAGCCATGCGTCCATGGGCGCGATGCTGCCGGAACGCTGGCTAACGAGCCCTGTGCTGACGGCCGTAGAAGAGGTTAAGCTCCTTGCCGAGCGAGAGGCAGGTGTGAGTCTAGCCCAGTTCGCGCTTGCCTGGGTGCTCCGCCGGAAAGAGGTTGCGTCGGCGATTATTGGGGCCTCGCGCCCCGAGCAAGTGGCGGAGAACGC
>Ga0335081_10009811_pt1 | contig 15435 bp, 16 predicted proteins | sample Lox_Sample_35_FD_206713 | JGI IMG/M metagenome (GOLD analysis project Ga0335081, IMG submission 206713) | Soil microbial communities from Loxahatchee National Wildlife Refuge, Florida, United States - Lox_Sample_3.5 | ecosystem: Environmental > Terrestrial > Soil > Wetlands | place: USA...
GTGAATTTAGTTTCCACATAAACTAATTCTTAGCAGGAGGTTTCTATTTTGGGTAGTCTTGAAGAATTTTTTCCCTATACTTTAATGGGGAAGCATAACCTCATGTCCTACCCATATATAACGAACGGGAGCTGAACGAGAGCTCATCGGCAAAAAGCGATATCAAAGATGCCTTGACGTTAACGAACCTTACCCGGGAAGGGAAATACATCGATACGGTCATCGAGGATGGCGTTTCCAGGCAACTACGGACCTTATCGAAGGTCCGGGAGAAGATTTTACGGCAGAACACCGGCGCAAAGAACATGCTTCATGCGGTGCTCGACGACTACTTCCCCGAACTTAAGCATCTCTTCTATGCCATGAACACGAAGGGATTGTGGGCGGTTTTAGAAAACTGTCCCTTCTCGGAGGATGTCCTGAAATTCGACAAAACGGCAATAGCCGATATCATTACAAAAGCATCGCGGAGCAAGACGGATGGTGCTCGGAAGGCCGCGGCCTTGTATTTAGCGGCCGAAACGAGCATTGGGCTTAAGCGGGTTGGTGATGCTGACCGCTATCGCTTGACGGTATGCCTCAACGAGGTCAAACGGACCGAAAGGATGTTACAAGAGATCAAGAAAGAAATGAAGGAGTTATTAAAACATCTTCCCGCTGCCCAGTCTCTTGTGTCGATCCCCGGTGTCGGACATCTATCGGCCGCCATTTTTTTAGGCGAGCTGGGTAATCCTGCATACTTTCACCATGCTAAACAGATCATCAAGTACGCTGGATATGATCCCCAAGAGTCGGATTCCGGAAAACGGATCGGCAGGAAGGTCATCTCGAAGAAGGGACGCTGGCTGTTACGAAAATGCCTGTACCTCATGAGCGTAAGAGTGGTCAAACACAGTCGATTCTTTCGGAAGTATTATCAGCGACGGCTTAAGATCAAGAACCGGTTTGGACAGTTGCTCAAGAAGAAAGAGGCTCTGTGCGCCATTGCCATAAAACTCATAAAAGTTATCTTTGCCCTTCTGAGAGACAAGCGGGCGTTTCAGGATACGGTGCGTTTCGCGCTAGCAGCATAAATAAGATAAGCATTGCATGGTTGTGGTGGAAGGAGGACCGTTCTACTTCGTAAGCACTATGTGGCTTGCACGATTCAGCTTGGTCTGCTTCCACCACCCCTTTGACCTGAATAAAGTAAGTTAAGCATAAGGCTCGAAGAATAAAAGAGGTTAGGTAAAGGGATCGCGAAGGTGAAGCTCACCACAACCACATGACTTTAACAGGAGAGCTGTCTTTAAAAACTTGACAACCACCTTAGAAGAGGAAGTTGATTGCTAATAAAAACCCGGTTGCTATGCCAGATTAAATCGCTATGCAGCCCTTTTAAGACTAATGCGCATTCCAGCTTTCGTTGCGAGCGCAATGAGCATCTCTAAACTGAATTTCTCCCATTTCCCCCTAATTAGATCGGACACGCGAGACTGACTGACGCCAAACAGTTCAGCTGCCTTTGCCTGCGTTAGCTTTTTTGTTTTGATAAACTTTCGAAGATCCACCATGATCTCAGAACGCATTTGAAGAATTGCGGCTTCCTCGGGAGGGAAACCCAGTTCTAGAAATATGTTGGCAGAAGATTTAACGATAGATTCCTTCATGATACTACCCTCCAATTTGTTTGAATCGCTTCCGAGCTAATTCAATATCGTGCTGCGACGTTTTCTGTGTCTTCTTTTGAAAAGAGTGAAGAACATATACCGCGTCCTCGAATTTCGCCACATATACGATGCGCCATTCCCCTAGAACGTGGATGCGGATTTCCTTTACGCCCCGTCCTATGTTGGCCATAGGTTTCCAATCGCTCGGCTCAACCCCTCCCTGCACGAAACGCAACTCAAAACCCGCCGCCTTACGGGCTTCGTCAGGAAAATTACAGAGATCATCAAGGCTCGATCCTAGAAAGATTAATGGTTTCATAATCTATTATGCATTATATAAGTTTTTATATATTATGCAAGCATAATATTGAATGCGGTGCCTAGTTTTGTCAAAGATAGAGGTTTAAAAGGGCATTACAGACTGAAGAATACGGAATGCATATTAGATTGTTGCAAGGAGTGGAAACCCGTTTGCTTCAGGAAATATCAGTGACCATTTCGATAAATCTTAACTCCACAATTACTGCCGGAAAGATACACCTGCAATCTAGGTTGCTCCTACTGCTCAGCAAAACTTAAATCTAATATCGGGAACTAGCTGGTAGGAACCTCGAAGTATTCTTTAAACAATTGGGCCGAAAGCTTCTCGCCTTCCTCCGTTAACGCGACGGACTTTGCCTTTCCTTTGGGATTGCTTATATATCCCTTCTCGTAAAGACGATCCATCGTGTCCCAATCAAAACCTTTCCAAGCACGGTAGCCATATTTATCTTTTGTCGTGACAAGATATAACAGTGCAAGTGTCATCGAATCAACTTTATCTTTATTGAACTCCATTTTATAGACACCTCCCGTCTTGGAATCAACTGACCCTACACGATACGGTACTCATCGTCCTAATGAATGGATTATATTCGGCGAGTGAATATCGCGGCGACATGATTTTTTTAAAATTAATTATACGTTAGTGGCTATAGACCGGTAAGAATATTTTTTTGCAGGTATTCTGAAAAATTCAGATTGATAAGATCTGTGAAGAAAAAACTACTACAATTCTACTACAGTTGCAAGAAGAAGAGTTACAGTTAGTGCCGCAACTTAATGATATGATTGGTGACTCCAAGGGGATTCGAGTCTTTGTTATCGCCTCTCTTATACTAAATTACACTGGAAAAAAATGTGTCACAAAAAACTATACAACTCATTGATTTAAAGCTTGTAATTGGCGTCCCCAGGGGGATTCGAACCCCCGTTATCGCCGTGAAAGGGTGGTTCAGGGCAATTTCAATGATTTAACGTAAATGGGCGATTGGCAACGGTTTTGAGCTAAATTATCTAAAAATAAATCCTTTCTTTAGATTCTATCTGTTCTATATATTCTAGGTTTTCTATGCTTGGAGCAAAATTCTACGACAATTCTACGACAGTCTACGAAAGAATTTATACACCCCAATTCACCTTTCTGACATTAGATAAAGTCTGTTAATTAATTTCACGTGGAATTAAAATCATCCCGCACTCCTGTATGTGCGGGTCACAGGGGCAAAAAGGGAGGAACTTTGCCGTCAAAAAATATGCAAAACAAATAGCAGGGTCAATCACCATTTCGTTTCAATCTTTCGCAAAATGTTTGTCAATTGACTCGGGTTCGTGCAAATACTCTTGCATCCCATTGTGTCATTTTATGAATCATCTTTTATGCGTCCCGGCGCAGCACTTTTTGTACTTCTTGCCGCTCCCGCATGGACAGAATTGATTACGGTATATCTTGTCCGTGCGCACGGGAGCGGGCTTTTCGCCCAGAATTCTCGGTCTTCTCATTCCCCGCGATGCGGAAATTCTGGATTCGCGCAAGTCCGCATTGATCCTCGCGATACAATGGATCATTACCTCCTCGAGTCGCGAAACGTTATTCCTCGACTCGGCTACATCGCTTTCCTTGGCTGTTTTCTCTCTCTCAAGCAACTCCAGCAGCTTCTCCTGCACTGTGCTTGCCGTGGCGAGGTCCTTGAAAGCCAGTTTCACGTCCTCGATAAGATCGGTCTCCTGCAGTCCACCCAGATCGAGCCCTTTGATAAAAAAATTTATGAACGCAAGATGGCCCTGAATATTTTGCTTGAGCCCATCAAGCGTTTCGGGGTATTCCATATCGGGGTAGACATATACTCCTTGTTCCGGATTCCAGCTCGCAATAAGATTCCAGAGAGACATGATGTTTCCCAGTGTCATGTTTGCATCGTCCAGAGATTCGAAGGGTTTTCTGTCCTCCCGGCCGAGAATAATATCCAGATAGCCCGATGGATTAACCGCATGCGGAGCGGCGATACAGCCGTAGAACAGACCGTAGACCTCATAGAGCGTGCGTTTTGAACCGCATTTCTCCAGCGATTCTCGCAATGTTGTATCACCGCAGTAAGCATTCGATGGCATGAACATATATTCCCCTTTCATCAAAAGCAGCGGTCTTCAGCCCGTGTGATTCTTCTTTTTTGGCATTGTTTCCTTCAAATAATTTTCGAAAAGTTCGCAAGCGCTTTCGAATGCACTCTGATCCCGTTCCGTCATGTGACCGTAGCCGTCTGGCAGTATACCACCTGATTCGACGGATTCCACAAGCTTCTTGAGGGGAGTGGTTTTGTACTCTTCGTACATCGAAACATGTCTGATGATTGATCCGCCCAACAGCCATGCGTTGTCAATATGGATTTTCAGCATCTTCCGAGACCGGTGGCCTTTTATTAGTATGTCCAGGAACTCTTCTATATATGGCAGCAGCTTATTTCCATAATCACGATCTTCCGTGGTTCCCATCCATCGCTCTGGCCATTTGTCGAAATCGGGTGACAGTTCCCGTAGAGTTATTGGCAGTTCTGCTCCCGCCTTTCTCACCATAAATGACTCTCCCTTTCCTAAGCAGCAAGACTTGAATTTTTAGAGCATATCCGAATCTCCCCAAATGAAAAGTAATAATATCATGCTGTTATTTCTTTGATGCTAAGCACAAGAATTCCGTATTAGTCTTTACTCAACGATTATAAGCCATATTGAATTCATGGGAATTGCCGTCCGCACATTGATGACCCTTTTCACCACGTCGCTCTTGAACAACTGGTTAAACCTATTTCATTCTGTCAATCCAATAGTCCGGTTGTCTGTGTAAATGCGCAAATGCAAGAACAACTATTTTGTCATCCTGAACGGAATAGAGAATTTTGTATGGGAATTTGTGTACGATGTACCGCCGAATTTCTTTCCGCTCGGACGGCCACGCTTGAGGGTATTGTTGAATGCGGATAAGGGAATGCCTGATTTGTTCCTCGAACTGGGTTCCTACGCCCGTTTGTTCTATTTCATAAAACTCTTTCGCCTCATCATATTCCCGACGGGCAATTTCGAGAATTTCTATGAACATGATTATTTTCTACTGAACATGTCCTCGAAAGAGACTGTTTTTGTTTTACCGGCTTTGTAGGCTTTGAGCCTTTTCTCAGCTTCAGCCGTCCACACCTTTTCAATTTTAGGATGGGGAACATCAAGGCTCTTGAGCAAGGCTTCGATTACGATGGATTTTTCTGCAGGTTTAAGATGCAAGGCTTTCAAAATTATAGTTTTAGTTGGTGACATGTCCACACCTCGTATTCTTACAAAGAAATTATATCACAGGTCGCGGTAACAAAGCAATACATTCCAACCTCCTATTGCGATGGGATATTCAAGGGTATTCCAACAAATAGAGAATGGATATCGCACAACAAGATACAACTAATATTCTTCACCTCAATTAAATTATGATTTCTGAGAGGTTCACCTACAATCATGCGCGGGCGATGGTTATAAATAGGTACAGAATACCACATGTATCTTACACTACTGCAAGAAACGCCGAGGTTGCCCGATCTTCATTGCGGGATGGCGCTCCTTTCAGTTGCTGGTCGGTTCATGATATCTTGGATCTGTTCATTTCCCGTTTCTCAGCGTTTTCATCCTCCAGCCTCTGATTAACGACTCAAGGCTTCAAATTCCATTCCTTAAGTTTCTTCGCAGCCGTTCCGAACGGGCCGAGCTGGTACACGGCCGCACCCACCGGAGAAAAAGTGAATTTCTCAAACGGCTCGGCGAGCATCTTGTCCAGGTACTCTTTCGGCGCGATGCCGGTGCTGACGTGCGGATTGAAGTGCTCGCCGGACATCTTCGGCACGAACGTCGAAACATATTGGATGATAGCCGCGTCGGTGGCGGGATCATTGTGCGGGGCGGTGAACACGCTGATGGGTCCGGTTTCCACCATATACGGCCTCGCGGCGGCAATGACGTTCGCCTGTAGCTTGAGTATTTCCGACGTCGGCCTGGCGATAATGCCCGCGACGCCAACCGCGCCTGTCGGGGTGTAATAGTACTTGAAGGCTTCCAGTTTCATGTCCTTCACGTTGGCGGCGACGAGTACCTTTTCTTCGGCGGCATAAATTTTGTCCAAGTCAGCAGTACGGACGAAACACTGGAGCATCGTGATGTGCGGACGGTGCGCTGCATCCAGCGCGAACCCTTTCGGGTAGACCTTGAGCAGGCGGGCATTGTTGGCTTGGGCATGCTGGAGCATCGTGGCGTCCGGCTCCAGCAGGATATCGATGGCCGTGACCGGGCTCTGCCCGGACGGGAACACCTGTTTCCAATCATTCTTCATGCTGACGATGGTCCAGCCCTTCGCAGCGGCTTCGTCGAGCCCCTTGTCGAGCCTGGCCAGGTGGTCCGTTCGGTCGTAGGCGTATTCGCGCTCAGCGTCGTCGTGGTGGACGTAAAAGCAGAAGCGCATGCCGCTGCCCGCGCCAGTGTATTGCAGCATCTGCAGGTCGCCGTCGGAGTTACCGAACGCCGCCACGGGACGGCGGCCGATGTGCCGGTTGATGGCGATGGGCTTGCCGTCCTTATCGTCATTGAAGTTCAGCTCCGGTAGACGCACGAGCACAGGCTTGTTGTCACGCATTTCAAACTTTGTCTTGATGCTGCTGCCGATGACCTGTTCCGGCGGAATGCCGTAAACCCGCTCCGCCCACGGTCGCATAAACTCTATGCCTCCGCCCGAAACGATGAAGTTCTTGAAACCGTTCGCGCGCAGGTAGGCAAGCAGCTCAAGCATCGGCTGATAAACCATCTCAGTGTAAAGCTTGCCGGTCTTTGGATGCTTCGCGGTTGCGATCCAGTCCTTCACGATCTTCTCGAACTGCTCCGTGGTCATGCCCGAGTGCGTGGCCATGACGAGCTCCAGGATCGCGCGCTCGCCGCCTGCGGCCGCCGTCTTCAGATCACCCCTGAGGATCGAGGCGAACGGCTCCTTGTTCTTCCACTCCGGATGCTCCGGCGCCAGGCTCTTCACCCGGTCGAGCGCAAAGTACAACTGAACCGGCAGCGGCTTCTCACACCAGAGTGTGCCGTCGTTGTCGAACGTGGCGATGCGTTCGGGAACGGGCACGAAGTCCGGCGATCCGGCTGTCGTCACTTTCGTGACAAATTCGATAATGGATTTTTTGGCAGGGCCGTCGTTCCACGAGGGAAGCGGGTCAGCGGCGTGGGCTACGGCCGTTGCGAACCCCATAAGTAGTACGAGCGCGGTGGCCATGAGGTTTCTGGTATGGATGGCCTTCATCGTCAGATCTCCTCGGTTAATTTCAAAGATCATCAGACCGCATCCGCCGATGCGACGGGTGCGGTCTGACATTGACTCACTGTTTCATTCAGCGCTATGTCAGTTGCTGCCTTTTGGGGGTGCGGTAATCGACTCCATCACGCTGTCGAGGCGGAAGCTGCCGCGCTTCATGTGCGGGCGGTCCGTCCGAGCCGCCCGCCTGAAGGTCGGTATTCTTAATTACTGATGCCGTGGCTCTTTGCCTCATCCATCTTCTTTTGAAGTTCCGCCTTGAGCGCGGACAGGTTGAAGCTCGCGCCCGCCTGCATCGGCGGATAATCGAGGAAGGTTTGGGCTTCCTTGCCGAGTTGCTGCTGGACATAAACGAACCGCCAGAATTCATACGCGAACCAGTTGTAGTAGTTGATCGATCCCTTCAACCCCGTCCGTTCGAAGGGATCCAGGCGGAGGTTGACCAGAACCGGCCAGTCCGGTTTGATCGTTCCGCCAAACCATCCGTTCGGCTGGTCAAGGAAACGGAATTTGAAATCGTCAAGGCGGACCGCTCCCAACGTGGACTCCGCAAAGTAGAAGATCTCGTGGCGCGCGGACGGACCTTTGCCGGTGATGAGATCCATCTGATTGTAGCCGTCCAGATGGTTCTTGTACGTCCGGTCGCCGAGCTTCACCCCCTTGAGCAGATCCTCCGTGATGGTGGTATTGCCGGCGGCAGCGAGGAAGGTCGGGAACCAGTCCAGGCCGGAGAAGATGCCGTTCTGAATGGAATCCGCCGGAACGTGGCCGGGCCACCACAGGATGCACGGCACGCGGAAGCCGCCTTCCATGACCGTCCCTTTGTCGCCGGCATAGGGTGTCTGTCCGCCGTCGGGCCAGGTGAAGGGCTCTGCGCCGTTGTCCGTGGTGAAGACGACGATGGTGTTGTCTTCCAGACCTTTGTCCTTGAGATACTTCATCACCGAGCCCACCTCATCATCGAGTTCGGCCATGCCGGCTTCGTAAACGGTCCAACCGTTTTCCGGGGTGCGCATCGCTTCATACTTGGGCGAGAGATGCGTCACCACATGCATGCGGGTCGGATTGAGCCATACGAAGAACGGCTTGTTGGCGGCTCTGGCCTTGTCGATGAACGCGATCGAAGCATCGACGAAATCCCAGTCCACCGTCTCCATGTTGTATTTGATGCCCTTCATCGGATGCGGCGGCAGCGGGCCGGCGTCTTCGATCTTCTGTTTGCCGATCTTGCCCCAGCGCGGCTGCTCGGTCGCATCGTCCTTATCGGTCGCCCAGGAGTGGACGATATTGCGAGGACCGACAGTGTTTAATGCCGCCTTCGGGTAGTTGGGGTGGAACGGGTCTTCCATCGCGTCCAGGTGATACAGGTAGCCGAAGAATTCATCGAATCCGTGGACGGTGGGCAGGAACTCGTTACGGTCGCCCAGGTGGTTCTTGCCGAACTGGCCGGTGGCGTAGCCCTGCGCCTTGAGGGCGGTGGCAACCGTGCAGGCCTCGGCCGGCATGCCGATTTTGGCGCCCGCCTGGCCGACCGTGGTCAGGCCGGTGCGGATCGGCAGCTCGCCGGTGACGAAGTTCGCGCGACCCGCCGTGCAGCTCGCCTCGGCGTAGTAATCGGTGAACCTCATGCCTTCTTTGGCGAGTTTGTCGATGTTCGGCGTCCTCCCGGCCATCATGCCCTGGTGATAGGCGCCGATGTTCCACATGCCGACGTCATCCGCCATGATGACGATGATGTTGGGTTTCTTCTGCTGCTTGGGTGCGTCTGCCGCCTTTGCCGGTGCGATCGCTATGGTCGTCATCGCGGCCATGGCGAGGATGCCGCCCACTGCCGCCCACCTGCGGGCCTTGCCGAGCCGTGTTTCTGTTTGCTTATTCATGCAGATTCTCCTTTCGCAAGTGTTGTCCTTTCTACGAGATAATCAAGCGTGCTTTCAGCGAGCAACATGTCCTTGAGCCGTTGTCTCCCACCTCCTTCCTCAAGTTCCGATCTCAGAACATCAGGATCCGTGTTGAATTCGATCGCCTTTTCCTTGATGCGCCGTTCTACATCCGCCTCGGATACCTCTATCCCTTCCTGCCCTGCAAGACGCTTCAGGATGATCATGAGCCTGACACGGTCGCATGCTGCGTTCCACGCGCCGCTGTCCCTGCCGGCATCCCTGTCATCGTCTCCCAACTCCGCCCGCACCACGTCGTCCGGCACGGTGAAATGTACGAGCTCCAGAAGGCGGTGTGATATCTGGTCGCGCGGGTCAGTCCCGGCATCCGGGGCAGTGAGCGAACCCGGGTCCGGCAAGGCTATATCCGGCATGGGCCAGAACCGGGCGGTAAACCGGAAGGGCTTTCCCTTCGCGCACTCGATGTCCTTGATCTCAAGCGGCCCCAGAGGCTCAGCGCCAGCCTGACGCAATGCGTCTCTTCCTAGTCGATGCGCGACCCGTTGCGCAAGGTCGTCGAGAATCTGCTTCTGCAGACGCTGCTCAATAACGCTCCTCGGAACCTTTCCCGGCCGGAATCCCGGTATTTGCATCTGTGCGTAAGCCGAAATGATGTCATCGTAGTCCGCGGCGAGCTCTGCCCAGTCGGCCTCTGCCTGCAGTACCTTTTTCCCGCCGTCATCGTCTAATCGCGTGGTCTTCATGCTGTATCGTTACTTCTTGACCGGGATCCAGTGCTCTGCAGGCCGCTCCCGGACCTCTTTCACCACCGTCGCGCCCAGGCTTCGCACGATCCTCTGCACCGGTTCGTCTATATGGGAAAAGAACTTTTTCCATCCGCTGCAGAGGCAGTTCAGGCCTGCCTCCCCGTCCGGCGTCCTGATGAATCGGTTCTTGGGACACTCGCCGAAGCACGTGAACTGGTATTCGCATTTCCGGCAGTACGCCGGGAGGCTCCCTTCCTTGGCCTTGCCGAAGCGCTCCTGCAGCTCCGAATAAGCCATTTCCCCAAGCGTCCGCTCCAGAATGTTGCCGGCGCGGTACTCGGGATAGACGTAGTGGTCGCAGGCATAGACCGACCCATCCCGTTCGAGCGCCATCCCTTTGCCGCACAGGGGGCTTTGGGTGCAGAGCGGCGAGACGTGGCCCATCCAGGTCTCTACGGCAGCCTCGAAATAGTTGACATAAATCTTTCCCAGGTCGTGACGGCGCCATTCATCGAAAACGGTACAGAGAAAATCACCCCAGTCGTCGGGGTCGACGCTCCATTCCTCGACGATTGAACCGGGGTTGCCGGGCCGGGACTCGGGAACGCCGAGCAGGGGCATGAGCCGCTGGTCCCACCGCTGGGGTGCGACCTGGCGGAAGCCCACGGGCTCCACGATAGGGATGAACTGCATCCGCGTCGAGCCGATCTCATCGCGAAGAAAACGGTAGACCTTTAGAGGATGCTTTCCGGTCATGCGGTTCACGCAGCTGAGCGTTTCGAAATTGATTTTATACTTCTTGAGCAGTCGTGCTGCCCGAAGCACTCTGTCGAAGCTGCCCTTTCCGCTCCTGTCCCTGCGATGGACATCGTGCAAATATTCCGGGCCATCGATGGACAGACCCACCAGAAAGTTCTCATCGCGTAGAAACCGGCACCAAGTGTCATCGAGGTTTGTACCGTTTGTCTGGAGATCGTTTTCGCACCGAACATGGGGAGGGCAGTATTTCTTCTCCAGATCCACAGCCTTCCGGAAGAAATCTAGACCAAGCAGGGTCGGCTCGCCGCCCTGCCACGAAAAGACCACTTCCTTGTGGTTCTGGCCCTCGAAGTACTGGCGGATGAAGGCTTCGAGGACGTCGTCGGACATGCGCCAGTGCTCCGGCTTCCCCAGCAGCTCCTGCTTGGAGAGGTAGTAGCAGTAGGTGCAGTCAAGGTTGCAGAGCGCGCCCGTGGGCTTCACCATCACGTGCATGCGCTTGACGGGCTTGCCGCGGTACAAGCGAACTGATAGATGTGCTGTGTATTCGGTCAAGGCCTTACCGTCCTGAGCATTATTTCAAAATCGTGGAGGAAAATAGGATCGGGATAAAACAGATACTGCCTCTGAACTTGTAGCAAAAGGGATAGCAAACGGAAATATATTTAAGCTTAACATACCGCCGAATCAAGGTCAATCAAACTCACTATTATTACATGATTCGGGTTGAAACTTTACATAATTTCGATCAATAGAAACTCCAATGATTCAGGAAGGGCCTCTTACTAAAATAGTTGTGCGCAATATGCATGCTTCATGCCGAATATATGTACAGGACCCGATTTCCCCAAGCATGCACTATTCTTCGGGAAGTTCTGGCAATCTATTGAGCGCTTGGACAAACCGTTCATGATTGAACGGCTCTTGACGCTTTAGGACTTCGAATACTTCTACTGCAACGACACTTCCAATGAGTGATTTTGCATCATCCTCCGATCTGCCTTCACGCATTAAACGCTCATATGTTTGTCGCGTTTCAGGCGGAGTATTATTCGCAAGCTGGTTCTCAACTACCTCCAAAATAGCCGCATGAAGATATGGATTAAAGTCCTTGCTCATCATGGTCTCCGGATTACATTTAAGTTTATTTTATGAGATAAATATAGCACAGGTGTCTGTTAACACCTAACATATTGTTTATGATATCATTAAAACGGATTGAATCTCGCGACTACAATCCTCCTGATCATATTATACAGACACCCCAGAGGCGACACTGAAAAGGAGGAACTATGCAAATATCAGATGCCATAAGAACTTTCAGAACGCAGCAGATCGTAACTCTGAGACAGAGCACGCAAGTTCACTATATCACGCTGCTCGACCACTTTCTGCAGCATTTTAGCGGAGGGGAAATAGAGTCAATAACGGCCGGTGAGGTCGGTCAATTTCTCGAGTCCCAGACCACGAATAAGGCTAAGTCGACACGTCGGCTGAGATATGCACAGGTTAAGGCGTTCTTCAATTTTCTGATCAATGAGTGCCTCATGGATATCAAGAATCCCTGTTCACATCCATTGATTGCGAGGCAGTACAAGAATCCCAAACCGGCAGTCCGGGAAATATTAGATAAAGCACTTGTAGATCAGCTGATCTACAGTACTACATCGGACAGAGACCGTCTCATACTTGAGTTGCAGGCGCGATGCGGGTTAAGAATTGGAGAGGTGCTCAAACTTCGTGCTGCAGATGTCTCTGACCGGAAGCTGACGATCCACGAGCCGAAATCTGGGAAGGAAAGCGAGATTGCTTTTATGCCGGATCAAATTGCTAAGCGGCTGGCAGAATATATCATCGCAGAGAATATCGGACCCGAAGATCGTATCTTCGCGGTGTGTGATTCGACAATGCGAGCGCTGATCAGGCGTTTGGCAGCAAAGTTCCATGTGAAGATATCGCCTCATGATTTCAGGCGACATTCAGCCACCTATGCCAGTCGGAATGGCGTTCCTTTGGAGATCGTTTCAAAAGTGCTGTTAAGACATCACGACCTCAAGACGACCCAGGTATACCTTGGCAAAGTCAATGATACCGAGGCAATCCGGTGGATGGATGTACTGCACGGGAAGTAGAATAGATAGCATATTACGATCAGTATCATTGCCTCTGGGGCAAAAATTCAGATTGAAATATGCACTGTTTTAATTCATAATAAATCGTGAGGTCCTTCCTGAACTCTGCACAAGTCGTCTCTAAGTATATGATGCATAATTCACGCTGAATTTATTGTCCACAATTAAAACTATCGTTGTATGTCATGCGTAGGCACACTTGACAATTTCTTAATACTCAATCATACTTTTAAAAAGAATTCCCTTTTAGCATGTCTAATAGATAACCATATCCTTTTACAAAGCTTTCAATCTTATGTAGGGAATTAGTGATACCGTAAGCCGAACGGCATGAAGGACAGCAATTGGATTCAGTCCGTCCTCCAGCTTCCTGCTTAACAAGGCACAAATCATCGAGGTGAGGACATTCACCCCTGAAGTGATCACGTCGATTCATGGCAAAGCAGCATGACGGTTTAAAACAGAAGGGAGGAAATGATATGGAAGAAACCGCATTGGTGCAACGAGCTTACACTGCTGTTGTGGAGCATTTTGTGAAAACTGGGCGGGCACCGCACTATACCGAACTTGCAGCAACTCTCGGTTTGCGACCCGAAGAGGCCAGGCAGCTGCAGCACAAGGCAGCCGACTCATCCATAGCCTGCTGGTTTGTTAAAGACACAGATTACGTCGAGTCATGGGCGCCGTTTTCTAATGTACCGACCCATCACCGTGTGACTATAAAGGGGGACCAAAAGTGGTACGGCCAATGAGGAATCGAAGTGCTGGCCGTGCGCTGGCTCTTCCCTGGTACTGAGATCCGTATCGACACCAGTTGCTTGGATTGTGGGCAACCCATCGTCGTCCGCATGCGGGACGAGCATATCCTGGAAGTCAATCCAAAGACAACCGTGGGACACGTGAATATCCCGTTCGCCAAGGTTTTGAAGGGAGAAGTATCCTGGGGTACGGCTTGAAGCCGTATGAACCTCTTCCGGTCGGAAGAACATGTAAAAAATTGGTTGCAGTATGATCCCATCTCAGCTGAGTCCATCATGCCATTATCCAACTGGGCGCTAGTCTTCAGCGGATCCCTGTTCAGGAATCGTTTAAAACCAGACTATCTCTCCCGAGTGAAGGAATATGCATCCGAAATGTTCTTATCGTTAAGCAAGTTGGGCAAGGCGGGTTCCTTCTGGACCCCGGAATAGCGTTCGCGTTATGACCGAGATAGATATTGATCCCTGTCGGACCTAACTTGTTATAGGGCGTTAGGGGGAACGCTCGGGACATCGGTGAGATATTTACATTTGGCTAAGGCAGCTGACGAATTTTACCCATAGGAAAAGGGCATGCATAACGAATCGCTCCGCTGGATCGTCTATAAATCTGGCTCCCAGTGAGCTTTACATTACCCAAGCTGGAAAGCGCTCCGGAAGAATGAGGCAGTTAAGCTGTGAACCCTTAACCTGATGCAAGAAAAAAGCACCGGGAGAACCAGGAGTTCAAGACCGATAGCTGCGCGGCGGCTTAACTGCCCCGCATTAGCATGCAAGTTTCAGCCGGGATCTCACACCGTTTTTAACCAGCCGACGATGCAAGATTGTAGGTGAAGTTGAGTTTCATATAATATTAGCGAAGATGGTGTATTCATTTTGAATCATTGCATTTTATGACAAGAATTATCTGTCAGCAACTCCCTCCTGCATCTTACGAAGTTTCTATTCTTAGAAATACTTCAATTTTTTGAAAATACAGTTTTGTAGGTGGTCCTCATGAGGGCCGGTATCGTTGAGTAGTGGAGAATTGCACCAGTACCACCATGTTCAGTGATGATGGCTGTGATTTTTCCTCCCAGCATCACTTTTACGAGAATGCTATAATAAAAACATAAAATTGAGAGCCTCATGATTTCGTACTGATATGGTCGTGCATTTTCCAGGCAGTTGTGAAGCATGCCGAAATGGAGCTGGGAAAGGAAGGAAGGGAGAAGATGATGGGAACAAGAATCAAAGTTGCGGTGGCGCAGGTGGCACCCATCTTTCTTAACCGAGACGCAACTGTTAAGAAAATCTGTGATTGGATAGCGCGAGCTGGCAGTGAAGGTGCTCGATGGGTAGTGTTTCCAGAAACAGTTATCCCGGGCTATCCCTATTGGCTAATGACCATGCCCAGTATGGCGACCGGTGTTATTAACCGGGAATTTTTCGAAAATTCCGTTATAGTCCCGGGCGCTGAAACCGACGTCCTTGCCGTCGCCGCTCGCGATGCTCGATGCGGCGTTGTGATTGGCGTTAGCGAGCGGGCTGGCGGAACTATGTACAACTCGCAATTGTTTTTCTCTCCAGAGGGGGTATTGGTCGGCAAAAGACGCAAGCTCATGCCGACATTTCACGAGCGTATGGTCTGGGGTCGAGGGGATGGCACGGATCTTTACGCCTTCGATACGTCTGCGGGTCGCGTGGGCGGTCTCATCTGCTATGAGCACTCGAACGCGTTATTTTGTTATGCAATGCAATCTCAGCGTGAGGAAATTCACTTCGCCTTGTGGCCTGGTGGAATGCACTGGATCAGTAATGTCGTTGAGGCAGCGTCGCGTAACTACGCATTTCAATC
>Ga0335081_10009814_pt1 | contig 15432 bp, 12 predicted proteins | sample Lox_Sample_35_FD_206713 | JGI IMG/M metagenome (GOLD analysis project Ga0335081, IMG submission 206713) | Soil microbial communities from Loxahatchee National Wildlife Refuge, Florida, United States - Lox_Sample_3.5 | ecosystem: Environmental > Terrestrial > Soil > Wetlands | place: USA...
GTGGCGCCGGTTGATGGGCAAAATTGTCGACGTGCTGGCCCCATTTGCGCACTTGCAGGTGACCGCCGGCGCGCGCGCCATCCAGGTGTTCGATAGCTGGGTGGGCGCGCTGGGCTCCGACGATTATGTGCGCTTCGCCGCGCCCTATTCGCGTGCGCTCATCGAGCGCATCCGCTCCACCGGCGTTCCCGTCATTCACTTCGGCACGGGCGCTTCGGGCTTCTTCCGCGAGCTGCATGCCGCCGGCGGCGATGTCATGGGCGTTGACTGGCGCATCAACATCGACCAGGCATGGATGGATATTTCCTACCGTTCCGCCATCCAGGGCAATCTCGATCCGGTGGCGCTGTTCGCGCCTATCAACGAGCTGCGCATGAAAGTCCACGAGCTGCTGAAACGCACCGGCACGCGCCCCGGCCACATCTTCAATCTGGGCCACGGCATTCTGCCGGAAACTCCCGTGGATAACGTCAGGGCCGTGGTGCAAATCGTTAGGGAATTCAAGCCGTGAGTGTGCCGACGTGCGATGCCTCATACCCTGATCATTGGCGGCGGGATCTCCGGTCTTTCCTCTGCCTACTATCTCGCCAAAGGCGGAGCGTCCAGCACGCTCCTCGAATTCCGCCCGCGCCTGGGAGGCGTCATCCAGACGGAGCACGTGGAAGGCTGCGTCATCGAAGCCGGCCCGGACAGTTTTCTCTCTATCAAGCCGGCGGCGCTGGAGCTTATTAGGGCGCTGGGCCTGGCGGGCGACGTGATCGGGTCCAACGACCATCTGCGCAAAACCTTCGTGTGGCGTGGCGGCCGGCTGATCGCGCTTCCCGACGGCCTCATGATGATGGTGCCCACCCGCATTCTGCCGCTGCTTACCACCGGGCTGATCGGCTGGGGCACCAAGCTGCGCATGGCCTTCGAGTTGTTTCGCGCACCTAAAATGCGCGCGGCGGACGAATCGGTGGCGGAGTTCATCGAAGAGCACTACGGGCAGGAGGCGGTGGATTACCTGGCCGAGCCGCTGCTCAGCGGAGTTTACGGCGGCAACCCGCGGGCGCTGAGCGTGCGCAGCGTGCTGCCGCGCTTCGCCGAGCTGGCCGAACGCTACGGCAGCCTGACGCGCGGCGTGCTGGCCGAACGAGCCAAGGCAAGATCCAGAGGCCCGGCCCAGCCTCTGTTCCGCACATTGAAAGGCGGCTTGGGCCAAATGGTGGATGCAGTGGCGCGTGCCATCGCCGGCTCGGCCGAAGTCCGCCAGGGACGCGCCGAAGCGCTGGAGCGCACGCCCTCCGGCTTCCGCGTCCGCATCGCCGGCGACTGGCTGGAGGCCGGCCACGTGGTGCTCGCCTGCGAAGCGCATAACGCCGCGCCGCTCGTCAGCGGCCTCGACGGACGCCTGTCAGAACTGCTCGCCATGGTGCCGTACAGCTCGTCCATGACGGTGGCGCTCGGTTTCCACGCGGCCGATTTCGCCCGCCCGCCCGCCGGCTTCGGTTTCCTGGTTCCCGCCAGGGACCGCTGCAAGCTGGTGGCATGCACCTGGGTGGGCACCAAGTTCTCGCACCGCGTGCCGCCGGACAAAATTGTCGCCCGCTGTTTTCTTGGCGGCATGGAAGGGGCGGCCGTGTTGGAGGAATCCGACGGGAACATCGTCGCCGCGGTGACTCAAGAGCTGCGCGACATCGCCGGTGTCACCGCCCGGCCTGTCTTCAGCCGCATCTTCCGCTGGCCGCGTTCCATGGCCCAATACCTGGTGGGGCATCGCGCCCGCCAGTCCGAAGTGGAAGCGCGCTTGGCGGACATTCCCGGGCTGCACCTGGCCGGCAACGCTTACCAGGGCATCGGCATTCCCGACTGCATCCGGCTGGGGCGGGCGGCGGCTGAAAAGATTCTGGCGGCGGGTTAGACGCACGCTTTGCTAAACTGTGGTTGAGCCGGGGCGTTCGTGAAACCCGGCCTCTTCGATTTGTGTTATCCGGCTACGGGCGTTTCCTGAACAATCTTGCTCTGGCTCTATCCTTTACGGCCGCCGAGGCGTTGACGCTCGGGCTCGCCGGAATCCTGGCGATCCTGGTAGGACTGCTTGGATATCGCGCCTGGAAAGCATCGCGCGTTTCCCCCGAGGAGCGCGAGCGCCGGCGCCGTGACGCCCTGGTGGCGTACGGAAAGATGGGCGATGCCACGCTGATCGAACTGCGCGACAACCTCATCTTCTACTCCTACGACATCCGCGGCATGGAATACACGGCTTCACAGGATGTAGGGCTATTGCGATCGTGCCTGCCCACCGAATTTTGCCTGGGCGGCCCTATTTTGGTGAGGTACGACCCGCACAATCCGGCGAATTCCATTGTGGTGGCGGAGCAGTGGACCGGGCTCAGGGACAAACCGAGCGGCGGCTAAGGGCATGGCCCTAACGGCTTATTGCTGCTTGTAGCACACGGTTCCCGAATACCTCAGTACCAGCGTGTTCGTCACGAAGTCGGCCATCCCGAAATAGCTGATGGTACCGGTGGCGCCGGCGAACTTGCCCGTTCCGCCGGCAATGTCGCTGGTGTAATTGCCCCAGGGAACCGCGACGATGGCATAGTTGGTAGTCGGCCCCACCGCGACGGGATAGGTGGGCTTGAGAATGGCTTGCTTGAGCAGGATCGTATCGCCCGCCGCCGTGACCCAGTAATGCTGCACCGTGTAGGTGCCGTCCGCGTTTTGACTCAGGATCTTTGCCGCCACGCTGCCGGCAAGATCGCCAAAGACCGGCCCAAGGTTGATGCCGTTGCCATCCGTGATGGCGCCGATGTTGGTCATGAGCACTCCGCCGACCGGCGTACACTGCGCGGACTGCGCACAGAGAGGGAGCGATACGGCGAGCGCAAATGTCAAGAGGACGATAAGGCTGCGAATTTTCATAGCTTCTTTCCTACCCCCATGGCGGCGCGCTCGCAACGCCCACCGCGTGGTTTCCGGCGGAAGAAAATATCCCGCCGCAATCCATTGAAAACAGGCGAGATCGGAGGACTTGCACCGTCCCTTTGGCCCCTTTACAGCGGCTGGTGGGAGCGCTATACTTCCGCTCGGGCATGGCATTTGAAGGTAATCAGATCCGTTTCGGTGTTTTCGAGGTTCGCTGCGACACCCGCGAACTGCGTAAGGGCGGCAGCCGCATCAAGTTGGAGGACCAGCCGTTCTCAGTCCTGCTTGCGTTGCTCGAGAACCCCGGCGCCATCGTGACTCGCACGGAACTCCGCGCCAGGATATGGCCGGACGGGACCTTTGTCGATTTCGATAAGAGCCTGACCAAAGCGGTCAACAAGATCCGTACCGCTCTGGCCGACTCTGCCGCGACCCCTCGTTTTATCGAAACGCTTTCACGCCGGGGCTACCGGTTTATCGCGCCGGTGAGCGCCGCCGCGGAGCCAGCCCCGCCGGTTCACGAACAGGCCGCGCCGCTGGACGAGCGTCCCTGGCGCAGGCGGACGCAGGCGGTGGCCGCCGGCCTTTCGGTTGTCCTGGTATTGGCAGGTGGACTCACTTTGCTCGCAGTCCGGAATGGTTCGCGGGTTTCGGGGAGTGTGCCGCCGATCCAGTCCTTGGCTGTGCTCCCCATCGTGAATCTGACCGGCGACCCGGCACAGGAGTATTTTGTCGACGGATTGACCGATGACCTGATCAGCAACCTGTCCCGGATCGGCGCCCTGCGGGTGATCTCCGCCACTTCAGCCATGCACTACAAGGGGACGCGCAAGTCTCTGCCCGAGATTGCCCGCGAACTGGGCGTGGATGGCGTCATCGAGGGCTCGGCGCAGCGTGCCGGCGGCCGCATGCGGCTGAACATGAAACTGGTGCGCGCAGCGGCCGATCGCCAACTCTGGTCGGAAAGTTATGAAGGCGAAGCCGCCGAAGCGGCGTACCTGGAAGGACGGGTGGCACTGGCTGTGGCGCACCAGATCAGCGCGCACCTGACCGCCGAGGCTACCGCCCGCATAACGGGAGCCGGGCCGGTAAACCCGCTCGCCTACGATGCCTACCTGCACGGCCGTTATCTGTGGAACCTCAGGGGCAGAGACGCCATCACCCAGGCGGCTGGATATTTCGAGCAGGCGGTGCGCGAAGATCCCCATTTCGCGCTGGCCTGGTCAGGACTGGCGGACCGGTACACCATCGGTTGGGACGCCAGGTCCGATGCGGCGCTGGCGGAAGAGTACGCGCGCAAAGCGCTCGCGCTGGATGCCAACCTGGCAGAGGCGCACGTGTCTCTGGGGTTCGCCCAAGTCTGCCAGCGCCGGTTCGCCGACGCCCGGAGAGAGCTGAAGCGCGGCGTCGAATTGAATCCGAATTACGTTACGGCGCACCAGCTTTACGCCGTCTACCTGCTGACCATGGGCCGGCTGGTAGAGGCGTTAGCGGAGAACGACCACGCCCTGCAACTCGATCCGTTCTCCTTGCCGGTGAACAACCTGCGTGGGCTCATCCTGATCGGCCTGCATCAGTACGATCGCGCGGAACAGTGCTTCCGAATCGCTGCGCAGATCGCCCCGGAAAGCGATACTCCGCAGCGGAATCTGGCGCGTATCTATTGGATCCAGCGGCGGATCCCGGAAGCGTTGGCCGCGGAAAAGAGAAGCGTAGGCCTGGCACCGGGCCCGGCGGCAGAAGAATTCCTGCGCGGCGAGGCGGAAGTCGAAGCGGCATTCGCCAAGTCCGGGTTCCACGCGGCATGCTTACGCTCGATGCAACTGAAGGAGCGGACGAGGCGTCCGAGTATGGAAACTCACCTTCAGTACGGGCTGCTGGAAGACAAGGAGAAGGTGCTGGAGGGAGTGAGTCAACAGGTAGGCCGAACAGGCTACGCCGAAATCTATGTGCTCAAAACGGCTCCCGAATTCGACTTCATACGCTCCGATCCGCGCTTCCAGGATCTGCTGCGGCGAATCGGCCTGCCGCCGTAACTGTCACGTGATGGTCCAGATGCACCCGTAGTTGCTCGGAACACTAAGCGTTTGCGCCGCCCCTGCGGTAACACCGGTTAGATTCTGCGCGCCCTCGATCTGCTCAGTATAATTACCGCTGGTGGGGAAACCGAAGCTCGCTGTCTGCTGCTGGTCCGTAAAATTGACGACAATCAGGCTGAAAGTGGTTCCTAACTGCCGTGAAAACGCCAACAAACCCTTCGAGTTGAAGTTATTGTAATCGTTGTAGAAGTAATGCTGGCCATCGCTGAACTGCGTCCCGCCCCGGCGGATTTTCGTCAATTTTCGAATCAGGCGGATGATCGGCCGGCCGTCGGTGTCATAGAAGTAGTTCCAGCGCACCGGCCGATAGAGCATCACGCGTCCGTAGCCGCTGCCGGGAATCCAATAATTCTCACAGAATTCCTGCCCCTCCGACAGCAGCGGCGTTCCCTTGGCCGTCAGCAGCGCAATCAGATACGGCTGAACCTTGGGCCAATAGCCGTCGCGATTCCCTTGCTGGAGCAACACGTCATCGGGATCGTTGTCGACGGGGATTGTGCCGAAGTTGCAGATGAAACGCTGATGATCGTGATTCTCAATGTACTGAAGAGCGGTTTTGGGCAAGGTGTCGGCGTTGACCGTGACCGAGGTAGGATATCCGTTCAATCCGAATTGCAGTCCCAGTTGCTCGATGGCGCCGGGGCTGCCGGCGGCACAGTTGGCGGCGGCGCCGAGCGTGCCATCCTGCCAGGTGCCGGTGGAGTAGCTGCCGTAAAGGATTGCCGGTGGATCTGGAAGGTATTCGGCAATCTGGATCAGGTTGATGTTCCCGGCTGCGTCAAAGAATCGCTGGTAATGGTCCGTGGCTCCCGCTTTGGATTTTACGTATTGGTAAGTGGAAAACACCAGGTTGGCATAACCGACCCCGGTGGGACCGTCAAAATACTCCGGCACATCGTCGAATCGGAACCCGTCGACGTGAAATGTGTCGAGCCAGTACTGATTGACGGAGTAGTAATAATCCTGTGTGAGCCGCTTGGTGAAATCATTCAATGTGCCGAAATTTCCGGTGCCGCCGTTGAACGGGTTTGGAAGATCGTTCTGGAGAGCGCTATAAAGCTGCGTATACGCAAAGTCGCCGCCCGTGTGGCCGTAGACCGAATCCACGATGACGGCGATTCCGTGCTGGTGAGCGAGATCCACGAAACGCTGAAAATCGGATGCTTTGCCAAAACGCTCCGCGACACAGAAATAGCCGATCGGGTCGTAACCCCAATCGATGGTGTCCAAGACGTTCGACACCGGCATGACCTCGATGCAGTTGATCCCGAGGTCCGCCAGGTAAGGAAGCTGGCGGATGGTGCGAGCGACGTCGTTGCGAAACTCGCTGATCATCAGCTCATAAATGATGGCGTTCTTGAGAGGCGGCGTTTTCCAGATAGTTTCATTGGGAGAAAATGTGTACGGCGTGCTACCGACGGTAATTGCCGACAGTCGGCCGACGCCGACTTCGCGGGAGAACGGATCGATGATAAAGTCGATGTCGCCGCGCGTAGGGCTGTGAATGACATAGCGATAGACGTAACGTCCGGTCTGCCCGAACGCGGAGGACCCCGGCGGCGGTGGGGCCGTGTTCAGATCGATCTGCCCGGACCAGTAATCGCCGTAAGTTGGATCGACGGAGTGAGCCTGAGTGACCAGCGCCGGCTGGGCGGCCTGAAGATATTGGTCCGTTTCGTGGATGATTTTGACGGAAACCGCGTAGCCGTTGCCTGAATCGACTCCGGGCAGAAAAATTCCGAACCGGACAACCTTGGGCGCGATTTCCAACGCGCCCAATGTGTTCATCGAAAGGTAATTCATAAACACCCCCGAGCGTAAGGAAGGAACTGGTCTGCAATTATACTGGATTGCCAAAGGCCGGATTCGTATCAAACGTTCCTTCAAGCGAGAACGTCACCGCTCTAGCCGTACTGGGCGCACTACAATAATCCACCGTAAAAAATTTATCGCAAGAATTACTGAGCGGAATTTTGTATTTCGATGTACACTCTTCGGGACGCTGTCTGGCCACTGGGTGCTCAACGGGGGTGCATGCACGATCCCAAAATTTGGCTGACGGCGAGGGGATGACGATGCAAAAACGCTTTCTCGATAGTCGACTCCGGCGAGCCCTGCTCGGCGGAATGATAGCCACGTTCGCAGCTTCGGTTGTGCAGGCGCAAACCGCGCCGCACTACGTGAGCCTGACTTACTACCACACGTTGCCGGGAAAGGCGGACGATTTCCGGAAATTCGCCGAAACGGACCTTCTCAAAATGGGCCAAATGGGGGTTGAAGAAGGCGTCCTGGACGCTTACTATATTTTGCGGCTAACGGCGCCTTACACCGCCGGTTCAGACTATAACTATGTCACGGCCGTGTGGTACAAGGGCCGGCCGTCGCTGGCTCCTCTCGACATGAAGGCCTGGGAAGCTCGCGCCAAGAAGGCGGGCTTCGCCAGCTATCAACAGTACACCGACAAACGCGATTCCCTGGCGAAGGTGGTCAGGAGCGCCTGGCGTACGTCCATGGCGCGCATCGGAGACATGCGCGCGGGCTACTATACGCGAGTGGCGAGCTACCAGGTGGAACCGGAGTACCGCCAGCAGATGGCTCAGTTTCTTCTGGAGTACACCATGCCAATCGCTCAGAGCCGCATCGAGGCGGGCCGCGAGCAATCGTGGGGCGTATCCCGGCCGGCGGCGGCGACCATGTCCGACGATGAGGCAGGCTTTTCCTTCAGCGTCTCAAACGTTCTGAAAGACTCCGAGACGCTCATGGCCGGTCCTGGCGCTTTGACCGAGGAGGCGTTCAAGAAGGCCGTTCCGGGCAAATCCTATCCGGCCTATCTGAACGAGCTCAACCGGCTGAACGCGCACCGCAAAGTTGTGTCGACCAGGATCTACGAGGTCGTGACCGCGGCCGGAGCGCTGCCGAGGGTGGCGCCTTCAGCGCCATAGAGACGGGCAACAGAGAAGAGACATCGCGGCATCGCGGAGGTACTGCGTAGGAGCAAAATAGGAACGGGCTCACCCGCGCTCGTTCACTTCCAGCCGGAAGACGTCCGGCCGGGCATAATGGCCCACCACGTCAAGGTCGAACTTGCCTTCCGTGATTTCGCCAGGGTCCACCTCAGCCCGCAGGATGCATTCGCCTTCGTAACACGGGCCGGCCAAAATCCGGCCCAGAGGGCTCACAATGACGCTGCCCCCACGGATCCATTCCGCTTCCGGGGCGTTTTCGGGGCGGCTGTACTGGCAGGCCGATAGCACGAAGCAACGGCCCTCCAGCGCGATATGGCGCATCGAGCCGGGCCAGCTTTCGCGGTCGTCCACCGTCGGCGCACAATAGAACTGGATGCCTTTGCGATACATCGCTGTCCGGAGCAGGGGCATGTAATTCTCCCAGCAGATGACTGCGCCGATCTTGCCGAATCCGGCATCGATCACCGGAAGCGTCGAGCCGTCGCCGAAACCCCAGATCAGGCGCTCCATGGCGGTTGGCATCAGCTTGCGGTGTTTGCCGGCCAGGCGCCCGTCGGGCGCGAAGAACAGCGCGGTGCAGTAAAGCGTGCCGCGATCGCGCTCAATGACGCCGATCACTACCCAGGCACCCGACGCGCGGGCGGCTTCTCCCAACCGCTCGGTGGCAGTGCCGGGGACGTCGATAGCGCCGTCATGGTAACGCCGGAATGTCTTGCGTCCCTCGGGTGTTCGCGCGCCAACCCGCGCCCCGAAATCCTGACCCTTGGGGTATCCGCCGATGAACGCCTCGGGAAAGACCACGAGTTGAGTCCCAACCGCTTCGGCCAGCAGACGTTCGGCTTTGGCAATCGCGGCCTCCGCATCGAAGAGAATGCCGCCCGCTTGTACCACAGCAACCTTTACGAGGTCCATATTTTTCCATGATTTCATAGCCGGCGGCTGCATTGGCGAAATAGAGGCGCGTCACCCGGAGCTTGGTCGGCCGGCTGCGCGGTCGTTACGCCCCTGCGGCGGTTTGCCGCTGCTCAAGGCTCGTCGCTCTCGCCCTTGACGAAGAAGGGTTCCATCTCCTTGTACTCCAGGATCTTCACGGTCGCCTCCTTGGGAGGGTTGCCCTGCGCGATCGCGAGGAACGCCTGCTCCGACTGAGCCACCATGGCGCGCGCGAGGTCGTTCTTGTGGATCGAGTGGTACTTGGACGGCATGGCCCAGTGCAGCAGTGGCATGACGTAGCCAAGGACGCCCGGCGTGTTGGAGTTGCCGAGAATGATGGCGGGACGGTACACCCCAAGGAAGTCGAACTTGACGGACTCGACAGCCTTCTCCTTCTCGCCGATGATCTTCGCGTACTTCATCCCGGCGTCGGGGTCCGCGCCCGCTGCTGTCATGACACCGCACACCCGAGCGCCTCCAGCCTTGGCGGCGCGGCAAAAGGCCTGCGGGTAGGCGATTTCGATCTTGCGCACCTCCTCCTCGGGCATCTTCGCGGTGCCCTTGCCGACGCCGAACGCGGCGAGCGCGACATCGACTCCCTGGGCGTGCGGCGCAACCTCCTCCTCGAGCCGGTCCATGTTGACAACCACCTCGGAGACCTTGGGGTCGGCGAAGGCGTCCGTCTTGCGGCGCGTCACCACCACCACCTTCTTGCACAGCGGATTCTTGATCAGAAGCTGCACGATGCGTCCGCCCACGTTCCCGGTCGCGCCCAGCACGATCGCCGAGTAGTGCGCCTTCGACTCTGCCGCTCTGATTTCTTTTCGCATCATTTCTAGTTTCACACTCTTCTTATGATGTTTTGCTCCTTCTGTTAGCTGCTGCTGCCGCTCAAGGCTCGATCAGCACAGTGGCGGGCCACTGAATGTGGGTAGGGGAAGCCCGAGCGTAGTTGTGTCGAGCCACTCGCTTTGCTAGTTTGTCCTAGAGACGCCATGAGAAAGATCAGGATCATCGAACATATCTCGCTGGACGGCGTGATCCAGGCCCCCGGCGGGCCGGGCGAAGACGGCGACTACCCCTATGGCGGATGGACGGTGCCGCATGCCGACCCGGCCGTGGGAGAGTTCATCGTCGCGGCGCACCGCGAGGCTTTCGATCTGCTGCTGGGCCGCCGAACCTACGATATCTGGAGCGGATATTGGCCGAAAGCCGGGAAAAGTCCGATGGCGGACAGTCTTAACGCGGCGACGAAATACGTCGCGACCCACAGGCCGGACAGTCTCGGATGGGGGCCGGTCGAAGACCTCGGACCGGACATCGTCGAGGGCGTTCGCCGCATCAAGGCGAAGGACGGGCCGGACCTGATCGTCTGGGGCAGCTCGACGCTGACACCGGTGCTGCTCGAACATGGGCTTGCCGATGAGGTCTTGCTGCTCGTCTACCCGGTCCTGTTAGGCACAGGCAAACGTTTCTTTTCGGATGGAGCCCCGCCACGCGAACTCGCGCTCGTCGGCACGAAGGCTGCGTCCTCGGGCGTCGTCATCAGCACCTACAGGCCCAGCGGGCCTTTGCGGACCGGCTCCTTCGACGAAGGGCGGCGTAAGCCGACGTAAGAGATCATGCAGGGAGAGAGACGATGATCATCATCGCGGGCTACTCCTCGACGGAGAACACGTTTCATTGCACGGCTGTCACCAAAGTGGCCGCGGCCCGCAAGGGGCTCTACGCTCCCGCGCCGCTAATGCCAATGGCGAATTCCATGCTGGCTTCCGCGGCTCCGCGGAATGTGCCCGATACGGGCGCGGCCAAGTGCGGGTCGGCGGCGGCGGCGAGGGCGACGTGGCTGGTGGAGACCGCCAGGCCCGCCGATGGGTCGTAGCCGCGCCAGCCGCCGCCTTGCAGGTAGACTTCGGCCCAGGCGTGCATATGCACCTTGTCGCGCCCGGCGGCGCCGCATTCATAACCGCTGACGAAGCGGGCGGCGATGCCCATGGCGCGAGCGGCATCGCAGAATAAAACGGCCAGGTCGCGGCACGATCCTTCCCGGCTGCGCAGCGTGAGATCGGCCGCGTGCGCCGCGCCGGCTTCGCGCGCCTCGTAGCGGAATTCCTGCGCGAGAGAGCGGTTCAGCGCGCTCAGGAAATCGAGTGTATGGCCGGCGCCGCCGGCGATGGAAGCGGCGAAGGCGCGCACCTCGGGAGCGGGCTCGCGCAGGTATGGAGCGAGCGCGGCGCGCACCGGCGTGGAATATTCGCGCAGCAAAAAATCGAAGGGGTTGGCGCGCAGCGTCTCCACGCTGAACATGCTCTCCACCGAGAGCGTGTGGGTGGGGTGGTCGAACCACGCCTCCACCACCACGTTGCCGTCCTGATCCAGGCATTCGCTCTGCCCGGCGGGGGCGGGCGCAATCGAGAGCTGGTGCTGGAGCAGGCGCTGCGACCCGTCCTGGCGCGGCCGCAAACGAACGGTGTGCGGCTCCAGGTAAACCGCATTGGAGTAGCGGTAGAGGGTGCTGTGCGTTACCGAGATTCGCACACTTCGGCCCGGGTGAGGCGGTTGAAGGCGGCTTCAATCCATTCGGAAGGCAGGTCGTGCACGCTGCGGCGCATGCGCTCCTGCCACCAGGCGGAGATTTCCCGCAAATCGTCGCGCTGGTAACGCTGCTCCACCAGTTCGAAGCTGCCGCGCTGATAAAGCAGAACGTCCACCGGAAAATCCACGTCGGAGGCGCACAGGCGCGTGGCGTCGAATGCCAGCAGCCCGACTTTGAACGCGTAGAGCATGGAATCGGCGTGGGTGACGGTTCGCTCCAGAATGGGTTTGCCGAAACCGGAGGCGCCGATGATCTGGTAGGGCGTGTCGGGACCGATCTCCACCCAATTGCCTTCGGGATAGACCAGAAACAGGCGGTGGGTGGAATCGCCCAGCATCTGGCCGCCGATCAGCGCGGAGGAATTGAAGTGCAGTTCAGCGCGCTCCAGCGCGGCGCGATCTTCTTCGGCCACGCGGCGCACCTGCCGCGCGTAAAGGTTTACCGCTTTGAACAGGCGGTCGCGCTCCTCGGAGCCGCGCGCGAAGGCCTCCTCGAAATAGAGCAGGATCTTGTCGCGCAGGGAGCGCAGGCCCGAAGTCATCACGAAGAAGGAGAAGCCGGGCCCCTGGTAGGTGGCTGTTTTTCTCGCCACCAGGCACTCGTTGCCGGAGAGCACGCGCGTATCCGCCAGGCCTACCAGTCCCTGCTCCACCGCTATGCCGAGACAAAAGGTCATGCGGTCACCCGCCGCTGCCAGCCCGCGCCCCGATCGGGCGCCGGGCAAAGAAATCGCCGAAGATGCATTCATCGATTGTATATCGACCGCTCAACCTGTTGATTTCACGTTGAATCAGCGGTGCACGGGCCACGAACAATGGCACATGTGCCGGATGGATAAACTTCTGCAGGCATCGCAGATATTCCGGTCGGGCACGCCCCCAGCCCAACCGTAGTTAGCATTGACATCGCCACCACCCGGCTTTAGGTTATAGCTATCGACATCGACGCCAGTTAGTGGCTGTGGTTCGCAAGTGACGCAGCACTCAACGCCGGTGACGAAGAGAGCGAAGGCCGAAAACCTTCAGCCTTTTCTTAACATCAAGCGATTATCCGTGCTGCCAGGGCCGAATCGATCTGAATTCCGGATTCGCAAGGTTGTCAATTACCGGAGTTTGAAGAATCTGTTCCCGAATAAAAAGATGCTCGCTGGTCGGAGGACAGCTTGAAGCGACACTGGTTCTTCGCGTTCTTCTTCATCTCCGGTGCTTGCAGCCTCATTTACGAGGTCGTCTGGCTCCGGCTCAGCATGGCGAAATTCGGCGTGACCACGCCGATGGTCTCCATCGTGATTTCCGTCTTTATGGCCGGCCTGGGATTGGGATCTTGGGCCGGAGGGAAGCTGATTGGCCGGTTCGATCAGTCTCCGGCAGCCGTGCCCCTGCGGCTTTATGGAGCTCTCGAGCTGCTGATCGGCCTCTCGGGGCTGGTCGTTCCGCGTACCATCGACGCCGGTTATGCGCTGCTGCGCGATTGCGGCGGGGAGATGGGGTGGGGTTCGTTGGTTTACTATCTGTCATCGGGTGCCTGCATGACGGTGGCACTGCTCCCCTGGTGCACCGCCATGGGGGCCACGTTCCCGTTTGCGATGGCGGCGATTCGCAAAACGCCGGCAGGGAACGCAGAGCGCTCCTTCAGCTATCTCTATTTGGCGAATCTGCTGGGAGCGCTTTTCGGAACCCTCGTGCCGGCTATTGTGCTGATCGAGCTATACGGTTTTCGGGGCACACTCCACATTGCGACGGCGCTGAATGTCGCACTGGCGGCCGCGGTTTTTCTTCTCAGCTCCACTCTGCGGAAGCAAGCGGAACGACAAAGGCTCCCGGAGGCGCCTTCCGTCCGGGATTCCGGACCGGCGGCGCCGGCGGGGCTTCTGTGGCTGCTCTTCGCTACCGGCTTTTGCAGCATGGCCATAGAAGTAGTTTGGATCCGGCAGTTCACTATTTACCTGGGCAGCGTGGTGTACGCGTTCGCGGCTATTCTGGCGCTGTATCTCAGCGCGAACTATATCGGATCGTCTGTATACAGAAAATGGGTTGGCGGACACGACCCGAAAGAGAGCCGCACGGTGTGGATCGTGATGGGCCTGGCCGCACTGCTTCCGCTGCTGGTTGCCGATCCTCGTTTTCCCATACCGGGGGAGCTGGCCCCTAATTTCTCCGCGCATTCGCTCTGGGGCATGCTGCGTGCCGCCCTGGGCGTGATGCCGTTCAGTGCCCTGGTGGGATTCGCAACCCCGATGCTGGTGGATCGGGTATCGGGAGGCAAGCCGGATTTGGCGGGAAGAGCCTATGCGGTCAACGTGCTGGGGTCGATCCTCGGCCCGCTGATCGCGGGATTTTGCCTTCTTCCCTGGGTAGGTGAGCGTGGCGCATTGTGTGTCTTCGCCGCACCGCTGTTTGCGGCAGGCTTTGCAAGCGCCGCCCGCGCGCCGCAAGGCGCCGGCACCATTTTGGGGCTTGGCCCGCGGCCGCTTTTTAGCGTCATGGTCTTCCTTTGCGTCCCCCTGACGATGCTGACCAAAGGGTACGAAGCGGTATACGCCGATGGTATAGAATTGCGGGACTACACGGCCACGGTGATCGCGTCGGGTACCGGCATGGACAGGCGTCTACTCACCAACGGCATCGGTATGACCAACCTGACTACCGTCACCAAGATGATGGCCCACATCCCGCTATCGCTTTTGAGGCGCCCGGCGGCAAGCGGATTGGTGATCTGCTTCGGCATGGGAACCACGTTTCGCTCGATGCTTTCCTGGGGAATTCACGCTACCGCCGTGGAATTGGTACCCAGTGTGCCGAAATTGTTCGGCTACTTTCATCCGGATGGTCCCGCGCTCCTGCGTTCGCCGGGGGCGCGGGTGGTTATAGACGATGGCCGCCGTTTCCTGGAGCGGACGGGCGAGCAGTTCGACGTCATTACAGTGGATCCACCTCCGCCCGTATCCGCGCCAGCCTCAAGCTTGCTCTATTCGCGCGAATTCTGCGGCATTCTGAAGCGACATCTACGCTCGGGCGGGATTGTGCAGATCTGGCTCCCGGGAGGCGACGTTCAGACGAAGGCGGCGGTGGCGCGGGCCCTTCTGGAGTCCTTCCCGCATGTGCACGCGTTCGGCTCCATCGATTCGTGGGGCACGCATTTCCTGGCGAGTAACGACGCGCTGCCGGAAATCGCCCCCGGACGTTTGCCGCAGCCGCTGCCGGCCGCGGCGGTGCGCGACTTAGTGGAGTGGTTGCCCGACTGCACCCCCGACGAGCTGTTTGGAGAGGTTTTGTCGGAAGAGGTGCCGATGAAGAAGTTCCTCGACCCATCGCCCCGGACCCCTGCCATCCAGGATGATCGGCCGATCAACGAGTATTTCCTGCTGCGCAAAGCCTGGCCCAGCCTGAATCGCTAAATGATTCACATCACGGGCCGCATGGCGTCCCAGTAACGCCGAGGGAAAGGAGTTGATGCGCCAGACCGGCTGAAGGTGGTCGAAGTGAAGAAGAAAACCGGTTAGAAAGTCAGGCGTTTTGTCCAATACTGCCCATTCGATGCGCAGGTTTCATGGCAAAAAAGTCCATAAGAATGCATTCATCGATTGTATTCATTTTGGTCTGCAGGGCGTCGAAAAATTCGTGCAGGCCGCCGGCCAGAATGGCTTCCACGCGGGTGAAATCCAGCTCGGAGCGCAGCATCCCCAACTTCTGTTCGGAAGCGCAGGAGAATTCGCCGCGGGGAGTGCCGGTGATGGCGTGCAGCGCCTGGTCGGACAGGCCGATGCAATAGCGCACGGCGCGCGGGAATTCGTTGTCGAGCACCAGGAACTCCACCACGCGGTCGGGCGAGATGCGGCCGAATTTTTTGCGGAACATTTCGAAGCCGCTGACCGATTTCAGCACCGCCGACCACTGGATATCGTCGTAGGGGGTGCCTACGTCGGCCACCG
>Ga0335081_10009815_pt1 | contig 15431 bp, 18 predicted proteins | sample Lox_Sample_35_FD_206713 | JGI IMG/M metagenome (GOLD analysis project Ga0335081, IMG submission 206713) | Soil microbial communities from Loxahatchee National Wildlife Refuge, Florida, United States - Lox_Sample_3.5 | ecosystem: Environmental > Terrestrial > Soil > Wetlands | place: USA...
AAGCAAAGCAGTTCCAGGGAAAGGACGTAACGGTCACGGCCACTCTGGACTCGAGCACGAATACTCTCCATGTGGTGGACATTAACCCTGCGAACAGCAAATAGTAGGGCGACGAGCAAGCTTGTCGCTTTTCGCATCAAAAGCCCGCTGCGAGATTTGCAGCGGGCTTTTTGCTGACCATATTCTGATTGGTTTTACCCTGTCCGGGCCTGGATTGGCAGCTTTCTCTTTCCAAGCCCGCGGAGCCCTTCTGGCTCAGGACATTAATTCGATCTTGACGATTCGGATGGTGTTACTGCTGGCATCGAGAGTGCCAACGACCTTCACATCCTTATCTTCGTACGGTTTGGCACTGCTCTGATCGGCAAGTTGATAACTGGTATTGCCGGCAACTTTCAGAACGTATTTGTCACCCTCCTTCACGATTTTCCCCGTGAAAGTCTGGGTCTGCGCTTCGCTCGGCGTCTGCTGCTGGGCTGGTGGATTCGCGGGTTTCGCTGCTGGTGGATCCGGCTGAGGTATCCCCTTATCTGGTGGCGGGAGAGGTTGAGGCGCCGGCTGTGGTTTTTGCATCCAGGACCACGCGACGAGTTGCTGGGACGCCACAAGATCCTGTGAAAAGCGGGGGCTCGTCTGATTTTGCAATTCCTGCCCAAAGGCAAATGGTGTCAGCAGCAACAGAATTCCGCCGAACATGCTCGTCCTTCGATTCATAGCGCACCTCCAAAAGACGAAGCAGCTAGGTAGCTGAGCGGCAATTCGACTGCCAACTGGGGCTGTTGATGACCCAACGGGTTCGGTGATCGGCCAGAATCCCCAGGGGAAGCTTCTACACCTACCATGACATTTTTACTTCGGTTGGACTTTCGCGGTCTATCAAGCGTTCCCTGTAGTTGCGTTCTTCTTGGCGCAGGTGCGACCCTTCTCCACCGTTGCCCCCGCAAAACCCAGCGTGTATTGGGTGCAACGCTGTATTCCTCTGCACCGTTCATTCGTCTTAAATGGCCCCAGGAGAAACCAATGCTCATCTCGGAGATGGCAACCAATCCCGTACCTGCACCGCCGGCAGATGATCTGCGACGCACGTTCGAAACCGCGATTGCTCAGATGCAACGAAGTCCGCAGAGCCGTTCGAAGACTCCTATCTTTGTGCGAAAACAGAGAACGTTGCCGGACGACTCGGCCGCCGAAAAAAGGGCGCTGACGACTGCGGCCCGTGCGCTCGCGCAGTTGTGGAACATTTCTCCAAACTTGATTCGATGAGGCATCCAGACTATGTTGAGGCCATTCAGCGCATTTCTGGCAATGTTCTGCTTGTTGGGCCTGATTGTGCAATTGGACGGACTGGCTCAACTATTCGGAGGAGCTGCCCTGATTCTGTTTGCGATCGATCTACTGCTCACGACCCTTTCAAACGGTACGCACGTTTCCAGGACGCGGGTTGGGCACCTGCGATAGCGGCGACAACTGTCTTGAAGGTTTTCCCTCTCGCACATCAACAACATTAAAAGACGCAGGGTGGCCGGCGGGTGCCCACCCGATCACCCTGCTCGTAGTGCGGGCGAAAAAAGTGCGGCCGACAAAAGTGATAAAGACAAACGATAACTACCGGCGAGCGCCGCGCGCGCTTTCCGATTCCTCTTCGGAGTCGGTGGAATCTTGAGCTCGCTGCGGTGGTTTGGGCGACGCATTCTTATCAGACCCCTTCTTGACGGCATCTTTGACTTTGCCCAGCGCGTTCTGCACTTTGCCTTCAACCTGCTTGGCCGCGCCTTTCACCTGTTGCTTAGGATCACCCGTCCACTCCCCAGCTTGACGCTCGATGCGCCCCGCTACATCCTTCAACTTACCCTCGACACGATCTTTATTCATGACGTCCTCCTTCTATTTCTGACGACCATTCCTCTACTGCGAAAGTACGAGTTCTTCCGCAAAATGCCGTGCCGGACAGTTCGCATTTAAACTCGCTGTCCGGTACGACAACTGCCCACCCAGAACCTTCACGGTCGCGATTCAGGTCTCTAGGCGATCTTCTCCCGCTTCGGCTGGTCCTGTCCTGGATAGTCCTTGGCAGGATTGTCTTTCGGATTGCGCTCCGATCCGGGCTGACTTTCGTTCTGCTTGCGCTGCGAGTGCGTGTCCTGCTTGTGCTCCTGCAATTCGCGTTCGGAATTCTGATCGTTTGGATTCGGTGTCATTTCTATCTCCTGTGATGTGTATTTGAGTTCTCATTACGTAGTTGTTTTTCGGATCTCCATCCGTAGAGCCTCCGCGCAAACGTCTATGCGACCGGGTTCCTGCCCTGGATGATGCGTACCAGCACCACGATCACCGCGATAACCAGCAGTATGTGAATAAATCCGCCCAATGTGTAGGAGCTGACCATTCCCAGAAACCAGAGAATCAAGAGGAGGGCTACGATAGTCCAAAGCATTCGGAGATCCCTTTCTACAGACAGCGACTCTAACTGGCGTCGCTATCCTGAGACTACGCAGGATAGGAAGGTGGGTGAATCCGGCGAAGTACGTAGTAAGAGACAGGATTGCCTCTACGGACAGTTCTTGCGATCTGGGTTGTAGATAGTGCGAAATGCCCGCAAGGATCAAAACACCTGCACGATCCCGTTGCGGACCGCGTAACGAGTTAGGTCGGCGACGGAGTGCAGATCGAGTTTGCGCATCAAATTGGTGCGGTGGGTCTCGGCCGTTTTTACACTGAGGTTGAGGGCTACCGCGACTTCCTTACTGGTTTTTCCTTCCGCCAGCAACTGGATGACTTCCCGCTCGCGCGTTGTCAATACGTCCTCGCGATCTCCGTTCCCGGCCTCATAGTTCTCTCGACCGAGATACCCGTCCAGCACCATCTGACTCACTCTGGTCGTGAAGAATGTCCTTTGTTGCTGCAACGCCTCGACGGCCGCGACCAAATCGCGTCCTGCGTCAGACTTCAGCAGGAATCCACGCGCTCCGGCGCGCAGCACTTCCCGCACTACGTGATCGGTATCGTGCATCGTCAAAATCAGAATCGCGGCGTCGGGCGACACCGCCAGGATTTGTCGAGCGGCCTCCAACCCGTTCAGGTTGGGCATGCCGATGTCGAGTAGAGTCACATCTGGCTTCAATTGGTTTGCAAGCTCAACCGTCTCACGCCCATCTTTTGCTTCTCCACAGACCTCCCAACCTGGATGACTCTCCAGGAGCGCGCGAATCCCCCTCCTAGCTACCTCATGATCATCCGCAATCAGGACTCGAAGCATTCTCCACCTCCGGGGCGGACTGGTTGTCCAGAATTGAATCTGTAGTAGCCAGTGTGAAAGCACACACGCTGCCAAACCGCTATTCCATTGCATTTGAATGACTTCGATTGCTCGCGCTCGGCTGACTTGTGTAAGTTTTTCCGGTCAAGACGCGGGCGCGAGATCAGTCTTAGAACCTCTGAGTGCGTTCGACTTCACTGAGCGATTGCGCAAAGAATCGGACAAACAGCAGTTTGCATCGAACAGAACCCGCGAACCTAAACAGCTGCTCCCAGGTAAGGCGGAGTTTGATCGAACTCAATGCGCAAAAACGAGTCAGGCCGCCGTAGGGCCGGTAGGAGTTTTCGGTGGAGGCGGGAGTTCTATCTGGATGAGGTTATTCTTTATTGCATACACAACGAGATCGCGGATCGAATGAAAACTCAGCTTCCGCATAATATTACTGCGGTGGGTTTCTACGGTCTTGGTGCTGAGGTTCAGAAGGCAGGCCACTTCCTTCGAGCTGTTGCCCTCGGCCAACAACTGCGTGATCTCACGCTCGCGTGCGGTCAATGTGGGCAATTTTGGAGTTTCGTTTCTTGCAAGAGCATGCCCCTTCTCGAGAAACCCGGCAAGCACCAGGTCGTTCACTCGCGGCGTAAAAAACATGCGCTTGTTCTGCAAGGCTTCGACCGCAGAGACAAGATCGCGCGCAGCGTCCGACTTCAACACGAACCCGCGAGCTCCAGCGTCCAGCGCTTCACGAATGACCTGATCCGAATCGGTGATGGTGAGCACAATGACCTTGAACTGGGGGTCGTGCTGCAGGAGTTGGCGGGTCGTGTCCAGGCCGTTCAAATTGGGCATCCCAATATCCACAATGACGACGTCGGGCTTCAACTGCAGAGCCTTCTCGACGGCTTCGCGACCGTCGCCAGCTTCTCCACAGACTTCCCAGCCTTCCCGTTTTTCCAGGAGAGCACGCAACCCGCGCCGCACAATTTCGTGGTCGTCCGCCAACAGAATCCTCAGCTTCATGATTCAGCTCCACTGATCAAGGTGGACCTCAGTTTCAAAGTTCGCGCATTTATTGTTAATGCAAACCTGCGGTATCCCGCCCGTTAAGCGCGGTGAAAACTCGATGCTGGCTCACGGCCTCGACCGCGGCCAACAAATCCCGGGCAGCGTTGGATTTCACAACGTATCCCCGGGCGCCCGCCTCAATGGCTTCACGCATCATTTGCGGCGAGTCGTGCTGGGTCACAAACAGAATCTCAAGTTTGGGCGCCTGCCGCCGCAGTAAACGGCACGCTTCCAGTCCATTCATTCTCGGCATGGTGACATCCAGCACCATCACGTCCGGATTCAGATCTTTGGCCTTTTCCACTGCTTCAGCCCCGTCCGACGCTTCGCCAATGACCTCCCAGCCGGCACGCCCTTCGAGAAGAGTCTTCAGTCCTTGTCTTACGATGGGATGGTCATCGACAACTAGGATGCGAATGGTCATGAATTCCACTTCCCCCGGTCGGAGGTTGATGAGACGATTCGCCACATTTTAACTCAACGCGTGCGATATGCCTGGCCTCCAGCCCATCAATTGGGGCCACCGGCATAGTACGTAGCGGACCCTTTGAGCTCTCGCCGAGACTATCGTTCGCCTAAACCCAGTCCAATACAGAGAATCCTGTATTTCGCCAATCTCGATAAACTCCGCCAGCCACAAACTGGCTCGACGGCATGATGATCAACTGCCTCTATCCCGCAGCGATCGCGGGGAAGTAGGTCTGATGGCGCAAAAGCACCTCAACTGCCTCTACCACCGATCCAATGTCTTGCTTGGCGCATGCTCCGCGGACGCCCGCCAGGCGCGCAGCGTCGGTCAACTGTTTCGATAAGTGAAGCGTGACCATCAAGATGGGAATCCCGGGATAGAGCGATGAAATCTGTCTGGCGACGTCAACGCCGTTCACTCCGGGCATTTGATAGTCCAGCAGAATAAGGTCAGGCGGAGCATCAATCACTTTCTGCAGAGCCTCCGCGCCATTTCGCGCTTCGCCGCAAACGCGCCATGTCTCCTGTTGTTCAAGAACCGCCCGCAGATAGTGACGGACCGAAGGATTGTCATCGACAAGAAGAATGTGAACCACGATAGCCACCTCTCCCCGTATGCCTCGGCCGCACACGAACAGTTGTTCGGCCAGCTCTCCTCCGCGATGCATCTTCGTTCATTGTCCCTTGCGGTGCCCCTTGGCTTTGTGTTGCTTCATCACCGTGCGGGCCGCCACTTCCTTTGCCCGGCTTCCGTAGCGGCCAGACCGCTCAGCACTTTCTTTGATGTGCTCATATTCGCGCTGCTCTTTTGCGCCGACGCCGCGTAGATGCTTCTTGCCTGGCATGACACGCCTTTCTCGCTGTCCTCGTGTTTAGAAGCTACGGGAACGTGGCCGACCACCACAATCCAGCGAAGACCGTACCGGTCGGCGAGTTCGGTTCCCCCCGTAGATCGCGTGCCCTCGTTTTCTCTCATCTCATCGCTTGCCGCGAGTTGTCATGAGACGTTGAACTGGAAGGATATGCCTGGGTCGTCCGACTAGCGGATGTGCGCCGACGCAAGATCCTCCGCTTAGGAAAGAGCAGGTCGCGCATTTTCAGTTTTGCTTTGTGCAACTGCGATTTGGAATTGCCGATGGAGCAGTCGAGCAATTGGGCAATCTCGTGATGCTGGTATCCTTCGACTTCGTGTAATGCAAAAATGGTCCGGCAACCTTCAGGAAGTTCTCCGAGTGCGCGGCGCAACGCGAGCCGATCGATCAGGCCGGTGAGATCCGGATCATTCTTGCCGAAGTCGCGATGCAGAGAAGGAGATTCCGGGCTCACGGGCTCATCCAGAGAAACAGTGGGTGGCGATTTACGCCGGCGAAGCTTCATTAGAACCGTGTTGACCGCCACGCGATACAACCACGTAGAGAATGCGGCATCGCCACGGAACGAACCCACCGTGCGAAAAACTTGAAGAAAGGCTTCCTGCGTCAGATCCTCAGCCTCAGAAACGTCCTTCGTCATGAGCAGACAAACCGAATATACGCGGTTCTTGTGCTGCTGAAACAATGTGGCAAAGGCGTGTTCGTCGCCCGACTGTGCTCGCCTGACGAGATCGAGTTGAGATTCATCGCGCCCCTTCGCGGGGCTCGCGGGAATGAGGTTAGTTTCAGTCGCTGAAATTGCGCACGTCGCCATGGTGGTCTTCCTCCAGGTGCCTGAGAGTGCGTGCTCCCGACAAAACCGTGAGCATCGATCCCAGAGTAGGAGGATCCGGGAGACTCTCCCATCGGGTCACATCTGTAAGTGGTTATGGGGAGTGCTGTAAGACGAGGCGGAGAAAGATTCGCACGCTGGACTACCCTGGATGAGTTGGTACCGGAAGGGTCCTTGTCTAGATGGTACATTTGCCTGGAGCTCGACGCTTCCGCAGTAGAGAACAGAAGAAAAGAAGAAAGGGTGGGCTTCGAAACTCCCACCCTGAATAGGAACTATCTTCCCCAAAACTCATGCATTGATTGCAGCTTGATCCCGTTACACGCGGCCAGCCAGGAGCAACACCAGCAGAACAACCACAACCAAACCCAACCCTCCACTGGGGTAGTATCCCCAAGAACGGCTGTAAGGCCACGTTGGCAGTGCTCCAAGTAACAGCAAAATCATAACTATGAGAAGAATGGTGAACATATTTCCTCCTATCGCGTGAACTTCATCGCGAGCCCGGCGTGTGAACACCGGGCCCTTGCGATTCAGCTGTTCAATTTGACGTCGCCGGTCGGCCTATCGGACCTGAGCCGTTCATGCTGGATTCCTTGCTCTGTACGGAGTATTTCCGCACAGCGGCCAGGAACGGCTCGCTGACGGCTGTAGCCTGCACCTTCCCGCTGAGGATGTCGCCGAAGGGCACGAAGCTACCGTAGAGCAAGCGGGTCTCATCCTTGTCCTGATTAAGAACGGCGCCAGTTAGGTCGATCCCCGCGAAAAGACCACGGGCGCGGGAATAGGTCAACACTTCCGCTCTCATTTTCACATCGGTGTCCGCAGCCGCGTCCCGACCCACGGGTCCGGCTGCCGCCGATGCGTCGGCGCCGAGCTTGAACTTGCTGGAGAGCAGGTGTTGCATGCCTTGATCATTGGTGACAACCATGACCAGGTCCACTGCTTGTCCACCCAGCTGCAGGCCCCAACTTCCACCGGTGATGGTGACCGGAGCCGGAGCGCTCCAACCCGCCGCGGTTCGGCATGTCGCAATGCCTTTGCCGTGATTACCGCCAAATCCAACCGCAATCTTCACCATCGATGGGATCACCGCGATGCACTTGGCTTCGCTCATGACCTTGTCAGGAATCGCCTTGTCCGGAGTCGCCATGATTTCGTTCAGCACGTGTGCGGACGCGTCGATGCGCTTAGCAATGTCGGATTGGTCCTTGTCGTCGGCGGACCAGCCCAGACCTACGAAGATTGAACAGATGCTCAACAGTAGGAGACATCTCGACAGTACGGAAGAAAGTCGTCTCATTTTGGTTGTGTCCTCTTCTGTGCTCGGGTACGAGCACCTGCTAGATACGTCTTGCAAAATCACGATAGGACTTGTGCACCGTGGCTCCCATCCAGCGGACCCCTTACGCCCAAACGAATATTCATTCACACAACACACGCCCATCCAGTTTGGGTCCAGTGCTTGTGCCGACTCCGTACAGGCTTCACAGTATTGCGCCTCGCGGGGCGCGAGATTTAATCTTCAGCCCTACTCGATAACGCCCCTAGCGGGTGCCGGCCATCTGGGACAGGCTTGGCACCCGCTCCTTTTCCAACACACCAGCCACAAGCGCAGATACAGGAATTGGCTGCGATCCATACAGTGCGACGCGGATAATCCGAGTATCGCTGCCCTGTTTATGATCGAGAAGCAGAATCAATCTAGGAGGCTGATCATGCTCTATTGGGCGTTGATGTTTCTCTTCGTGGCTCTCATTGCTGCCGTGCTGGGTTTTACCGGCATAGCGATTGCCGCGGCGGGTGTAGCGAAGATACTGTTTGTGATCTTTCTGATTCTCTTTGCACTGTCACTCGCCGCACACCTTGTTGGCGGCGGGCGCCGTGGGTCGTTGAACTAAGAACCCTACCCTCACGACAATCAGGGTCTCCCGAAAACGGAGACCCTGTTTCTAATCTCGCAATTGATCGCCGTGTGCGACTTCAAACTTTGGCGGTGTGCGCAGGGACCTCTTCCTCCACGGCGCATGCTTCAGTAGGAATCAACGCTTCGACAGTCGTTCCGTCGCTGGACGAATCCACTCGAATCTCACCTCCGAATTCGGCCAACCTCTCCCTCATCCCCGCCAGACCGATGCCAGAAGCCGCGCCGCCGCGAAACCGGGTCAGCACCTCCTCTGGAATACCTTTCCCATCGTCAGAGACGACGAGGGAAACATGCCCAGCATGACACACGATGCTCACATCCACAGATTGCGCTGCGGCGTGCCGGTAAACATTCGTCAGCGACTCCTGTAGCACGCGGAATAGGGCGATCTCGATCTCTCTCGGCAGGCGCTCGATTGGCTCATCGATCCGTAGGGACACTTTAACTTGGCTGCGCTTTCCGTACTCATCCACATACCAACGAGCGGCCGACAGGAATCCCAACTCCTCCAGCAGCGGCGGGTGTAGAAGGTGGGAGATCGTCCGAACCTCCTGAATCGCACACTCCGTGAGTTCGATGGTCCCCCGAATCAGCTTGGGCGCGTCGATCCGAGCTCCGGTTTCGAGCTGACAGAGATTAATCTTGAGTCCCGCGAGGTACTGCCCAACGCTGTCGTGGAGTTCGCGCGCAATACGCCGACGTTCTGAATCCTGCAATTCGAGGATCCTGGCACTCATGAGACGATACGATTCTGCATTATCCCGCACTCGCTTCTCCGTGTCCCTCGTCCGAGTCACCTCGGTGAGAAGAAGCCTGAAGTTGTAAGCCAGCATTACGGTCACAACCGCAAAGGCTAGCCCCAGCATGAGCACATTTCGTTTAAGCAGATAATCCCAGGCTTTGAGCCTCTCATCGAGCAAAGACTCTTCCTCGTCCTGCATTATCCTCACCAGGGAGTCGATTTGCTTTTCGTGGTGGTCGATTTCAACTTGCCGCTCCTTCTCGTTCGGAGGAAGTTGCAAACGGGTTTCCGTAGAATCTGGCTCGCTCTCAATGAGCGATTCGCTTTGTGTGAGCATCTCCGCCAGCTGATCCAGCCGCTGTTGTTGCCGGGAATTGTCTTTCGTCAGCTGGCGCAGCTCATTCACGGTGCGGCGTGCCGCGTCAGACTGCTCCCGAAACTGCAGCTTCTGTTCTTTTGATTGCAGCAACAGATAGTTGGCTTCACTGGCCTGCGCCCGCATTACCGCTAACTGGAGATCATCGAGTTGGGAACGCACCTGATAGGTGTGGATCACCCAATCCCGATTCACGACAATTCCGCGCTCTGTGAAATATGCCACTGCCGCCAGCGCGATAATCGTCAGGAAGACCAGCGTCAAAGAGACGAAACGGACGATCGTCGAGGACGAACCCTCGGTTCTCAGCGCGGAAGTTTGGTTCCTCGTCATCTGTGATCGTCCGTTCGACCTATCAATCAACGATGATGCCTACCGCACAAGGGCCGTATCCCGATAACTCTCAAGGGCCGGCCCCCATCCGACTTGCGGTCAACCCCTACTTCGATGCAGTCGCCTTCTGGTGTTTGACTTCGAGCTCATTCACCACTTGCTTCACATTGGGTACCTGTTCGGCCAACTTCTCAACCGAGGAACGCTGGCTCTGAGAGGGAACGCTTCCCTTCAGCGTGACCACACCGTTAGTCACGTCATAGTTCACATCTTTCTTGAGCCGGTGCTCGACCAACATCGCTTCCAGATTCTTATCGATGCCGGAATCGAGATCAGAATCGACTTTTTTCGCCACACCGTCGTCGCTGCTCGGCCGTACGCCGATTTCATTCGCTACGACTTCAGTTCCCGCAATTGATCGGGCGATCGATTCGGCGCGAGCCTTATCGTCACCGTTCGAGGCGTTTCCGGTAAGAGTCACGACACCCTTGTCGCGATCCTGACTCACACTGACTTCGTTCAACGAAGCCTGGTCCAGCGCATGTCGAATATCGCTCGAAACGTCGGGTGATTTCGGGGGCCTGGCCGAGCAGGCAACCGTCATTGTGATCGCGAGCGCTAATAGAAAGATTGAAATGGTTGCGAGAGATTTCATAGTCCTCCTTGTTCCATGTCTGAATTCACCAAGTACGATCTCTTGTCAATGTGCCTTGGTCAGCGCTCGCCAGCTATCGACTGGACTCCGTATGGCGGCGCAGAAGACCTGGTAAGTGGAGGGGTGAAAAGGATTAATAGAAGGCGGATGTCCGGCGGCCAAGGGTGGCTTCCAAGTCGATCAAACTGCAAAGGCCCGGCTCGGGCCACCGTGTGCAGTCACTCCGGAAAGGACGTGGCCACCGGAATCCGTTCACGATGAGAATAGAGAGAGAGGGTCGCCATCCGCATCGGTAAAAACACGTAGCAACCCATCCAAAATTTCTTATCTCGGGCCAAGTAGGCGCTACGCCCCCCAAAAATTAGGGGTCAGCAGGGTGTAAATCAACGCCACCGAAAGCTCCAAAATCCGAAGGTCGCTGATTCGAAAGCGCGTTTGGCGCGGGGCTCAGGCCCACGCCGGCAACAACTGTTCCTGGCGGCGGAAAGGCACAACCACCTCGACGATCGTCCCGGGATGGGCATTTGCCAATCGCAATCGCCCACCGAGTTCATTCACGCGCTGCCGCATCCCCCCAATGCCTACGCCAACGCTCTCCGGACGCAGTTGCACAACTTGCTCTTCGATTCCCTTTCCATCGTCGCGAACGGTCACCACGATCTGCCCTTCCTTTTCCCTGAGGCTCACCTCACCATTGTGAGCACCCGAGTGCCGGAACATGTTGGTCAGGGCCTCCTGGATGATGCGGAAAATGGCAGTTTCCAGATCAGGCTTGAGCCGGCCGAGATCGGGGGGATCCACCTCAAGGTGGATTTCAATGCCGCTCCGTTCCGAAAGCCCCTCCAGATACCACCGAAGTGCAGAGACCAGGCCGACCTCGTCGAGAAGAGGGGGATGGAGCAAATGAGAAATCGTTCGGACCTGCTTGATCGCTCGGTCCACCAGTTCGCTCGCGTCGGCGGCTGCCTGGCGCATGGTTGGCGAGGTATCCTTGGACAAAATTCCGTCGAGGATCATCTTGGCCGCCGCCAGTTCTTGGCCCAGACCATCGTGAATTTCGCGGGCGATCCGGCGGCGTTCTTCGTCCTGCAATGTCATCAGGCGACTGGAAAGACGCCGGAGTTCCGCTGTCCGGATGTCCACCATTCGCTCCAATTCGATTGCATTATCACGAATCGATTGTTCCAGCACTTTGCTGTCATGAATGTCGGAACAAGTCCCGTACCACTTGAGAATGACTCCATTCGGATCTCGAAGGGGAACAGCACGCGCCCGGAACCAGCGGTAGTTCCCATCGACACCGCGCAGCCGATATTCGGATTCATAGTCCTGACCCGATTGTGCGCAACTCAACCAGTGCTCCAGGCTCCTCTCACGGTCGTCGACGTGCATATACTCCAGCCAGCCCAGCCCAACCGCAGAGTCCGGCGCGGCGCCCGTATATTCGTAGAATCGGCCGCTAATGTAGTCGCGTGCGCCGTCTGATTGCCGGCTGAAAATGATGTCGGGAGCTGTGTGCACAATCGCATCCAATTCCTGATTCTTCTGAGCGAGGTCGATGTTGATTTGCTGCAGCGCGATTGCCTTTAATTCCAATTCGCGAGTGCGTTCGACCACGCGTTGCTCAAGTTCGCGGTTCAACCGTTCCAGTTGCCGGTTCTTCCGGTGCAGTTCGGCGAACACTCTTACTTTTGCCCGCAGAACCTCAGGAACAATCGGAACCGAAAGATAGTCCACCGCTCCGTGCCGGTAGCCCTTCAGGCGGTCGAGATCCGTCAGGTGAACAGCCGAAACGAAGATCACTGCCGTCTTCTGAAAGCGCGGATGTTGTCGGATCATCTCGGCCAGTTCGAAGCCGTCGATCTCTGGCATGCTCACATCCATCAGGACCACGGCAACGTCGGTCTTGAGTAGCTTCTCGAGGGCCTCCTTTGCGGAGGTGGCCTTAACCAGGTTTTCTCCCAGTTCCGCGAGGATAGCCTCATAGCTGAGCAGTTTGCCCGGCTGGTCGTCCACCATGAGGATATTCACTTTGTCGTGGACGCTCATGAGTTTCCCGCTTTCACCTTCCTCTTCCTCTCGCCTCGAACTCAGCTGGGCGCTCATCGGTGCAACCACATTCTCAGTGATGAAAGCAGTTGCTCAGTGTTAACCGGCTTGGCCAAGTATTCCGACGCACCTGCCTCAAGACATTTTTCGCGATCGCCTTTCATGGCCTTCGCCGTCAGGGCAATGATCGGCAGCCTACGGAAGGAAGTGTTTTGCCGGATCACCTGCATCGTTGCGTACCCGTCCATTTCCGGCATCATGATATCCATCAAGACGATGGCGATGTCGGGAGTTGATTCCAGGATGGAAACCGCCTCTCGCCCGGTTCCGGCCGTGAGAACCGCCATCCCGCGCCGCTCCAGAACGCTGCTGAGCGCAAATATGTTGCGCATATCGTCGTCAACCACCAGGACTTTCTTTCCTTCCAAAGCCTCATCAGACCGGTGCAGCCGATCCAACATTCTTTGCTTTTCCTCTGGAAGATCCGCCACTACGCGGTGCAGGAAGAGTGCGGTCTCATCCAGCAGGCGCTCCGGTGACTCCACCCCCTTAACCACAACGCTTCGAGCCAAAGTATGCAAACGCGCATCTTCCTCTGGGGACAATTCCTTGCCCGTAAACACAACAACGGGCAGGTCACTCAAGGTGGGAATATCCCGAATGCGTTCCATGATGTCGAAGCCGGTCATGTCGGGCAGTCGCAGGTCGAGCACGACGCAATCAAATGGGTCCCGGGCCACGACCTCCAGCGCCTCGGCGCCGGTAGAGGCGACTGTGACATCGATGTCGTCTGAGCCCAGCAGTTCTCGGATACTCAGTTGTTCGGCCGGATTATCCTCGACAATCAGCAGCCTCTTGCGCCGCGGCGCAGCATACTCCTTGATACGTGAAAGTGCCAAATCCAACTCTTCCGGACTCGTCGGCTTGGTTACGAACGCGAAGGCGCCGCGGGCCAGGCCGTGATGCCGGTCTTCGTCGAGCGTCAACATCTGTACTGGGATGTGGCGGGTGGCCGGGTCCTGTTTCAAATGATTCAGCACAGTCCAACCCAGCATGTCGGGCAGAAACACGTCCAACGAAACCGCGGTGGGATGAAACTCACGCGCCAGATTGAGGGCATCAGCACCGCGCAGGGCGACGAGAACCTTGAACCCCTTATCCCGCGACAAGTCACAAAGTACGCGGGCGTAATGCGGATCGTCCTCAACGATCAGCAACACGGCGTCGTCGGGCTGCAGATTGTCGCGGTCGTCGGCAATTTGCTCAACTGGGCGTTCCGAAACGACGATGTTCGCCAGCTTGAGAGGCAGGGACGGGGATGTCCTCCAGTCCGCCATCGTCAAGTTCGACGCGGATGGGCCCACGTACGTAAGGGGCAGGTATAACGTAAAAGTGCTTCCTTGACCCGGTGCGCTGCGCAGTTGGATTTCGCCGCCCAGCAAACTGGCAAGTTCGCGGCTGATCGCGAGCCCCAATCCGGTGCCGCCGTACTTCCGGCTGGTGCTGGCATCTGCCTGCTGGAAGGCCTCGAAGATGATGCGTTGTTTGTCGAGCGCAATACCAATACCTGAATCCGTAACTTCGAAGGCGACGACCGAAGCTGCTCCGCTAAGAATGGGATGATCCTCGCTCCATCCCTTGCTCGCTACCGACACGGACATTCGAACTGATCCATGCTCGGTAAATTTGAATGCATTCGACAAGAGATTCTTCAACACCTGCTGCAGGCGCTTGGAGTCGGTAACCAGGCTGCGTGTAAGGCGCGGATCGGACTGAATCTCGAAACCGAGCCGCCGATTCTCTGCTTCGTGGCGGAATGGCCGCGCCACCATTTCCAGAAGGTTGGCAAAGAATACCTCCTCCGCCTCGACCGAGACCGTCCCCGACTCAATCTTGGACAGATCGAGAATATCGCTGATCAGGTTCAGCAAGTCCGTTCCGGCGCCGTGAATCGTGCGCGCGAACTCGACTTGCTTGGGCGTCAAGTTACGATCCGGATTCTCGCTGAGCTGTTGGCCCAGCACCAGAATGCTGTTCAGCGGCGTCCGCAACTCATGCGACATGTTGGCCAGAAATTCCGATTTGTACTTCGAAGTGAGCGCGAGTTCCTTTGCCTTCTCTTCCAGTGCGCGGCGAGCCTGCTCGATTTCCTGGTTCTTACGTTCCACTTCGACGTTCTGCTCGGCTAGCTGCTGCGCCTTTTGTGCCAACTGCTCATTGGTCTGTTGCAGCTCCTTCTGCTGAGTCTGAAGTTCCGCCGCCAGTTGTTGTGACTGCTTCAGGAGTCCTTCGGTCTGCATCGTCGCCTCAATGCTGTTTAGCACGATGCCGATGCTGGCAGTGAGCTGTTCGAGAAACGCAAGATGCGACGCCGTAAATGCATTCAGCGACGCCAGTTCAATCACGGCCTTGACCCGATCCTCGAAAAGCACGGGCAGGACGATGACGTTTTTCGGGACCGATTGGAACAGGCCAGAACGAATTGGAACGGTGCTTTTCGGCAGATCGGAAATCAGCATTCTGCGCTTTTCTGACGCGACCTGTCCGACCAGGCCTTCTCCGATCCTCAAGCGGCGCAAATGGCCGTTCTCGCCGTCATCGGCAAAGGCCGACAACAGCACCATTCCCGCCGATTCCTCAGTCTCCATCTGGTAAATCACGCCCTGTTGCGCATTCACCAATGGCGCCAGCTCTGAAAGCAACATCCGACCGACCGTCGCCAGATCCCGCTGGCCCTGCAACATCCCGGTGAAGCGCGCAAGATTCGTTTTGAGCCAGTCTTGTTCGGTATTGCGGTCCGTCGTGAGCCGCAAGTTGTCGATCATGGTATTGATGTTGTCTTTCAGTTCCGCCACTTCG
>Ga0335081_10009817_pt1 | contig 15430 bp, 18 predicted proteins | sample Lox_Sample_35_FD_206713 | JGI IMG/M metagenome (GOLD analysis project Ga0335081, IMG submission 206713) | Soil microbial communities from Loxahatchee National Wildlife Refuge, Florida, United States - Lox_Sample_3.5 | ecosystem: Environmental > Terrestrial > Soil > Wetlands | place: USA...
GCGTGGTGGTGACTGACATCGACGACAACAGTCCGCTCGCCGAGCTCGGCCTCCAGCCCGGCGATGTGATCCAGCAGATCAATCAGCAAGCGGTAACAACGCCCCAGCAGGCCGAGGCGCGGCTCAAGGAAGCGCAAAACGGCAAGGGCCACAACGTGCTGCTGCTGATCAACCGTCGCGGCACCAACCAGTACTTGGCCCTGTCCATGGCCAAGGACAAGGACGGCTGATGTCACCCGCGGCAGGGCTGGCCTGAGGCCGGTCCTGCCGCGTCACGGCGTTCTGGCCATGCGCATACTTGTTGTCGAAGACGATCGCGAGGCCGCTGCTCATATCGTGAGGGGGCTCAGCGAAAGTGGCCATCGCGTCACTTTGGTGACCGAGGGCCGGGAGGCGCTGGAGCGCGCCAGCGAGGACGGCTTCGACGCGATGGTGCTGGACCGCATGCTGCCGGGGCTCGACGGCCTCTCGATCGTCGCCGCGCTACGCGCCGCGCGCAACCAGACGCCGGTGCTGGTGCTGAGCGCACTTGCCGATGTCGATGACCGCGTCAAGGGATTGCGCGCGGGCTGCGACGACTATCTCTCGAAGCCGTTCGCGCTAGCCGAGCTCCTGGCGCGGCTCGAGGCGTTGACGCGGCGCGCCGGCGCCGAGACGCGGCTCGTCGTCGCCGAGCTCGAGATGGACCTGCTGACGCGCACGGTGACGCGTGCCGGCCGCGTCATCGACCTCTTGCCGCGCGAGTTTCGCCTGCTCGAATACCTGATGCGGCATGCCGGGGCGATCGTCACCCGCACCATGCTGCTGGAGAAGGTCTGGGACCATCACTTCGATCCCCAGACCAATGTCATCGACGTCCATATCAGCCGCTTGCGGCAGAAGCTCGACAAGGGCTTCGCGGTGCCGCTCCTCCACACCGTGCGCGGCGCCGGCTACTCGCTCCGCGCCCCGGGCTGAGCGCCCCGGTCAGACGTCGAAGCTGCTGCTGCTGGTGTCGTCGAAATCCGACATGTCCGCCACGTCGGTGTCGTCGGCGTTGGGATCGGCCGCGAAATCGGCGTTCTGATCGGCATCGTTGTCGGCCGTGTCGAGCCGGTTGTCGGGAGCGGCGCCGTCGCCGTAGTAGTTGTTGATGACGGTCTCGCTGAGGCCGGGCTGCGACGCGGCGCCGGTGAGGAAGCCGCCGCCGGCATGGCCACCGAAGAGCGACTGGATGCCCTCGAACAGCAGCGCGCCGCCGGCGATGCCCGCCGCCGTCGTCGCCGCTTGCCGGAGGAAACCTCCGCCCCCGCCTGCCAGCATCTGTGGCCCGCTCATCGGTTGGGCGTAGGCCGGCGGTGCGCTGGCGCCGGATTGTGTCCAGATCGGGGCGGCGGACGCGGGACGCGGTGCTGCGCCCGCCAGCGGCACGCTGCCGCGACCGAGGAAACTCGTGGGCGTGGGCTGCTGCGGCGCCGCGGTCTTCGCCGCCGCGAGCTGCCGCTCGAGTTCCTTGATGCGGTCATCGGCGTTGTGCAACGCCATGTCCTGGATCAGCACGGTCTGAACCAAGAGGTAAGGAGCATCCGGCAGTTGCGCCAGCCTCTGGCGGATGAGCGCATCGGCTTCCGAATCCTTGGGTTGGTTGGCCTGTTGCTGCAAGCGGTCGAGGAGAGCGGTGATGAGATCGCGTTCCTGCGGGGTCATGGGCCGGCCTCGGGGCAAAGGGACGGCCGATAGATCGTGCCGCCGCGGCGGCGGCGCAAGGGGCGTCACGCTTTCGTCATAGGCCGCGATGCCCCATGGCGAGGAACTTCTCGCGCCGCTCCTTGCGGAGCGTCGCGCCATCGAGCGCCGCAAGCGGCCGCAGCACCGTCTCGATGGCGTCGCCCACGGCGGCGATCGCCGGCTCCGGCAAGCGATGGGCGCCGCCCAAGGGCTCGGGAATGATGGCGTCGATGATGCCGAGCTTCATCAGGTCCTGCGCGGTGAGCTTCAGCGCGTCCGCCGCATCCTGCGCGTTCTCCGCCGTGCGCCAGATGATGGAGGCGCAGGCCTCGGGCGAGATCACCGAATAGACGGCGTGCTCCATCATCAGCACGCGGTTGCCGCCGGCCAGCGCCAACGCGCCGCCCGAGCCGCCTTCGCCGATGATGGTGGCGATGAGCGGCACCGTCAGCTGCAGCGACGCCTCGATCGAGCGCGCGATCGCTTCCGCTTGGCCGCGCGCCTCGGCATCGACGCCGGGATAGGCCCCGGGCGTATCGATGAATGTCAGAAGCGGCAAGTGGAAGCGCTCGGCGAGCGCCATCAGCCGCCGCGCCTTGCGATAGCCCTCGGGTCGCGCCATGCCGAAGTTGTGCTTCAAGCGCTCTTCGGTATCGCCGCCCTTCTCGTGCGCCAGCACCACCACGCTGCGCCCGCGAAAACGGCCGAGCCCGCCCAGGATGGCGCGATCCTCGGCAAAGCCGCGGTCCCCGGCGAGCGGCGTCCATTCCTCGATCAGCGCCTTGACGTAGTCGCCGCCATGTGGGCGGTCGGGATGGCGCGCCAGCTGCACCTTCTGCCAGGGCGAGAGCTTCGCATAAGTCTGGCGCAGCAGCCGCTCGACCTTGGTCTCGAGCCGCGTCACCTCCTCGGCGATATTGATCTCGCTGTCGTTCGAGAGGTGGCGCAGCTCCTCGATTTTGCCTTCGAGCTCCGCCAGCGGCTTTTCGAAGTCGAGAAAATGACGCATTGACGGCGATGCCTAGCACAAGGGTCGGTCCAAGACCACGGCGCAAATCGGGTTATGGGCGCCGCCCAGCGAGAATCCGAGGGTTTTCCCCGGTGCACACAGCTTGGCGCCGGGGACGGACGGGGACGCCCGGGAATCGCCGGGAACCCCGGGAACGCGGCCGCCCCTAAGCTCCGCCCATCGCCTCCGCCTTCTTCACCAGCGCTTCCGCCTGGCGAATGGAGGCGATGTCGATGAGGCGGCCGTCGAGCGCCACGGCGCCCCGGCCCTCGCGCTGCGCCTCGGCCATCGCCGCCAGGATGCGGCGCGCGCGCTCGACCTCCTTGGCGGACGGCGTGAAGCTCTCATTGGCGAGCGCCACCTGCGAGGGGTGGATGGCCCATTTCCCTTCGCAGCCCAGCGCCGCGGCGCGGCGCGCCGCCGCCTTGTAGCCCTCGGCATCCGAGAAATCGCCGAAGGGTCCGTCGATCGGACGGAGCCCGTTGGCGCGCGCCGCCACCACCATGCGCGAGAGCGCGTAGTGCCAGGCATCGCCCCAATGCGTTTCGCGCCGGCCGCTCTCGTCCTTGTCGGTGAGAACAGCGTAATCGGGATTGGCGCCGCCGATGTTGGTCGTGCGGGCGCGCGTCGAGGCGGCGTAGTCGGCGACGCCGAAATGCAGCGATTCCAGGCGCTTCGATGCCCCGGCGATGGCCTCGACATTCTGCATGCCGAGCGCCGTCTCGACGATGAGCTCGAAGCCCACCCGCTTCTTGGCTCCCTTCGCCTGCTCGATCTGGGTCGCCAGCATGTCGAGCGCATAGACGTCGGCGGCGGTGCCGATCTTGGGGATCATGATGAGATCGAGCTTCCCCGGCGCCTGCTCCAGCACGTCGACCACGTCGCGATACATATAGTGCGTATCGAGCCCGTTGATGCGCAGCGACAGCGTCTTGCCGCGCCAATCGACCTCGTTCAACGCGGCGATGACGTTCTTGCGCGCCTTTTCCTTCTCGTCCGGCGCTACCGCATCCTCGAGATCGAGAAAGACGATGTCTGCCGCGCCTTTCGCGGCTTTCTCGAAGAATTGCGGCTGGCTGCCGGGCACGGCAAGCTCGCTGCGATTGAGCCGTGCCGGCGCGCTTTCAATGATGGTGAAGCTCATGCTTGGTCCTCGCCTGGCCAGGGCGCATGCATAGGCGAGGGGACCCCTGGCGTAAAGCCGCCGTAATCGACCGTTAAGGATCTCGGTCCAGCATGCCCGCCGTCTCTCCGGAGCCCGCCGATGTCGCGATCCCGCCGCCTGCCGATCCTCTTCCTCTTCATCCTCATCGCCGGCTCGCTCTTGGGGCTTGCGCCCGCGCCGGCGAAATCGGTGCGGCTCTACCGCGCCCTCTCGCCCGAGGGGCGGGTGAGTTACCTCTATCCCTCTTTCCATCTGCCGGACCCGCGCATCATCCGTCCGTCGCTCACCCTCCTCGATCGGGTGAAGCAGCTCGTCATTGAGGCGGACGTCGCCGATGCGGAGAAGCATCCGGAGCGGATGGTGCCTTATGTTATGAGCCCGCAGCCGGTCGACCTCGCCGGTCTCTTCACGCCCGAGGAGGTGAAAGTCATCCGCGCCCGTGCGCTCTGCAACGGCATGCCCTTCGGCGTCGAGCGTCTCCGCCTTTTCTTCATCGAGATGATGGTCGGCCTGCCCTGTCCCAAGCCCGGCACCGTGCTTTTCGAGCGCCAGCTGGAGCAAGAGGCGGAGACGCGCGGCTACCCTGTCACCGCTCTCGAGAGCGCCGATGAGGAATTCAAGGCGGTCTTCTCGCTGCCCGACGGTCCGGTGGTCGACGAAATCAAGAAATACACCGACCATCCCGATGCCGCCGCCGAATCGCTGGACCGCATGGTGGCGATCTACAACAGCGGCGACTACGACAAGCTCTACGCCTTTACCATCGCGAGCCTGCCGCAGAAGGACGGCGCGCGCCAGACCTTCGTCGACCGCGTCCTCGTCCAACGCAACCGCACCATGGTCGACCGCATGGCCGGCGCGCTGGCGCAAGGTGACGCCCTGGTCGTGGTCGGCGCCGCGCATCTTCCGGGCGAGAACGGCATCCTCGCCCTGCTGCAGCGCCGCGGCTTCAAGATCAGCATGGTCGAGGTGGAGTAGGGCGCTGTTCGACCGCGCCTTCTACCATTCGTCCTCGAGCGACCGCGCGGCGCGGCCGGTCAGCACGGCATTGGTCAGCGCGCAGAGGCGCCGCGTCGAGGTGGTGATGTTCGCCAGCACCTGCGGCTCGCTCTCGCCCGGCGCAAGCAGCACGAAATGCGCGCGGCGGAGCGCACCGCCTCGTTCATACCAAAGGAACCACTGCGCGCTTACGCGCCCCGCGGCGATGACGCGCCGCATCGGCAATGACGAGCGAACGAAGTCCGACGCTTCATAGGGGGCGTTCCGCTCGGCGATGCCGGGATTGCTTGCGGGCTCGGCGAAACGCAGTGCCAGGAATTGCCGCATCGTCGCCGGGAGCGCGTCGAGCGAGGGATATTGCTCGACCCCACGCGGCAGACGGCAAGTGAGGGCGGGCGAGGGGCTGGTGCCGCCGTTCCGGAAGGCCTGGTAGGCGGCGAGCGCCGCCACCAGGCCGAGCGCCGCGAGCGCGGCGAGGGTGAGCCGCGCCCGCCCCGGCTTCATCGCGAGCGCTTCTTGCGCGCCAGCGGATGATGCTCGCGGACCAGCTGCTTGAGCCGCTCGCCCGCGACATGGGTGTAGATCTGCGTCGTGGCGATGTCGCTGTGGCCGAGCATGACCTGGACGCTGCGGAGGTCGGCGCCGCCCTCGAGGAGGTGCGTCGCAAAGGCATGGCGCAGCACATGGGGCGAGAGCCGTGCCGGATCGAGTCCTGCCTCGAGCGCCAGCGCTTTCAGCAGCTGGCCGCAGCGGCGCCGCGTCAAATGGCCGTCGGCGCCACGCGAAGGAAAGAGATGGCGCGAGGTGGCGCCTGGGCGAAGAAACGTGGCGCGGACCTCGAGATATGCGGCAAGCGCCGTCCGCGCCGGCTCGCCCAGCGGCACCAGCCGCTCCTTCTCGCCTTTGCCGCGCACGATGAGCGTGCGCCGGTCGCCGCGCAGCGCCGCCAGCGGCAGGCCGACCAGCTCCGAGACGCGCAAGCCCGCGCCATAGAGGAGCTCGAGCAAGGCCACGAGCCGCACGCCCTCGGCGCCGCTCCGCCGCCGCGCGGCGGCGAGGAGCTGCGCCGCCTCCCTGGGGCTCACCAGTTTCGGCAGCGCGCGCCCCACGCGCGGCGCGTCGAGCGCCGCCGCCGGATCATCGGCGCGTCGCCCGTCGACGACGAGGAAGCGGAAGAACTGACGGAGCGCGGACAAGCGCCGTGCCGCGGTGCGCGGTGCAAGACGCCGACGCTCGAGCCCCGCGAGATAGCGCCGCAACTCCTCGGTCGTCGCCCGCTCGATCGCCGTCGCGCCGAGGAATTGCGCGGCCGCCGCGAGGTCGCCCTGATAAGCCTCGAGCGTGAGCCGCGCCGCCCCGCGCTCGGCCGCGAGCATCTCCAGGAAGGCTTCGACATGGCGCGAGGGCGGCGCCTGCGGCGTCCGCGCCATCAAAGCCCGGCGTCGAGCGCGGCCTCGACGGCAAGGGCGCGGGCCTCGCTCTCGAGATTGACCAGCGCCAAGGACGACACGACGCGGGCAAGCACGGTCGGCTCCTGGGTCAGCCGCTCGCCGTCATGCGCCAGGAGCACCGTCATCAGCACGGTCTCGCCGATGCGGCGATCGGCGGTCGCGCGCCGCTGGTCGAGCCAGATCGCCGGGCTCGGCATCGCGCCGCTATGCGGCGGCGCCAGCAAGGGCGCCCAGTCGCTGGCATCGACGGGCTTCCCGAGCCCGGTCTCGAGCGCCAGCAGCAGGGTCTTTTGCGGTGCGGTGAGGCGCGCGTCGCTGGGCGCGCCTTCGCTCGCCGCGGCGTCGCCGCGCGGCGCATTCGCCAGGTCGAGGAGGACGCCGATGCGCGCGAATTGATCGGGGTCGGCATGAAGGAGAACGCTCTGCCAGTGGAGAGCGTCGCTGGTCTCGCCGGCAACGATGAGCGCGCGGGCGGCGTCCCCGGCAAAGGGAGCAAGATCGTCGCTCGGCGTCAGCTGCACCAGGAGCGGCGCCGCCACCCGCGCCATGACGACGAAATCGCCGCGGGCATGGGCCTCGGCCAGCAGCGCTTTCAGCGCTGTCGCGCGCACCGCGGTCGCGGGGTCGGTGCGCGCAACCTGATAGAGGAGCGCGCGCTCGCGGGCGCTGGTCGGCAGCTTGCTGCGCCGTATCGCCGCGCCCAGCTCTTCCGGTTTGAACTCGACCTTGGCATAGAGCTCGCCGAGCGCTTGCGGCGCGAGCGCGCCGAGGCTCGCCGCGCGCTCGCCGGCGAGCAGGCGCTGCGCCGCCGGCACCAGCTCGTTCGTCGCCCAACCCCGCAAGCTCGCAAGATCGGCGGTCGCGACCGCCGCGTCCGGGAGCGGCAGCTTTGCCGCGGCCAGCAGGGTCAGCAGGATCGGCGACGGTTGCGGCAGCTTCTCGAGCTTCGCACGATGTCCCGTTGCGGCCTCGACGAGCGCGTCGAAGACCGGATCGGGCGGGGCCTTTTGCTCGCGCAGCAGACTCAAGCCCAGCGCCGCCTGCGCGTGCTCGCCGGTGAGCGCCTGGCAGGCGATGACGGCGCGCGCCCACCATACGCCTTGATATTCCGCGACGCCTGACTGTGCCTGCTGGCAGCCGTCGCGGGGATCGTTCCGGGCGAAGAGCAGCTCGACCCTGAGACGCGCGAGATTCTCCTCGTCACGCAGCTTGGGCGGCAAAGCGTCGAGAACGGCCATCGCGCCGTCGCTGTCGCCGAGCGCGGCAAGCCGCGTGAGCCGGAGGGCAAGGAGGCTCGGCTGATCCTGCGGATCGGCGCCGGCCGGTGCGGCGGCATCGCTCAGCAGCAAGCGCCGGGTGAGCGCCTGCAGCGTCGGCGAGCTGCTGGGGCCGAGCTGCGCCAGCGCCGCCGCGACGAGCGCGCGCGGCGTTCCCGTCCACATCGCCCGCGGCAGCGGGTGCTCGCCCTGGCCGAGCGTGCCGTACCAGGCGAAGTCGGGCTGGGTCAGCGGCGTCGTCGTGATGCCGTCATCCGTCGCCGTGGCGGGGGTCGGCGCAGACTCCGCCGGCGGCGGCTCGACCGGTCTCGTGCCCGGCGCCGGCGGCAAGAGCTGCACCGGCGGTCCGAGCTGCTGCGCCGCGGCGGGCGTGGCCAACAGCATCAGCAAGGCGGCAAGGAGCCGCCGCTCAGTGCGGCAGCTTCGCGTCCGGTACCACATGCTCCACCCGCGACGAAGGTGCCGGTATGTCCCAGAACATCAAGGCAATGGCGCCGCCGATGATCACGACCACCAGCACCGCTGCGGCAATCAGCACGACTCTTCCCATGTCTCCGTCGGTTTCCTCGGACGCTCGGGCCTAGCCGCCCCTTCGCCACGCCGCCACGCGATATGCTAGGCTGGCATCATGGCGGCGACAGTCTATCGGCGCATGCTCAGGCTTTCAACGACGCCCCGCAGCGCATGAGCGCGACATCCCCGTCGCTGGTGACGCGGACCGTGGCGCTTGTGGGTCTCATGGGCGCGGGCAAGACCAGCATCGGCCGGCGCTTGGCGCAGCGCCTCAATCTGCCCTTCATCGACGCGGATGCCGAGATCGAGGCCGCCGCCGGCGGCACCATCGAGGATATCTTCGAGCGCCACGGCGAGGCCGTCTTCCGCGACGGCGAGCGCCGCGTCATCGCTCGGCTGCTGGAGCAGCCGACGCATGTGCTGGCGACCGGCGGCGGCGCTTTCATGGATCCGTCGACGCGCGCGCTCCTCAAGGCCAAGTCGATCACGGTGTGGCTCAAGGCCGATCTCGACCTGATGCTGGCGCGGGTCGTGCGGCGCAACAATCGGCCGCTGCTGAAGGCGGGGGATCCGCGCGCCGTGCTGGAGCGCCTCATCGCCGAACGCTACCCCGTCTATGCCGAAGCCGACCTCGCCGTCGACAGCGTCGATGGACCGCCCGAGGCGACGCTCGACGGCGTCATGACGGCGCTCGCCGGCCTCGCGCGCTCGGGTGCGACATGAGCGCGCCGCAGCGTCTTCCCGTCGAGCTCGGCGCTCGCTCCTATGACATCGTCGTCGGATCGGGGCTGCTCGACGAGGCCGGGGCTTACCTCGCGCCGGTCGTTCGCAGCCGGCGCGTGATTGTCGTCACCGACGTTCATGTCGCGGCGCTGCATTTGCCGCGCTTTGCCGCGGCGCTTGCCGCGGCTGGCATCACACATCACGCCATCACCTTGCCGCCCGGCGAGGCGACCAAGGACTTCGCGCATTTCGCGCGGCTTTGCGAGGAAGCGCTGGCGCTCGGCCTCGAGCGTGCGACGCCGATCGTGGCGCTGGGGGGCGGCGTGGTCGGAGACCTCGCGGGGTTTGCCGCGGCGAGCCTGCTGCGCGGTCTCGATCTGGTGCAGGTGCCGACGACCTTGCTGGCGCAGGTCGACAGCTCGGTCGGCGGCAAGACGGCGATCGATACGCGCCACGGCAAAAACCTGGTCGGCGCCTTCCATCAGCCGGTACTGGTGCTGGCCGATGTCGCGGTGCTGGAGACGCTGCCGCGGCGCGAGCTGCTGGCGGGCTACGGCGAGGTGGTGAAATACGGCCTCAGCCGCGACCGCGGTTTCTATGAATGGCTCGAGGCGCATGCGCAGGGGCTCATCGCCGGCGACACGGCGGCGCGCCAGGAGGCGGTGCTGCGGAGCTGTGCCGCCAAGGCCGCGGTGGTCGCCGCCGACGAGCGCGAGACCGGCGAGCGCGCGCTCCTCAATTTCGGCCACACCTTCGGCCATGCGCTCGAGGCCGCCACCGGCTTCGGCGAGAAGCTCCTGCACGGCGAGGCGGTGGCGCTCGGCATGCAGCTCGCCTTCGACCTCTCGGCGCGGCTGGGCTTCTGCCCGCCCACCGCGGCAGAGCGCGTGCGCCGCCACCTCGCGGCGGTGGCATTGCCGACGACGCTTGCCGAGATTGGCGCCGCGGGGCTCGGGCCCGAGCGCCTGCTGGCGCTCATGCGCCGCGACAAGAAGGTCGCGGGCGGTCGTATTACCCTTATCCTCGCGCGCGACATCGGCGAGGCCTTCATCTGCCGCGACGTGGCGCCCGAGACGCTCGCCCGGTTCCTCGAAGACCTGTCGGCGCGGGGGCGAAACGCGCCAGGATCGGCCGACAATTGAGAGCGAGCCGCTCCTCGTTTTTCCTTCCGGCGCTACGGCGTGACAAACCCCGCCCGAGCGCTTAAATCCAGCCCTCCCGCAACAACCGCCGCATCGCCATGCCTCTCTCTCCCGCCGCCGCTCCCCGCGAGCTCATTCACACTCGGTCGATCGAATGCCGCGGCTATCGCCGCGATGACGGTCTTTGGGACATCGAGGGTCACCTGGTCGACGCCAAGACCTATGGCTTCAACAATTACTTCCGCGGCACGTTGCCGGCGGGGGAGCCGGTGCACGACATGTGGCTGAGGCTCACGGTCGACGATCGGCTGGTGATCCACGCGGTCGAGGCGGTGACGGACGCCAGTCCCTATACGGTCTGCCCCAACGTCACGCCCAATTTCCAACGCCTCAAGGGGTTGCGCATCTATCCCGGCTTCCATAAGCAGGTGCGCGATCTCCTCGGCGGTGTCCAAGGCTGCACGCATCTCGTCGATATGCTGGGGCCGGTGGCGAACACCGCCTATCAGACCGTTTTCCCCTGGCGGGCCCGCCAATATGAGGAGCGCTTTGCGGCGGACGGAAAGGCGCCCGAGCGTCCGGCGCGCCGGCCGAAATTGATCGACAGTTGCCATGCCTTCGCCAGAGATGGCGAGGTCGTGAAGCGCTATTGGCCGGACTACTACGCGGGAATGCGATGATGCGGCACGCCGTGCCCGGCGAGGCGATGGCCTTCGTCGGTGGCGGCGTCGCTGAAGTACCGCAGCAGATAGACGCGGATCGCGGCGGTGAGGCTCGATTCGACCCGCTGGCGGTCGATCTCGGTGACCAGCTGGTTGAGCGTCTTCCCCTCGCGGTGGCAGATCTGCTGCAGTGCATCCCACATAGCGGGCTCAAGCCGCATGCTGGTGCGCCGGCCCGCGACCGTGACATTGCGATTGATCAAGGTCGAGGCCCAACGCCTGGCTTCGGCGGCTGCGCTGGAAGATGAGTAGGCGGTATCACGTTGCATAATTGTGCATTTTAGAGGCATTCTTGCTTGCAATCAATTCGAGAATAGTTACCGAGACGGCAACCGTCAGTTGCCGCCCTCGAAAGGAACCGACACGATCTCAAAATTTCTTGTCTTCTTCGGGGGTTAGCGTGGTCAAGCCGAGAGCGTGGACTGGGCCAATCAATTCTTCGGCAAGTATGGCGTAGACTCGCCTTTGCCGGGCGACTCGGGTTTCGCCCGCGAAAGCGGCGGAGACGATTTCCACATGAAAATGGCTCTCTCCCTCGGACCGCGCGCCCTGATGACCGGCATGGCGATGCGAGTCGTCGCGGATCTCGAGGCGCGTCGGCTGCAAGGCCTCGCTCAATTTGGCGCGGATGCGATCGGCGACACGCATGGCGAAGGAAGGCTGAAATCTCCCGCGAGCGCTGTCAAGCCGACGCATGAGCCCTGCCTTTGCCGTGCTTGTCAGAGTAGCCGGTGCCCCCCATACTCAGCCCCAAATGTCGCGCGCCAGCATTGAATCGAGTGCCGGTGAGAGCGCACCGGCCGCGGCGGCGCGGCTGTGCGATCACCCCGGCTGCGCCGCCGCCGGCGATTACCGCGCGCCCCAGGCGCGCGACCGGCTGGGCGTCTTCTACTGGTTCTGCCTCGACCATGTGCGCGCCTATAACGCACAGTGGAATTACTATGCCGGCATGAGCGCGGCCGAGGTCGAGGCCGCGATCCGCGCCGACACCGTTTGGCAGCGCCCGTCCTGGCCCTTGGGGAGCCGCACCAGCTTCCGCTTCGATCCGAAGATCCGCGATTTCGGTCTCTTCGGCTTCGCCGAGGCCGAGGAGCGCGCCGCCCGGAAGCGGCCGCTTTCCGAGCCGGAGCAAGCGGCGCTGGTGTTCGAGCTGGTGCCCCCCTTCAGCTTTGCCGAGCTCCGCCAGCGCTACAAAGTGCTGGTGAAGCTCCATCATCCCGACGCCCATGGCGGCGACAAGGCGGCCGAAGAGCGCCTCAAAGTGATCAACCAGGCCTACGCGACCCTGAAGAGCAGCTATTTTCCCGCAGGGTGACACTTCCACCAAGGACAAGACGGCAGCAAATGGCTTCGACAGCGACCACGACGAGCACGGCAGACGCCTCTCTCTCCTTGCCGGACATCACCGTCTCGGTGCGGCAGACCTTCGGCCTCGACAGCGACATGCAGGTCCCGGCCTTCTCGCATGCCGACGATCACGTCCCCGACGTCGACGAAGCCTATCGCTTCGATCACGGCACGACGCTCGCCATCCTCGCCGGCTTTGCCTATAACCGCCGCGTCCTCATCCAGGGCTATCACGGCACCGGCAAGTCGACGCATATCGAGCAAGTGGCGGCACGCCTCAATTGGCCCTGCATCCGCGTCAATCTCGACAGCCATATCAGCCGCATCGACCTGGTCGGCAAGGACGCGATCGTGCTGCGCGACGGCAAGCAAGTGACCGAGTACCGCGAAGGGCTGCTGCCCTGGGCCCTCCAGCACCCGACCGCGCTCTGCTTCGACGAATACGACGCTGGACGGCCCGACGTCATGTTCGTCATCCAGCGCGTGCTCGAGGTCGAGGGCAAGCTGACGCTCCTCGACCAGAACCGCGTCATCCGCCCGCATCCCGCCTTCCGCCTCTTCGCCACCGCCAATACGGTGGGCTTGGGCGACACCACCGGGCTCTATCACGGCACGCAGCAGATCAACCAGGGCCAGATGGACCGCTGGAACATCGTCGCCACGCTCAACTATCTGCCGCATGACGCCGAGGTCGAGATCGTGCTGGCGAAGGCGCCGTCCTGGGACAACGAGGAGGGCCGGCGCGCCATTCATGCCATGGTGGAATTGGCCGAGCTCACCCGCAGCGGCTTCATCAATGGCGACATCTCGACCGTGATGTCGCCGCGCACGGTCATCACCTGGGCCGAGAACGCGCGCATCTTCAACGACGTGGCCTTCGCCTTCCGCCTCACCTTCCTCAACAAATGCGACGAGATCGAGCGCGCCACCGTAGCCGAGTACTACCAGCGCTGCTTCGGCACCGAGCTCAAGGAGACCGGCGTCAAGGCCCAGCTCGTCTGATGACGGATGTCGGATGACAGATGACGGACAAGAGACCGCTATGACGCGACGTTGCCTCCATCTTCATCTGTCATCCATCGTCCGTCATCCGTCATCCGTTCATGGCTGAGAACGAGACCCCGCTCGACGTCTTCAAGCGCGCCACCGCCGCCACGGTGCGCGCCATCGCCGAGCGCGAGGACGTGACGGTGAGCTACGGCGCCGAGCCCGCGGCGCATGCCGGGACGCGGGTCCGCCTGCCGCTCCCCGGGCGCGATCTCTCGGTCACCGATGCGGCGCCGGTCAGGGGCGCCGCCGACGCGGTGGCGTTGAAGCTCCGCTATCACGACGCCGCACTCCATGCCAAGCGCCTCCCCACCGGCGAGACCGCGCGCGCCGTCTTCGAGGGCGTCGAGCAGGCGCGCGTCGAGGCGCTGGGGGCCAAGCGCATGGCGGGCGTCGCCGGCAATCTCGCCGCCATGCTCGACGAGCGCTATCGCCGCCAGGGCTACGAGCACATGGCCGAGCGCAACGACACGACGCTTGCCGAGGCGGTGCGGCTGCTCGCGCGCGAGACCTTGACGGGCGCTCCTCCGCCGCCTGCGGCGCAGCGCGTCGTCGAGATGTGGCGTCCTTTCCTCGAGGGCCGCGTCGGCCGCGACTTTGCCGAGCTCTCGCGTCACATCACGGACCAGGAGAGCTACGCCAAGATCACGCGCCAGCTCATCCACGACCTCGAGCTCGATCTCGGCGAGACCGAGCAGGAGGCCGAGGCCGACGAGAACGAGAGCGAAGGCGAGGAGAGCGATCAGAGCGAGAGCCAGAGCGAGGGCGGCGAGGGCGCGGCGTCGGGCGCGCAAGGCGCGCTCGAGGGCGGCGTTCCCGAGCACCAGCAGGAGGACGGCCAGCCGGCGGGCGCGGAGCAGATGGAGGGCGAGCTCATGCCCGGCGCCGGCGACGAGGATCCGGGCCGTCCCGGCCGTCCCGGCAACATGCCGCGCCACGGGCACCGAGAATGACGAGATCGTCGAGGCCGAGGCGCTCTGCGATCCCGACGAGCTGACGCGGCTGCGCGGCCTCCTCGACCAGCAGCTGGCGCATCTTCAGAGCGTCATCGGCCGGCTCGCCAACCGCCTGCAGCGCCGCCTCTTGGCCAAGCAGACGCGCGCCTGGGAGTTCGATCTCGAGGAAGGCATGCTGGACGCCGCGCGCCTCTCGCGCGTCATCGCCAACCCCGTCTATCCGCTCTCCTACAAGCGCGAGAAGGAGATGGAGTTCCGCGACACCGTGGTGACCCTCCTCATCGACAATTCCGGCTCGATGCGGGGACGGCCCATCACGGTGGCGGCGATGAGCGCCGACATTCTCGCGCGGACGCTGGAGCGCTGCGGCGTCAAGGTCGAGATCCTGGGCTTCACCACGCGCGCCTGGAAGGGCGGGCTCTCGCGCGAGCGCTGGATCGCCGCCGGCAAGCCGCCCAATCCCGGCCGGCTCAACGATCTCCGCCACATCATCTACAAGGCCGCGGATTCACCCTGGCGCCGCGGCCGCCGCTCGCTCGGCCTCATGCTGCGGGAAGGCATCCTCAAGGAGAACATCGACGGCGAGGCCTTGCTCTGGGCGCATAAGCGCCTCATGGAGCGCAGCGAGCAGCGCCGCATCCTGATGGTGATCTCCGACGGCGCGCCGGTCGACGATTCGACGCTCTCGGTCAATCCCGGCAACTATCTCGAGCGCCATCTGCGCGAGAAGGTGATCGCCGACATCGAGCGCAACTCGCCGGTCGAGCTCATCGCCATCGGCATCGGCCACGACGTGACCCGCTACTATCGCCGCGCCGTCACCATCGTCGACGCCGAGCAGCTCGGCGGCACCATGCTGGAAAAGCTCGCCGAGCTCTTCGACGAGGACGAGCCGAAGCAGGCCCCATCGCGGCGGCCGAAGAAAGCCGTCAGCCGATAGCGGTCAGCCGTCGGCTGGGCTACATCAAGCAGGGTGCGTCCTTCGCGTGTCCCGCCGCCGCAATGTCAGCCAAGGAGGCATGATGGTCGCATTTTCGCTCCTTCCCCCGTGAAGGCAGGGCAATCGCATATGAAGGGAACTCCCATATTAGGCTCCATCGGTTTATAGAAAGTTCACCACGGAGGGAACTCCCATATTAGGCTCCATCGGTTCATAGAAAGTTCACCACGGAGTACGAAAACGGCGGTGCCGACCCGCAGGATATGAAACGGTGGCGCGCCGGGATAGAGTTGTGCGTTCGTCGGCAGTGAGAAACGGGCCAGAGTTGATTTAATTACCGTTCACGCTATCACCGTTCTTTTGTCGTGGCGATCCGGGGAGAAGTTCCGATGGCGCTTCTTGGCCCGATCAGCGTTCTGCGGTTCCGCGTCA
>Ga0335081_10009818_pt1 | contig 15429 bp, 10 predicted proteins | sample Lox_Sample_35_FD_206713 | JGI IMG/M metagenome (GOLD analysis project Ga0335081, IMG submission 206713) | Soil microbial communities from Loxahatchee National Wildlife Refuge, Florida, United States - Lox_Sample_3.5 | ecosystem: Environmental > Terrestrial > Soil > Wetlands | place: USA...
GGATAACTGACATCCATTCTTCTTCCGTGTTTCGTCTGTCCTACACCGATAATGGCTACTGGTCTTCCCATTTGCTCACCCCCTATCTTTCCAAAATGGCGACAGCGTGACACTGGCCTGCGTAGCCGTGCGTGCCATGTGCCAGGGCGGTCTTTACTGTCTTGGGTACCTGCCTCTCACCGGCCTCGCCTCTTATCTGGAGAGTCGCTTCCACGACACGCTGGAGGCCCCTCGACACGTAAGGATTATTCGCCAGCACGCCGCCCGATGGATTGACGGGGATCTTCCCATCCATCTCGGTTGCGCCGCTATCGATCAGACGGCCGCCTTCGCCTTCCTTGCAGAATCCCAGTCCCTCGTACCACATCAGCTCCTGGAAGGCGTAGGGCTCGCTGATCTCCGCGACATCGATCTTCTTCCGGGGATTGTCGATGCCTGCCATCTTGTATGCCCTCTTCGCGGCGCTCGTAAGTTGTCCGTTTAAGAGATCGCGGTCGCCCACGTAATAGCCGTCGAGAGAACTCCCGAAGCCCCTGATCCATACAGGCTTGTCCGTCATCTTTTTCGCCTTTTTCGCAGAGGCCAGGATGAGGGCGACCATGCCTTCCGATTTCGGGCCCACTTGAAGCGCCGTCAGCGGATCGATCAATTTTCCCGATCCCAGGACATCGTCAACCGTATAGCGCCCCTTCTTGTGCGCATATGGGTTCTTCAAGGCATTTTTCAGATTCTTTACTGCCACCTTTGCGCATTGCTCTTCCGTGACACCGTATCGCTCCATGTAGAGCCGCATCTGCAGTGCCGCGGCCATCGTCTCCGTCAAGCCGACCTCCCTCTGATAGAACGGATCTCCGTACATTAGTGTGCAGGTGTCGTTGGGCGGGTTTTCGGATCCCTTGCAGAGGCCGATGATCAGGGCGGTATCGTAATGCCCGCTCATGATCCGCATGGCCCCGTAAAAGAGAGCGAAGAGGGATTCGCCGTCCTGGCGTGAGGCATTCTTCAAAAAGGCGCCCGTTGTTTCCCAGTAGTAAGAATTTGCGCAGGAGATGCCGCCGTGAAAAACGTCGGACGATGCGCTGACGATAGTTCCCACATCGTCTCTCGTCATCCCCGCCTTGTCCAGGACCTCCTTCGTGACCGCGTAGGCCTGATCGTAGAAGTTGTCTTTGGATTCGGCTCCGGCATTCTGCGCAACAGCTACAATAGCAACTTGTTTCGCCATACCTTCTGTCCTTTCTACGTTTATGATTTTCTTCCAACCAAGATCTTGGTGGTGTAAACAATAACGTCTTCGTTGCGCTGGTTCTTGATGGCGTTTTCCGCCTCGACGATCCCCCGCTCTGCATCCTTTTCCGACAGGCTCTTTATCTTCACCTCGCAGCGGATCGTATCCCCTATCTTCACCGGCCCGGTAAAGCGGACGTTCTCCATGCCGTAAAACGCGATAAAACTCTTCGGCAGAATGACATACGGCCCCAGGCGGAACGGCAGCGCCATGCCGACGACGAGCCCCAGCATGCCGTGTGCGATCCTTTCCTTGAAGGGCGTCTTTGCCGCGTATTCAACGTCGGTGTGCAGGGGATGCCAGTCGCCCGTGAAGGCGGAGAACATCACGATGTCGGTCTCCGTAATTGTTCTTCCCGGTGACACGAATACTTCACCTACCTTGTAGTCCTCGAAAAAATTCTTCTCCACAGACCTCTCCTCCGCTTCATCTCTTGAGGCTTCTGTAAAACGGCGTCACATGCCCAGGATTTCCCGCGCCACGATAAGTCTTCTGATCTCCGAGGTTCCGGCCCCTATGGTCCCCAGCTTCGCGTCGCGCCAGAAACGCTGCACAGGATACTCCAGACAATACCCGTATCCGCCGTGGATCTGAACTGCCTCTTCACAGACCTTGCAGGCCGTCTCCGCCGTAAACAGGATGGCTGCCGCCGATATCTGATGGACCTCCGTCCCCTTTCCACCTTTCTTCGCCGAATCGGCGAGTATCGCTGCCTTGTAGCAGAGGAGCCGCGCGGCCTCAATCCCGGTGTACATGTCGGCGAGCTTCTCCTGTATCATCTGGAAGGAGGCGATGGGTTTTCCGAACTGCACCCTCTCTTTCGCGTACTTGATCGATTCGGCAAATGCCGCCTCCGCGATGCCGAGGGCGTATGTACCGAAGAACGCCCGCTCCACATCCAGGCCCCCCATCATCACGGCGATGCCCTTGTTCTCTTCGCCGATGATATTCTCCGCAGGGATGATGCAATCCTGAAGTATCAACTCCCCGGTCTCGGATCCCCGGTTCCCGACCTTCTCCAGTTTCTTGGAAACGGAAAATCCGGGGAACTTCGTATCAAGGATGAATGCGGTGATCCCCCGCGCACCCGATCCTTTATCGGTCTTCGTATAGAGAACGATGGTGTTGGCGACGGGGCCGTTGGTGATAAACATCTTGGTGCCGTTTACTATATAATGATCGCCGCTTCGCTTCGCTACCGTTTGGATATTCACAGCATCCGATCCAGCATTGGGCTCCGTGAGCCCCAGGGCGCCGATATGCTGCCCGTTGCAGAGCGGCGGGAGATATTTTCTCTTCTGTGCATCGCTCGCATGGCTGTTCAGGTTATTGCAGCACAGGTTCGCATGAGCCCCCCAGGAGAGGGCCACTGCCGCCGAGGCCTTCGCGAGCTCTTCGCACACGAGCGAGGCCGAGAGGATATCGGCGCCCGCTCCGCCATAGCGCGGGTCCACGGTGATGCCCATGATCCCCAGATCGGCAAGCTTCTGCCAGAGACCCTCCGGCCACTTGTCATGGCGGTCGATATCTTCGGCAATGGGCTTCAATTCCTTCTCGGCGAAATTGGCGATAGAGTCTCTCAACATCCTGTGTTCATCACTCAACTCAAAAATCATCCCGTCCTCCTCTTTTAGATCAAGAAACTAGATTAACAAGAAATACATCTGCGGAATTTTTTTCGAAATTAGAGAATTGCAGGCCTACGCCCCTGCCCGCCCGCACCAAACTTTACTCTCGAATCCTGTGATATTGGCCGCCTTTATAACTGTGACGAAAGGGGCAATTGTGCTTTGCAAGAGCTCCCGATTGTTTAACGCCACGGTTTGACTTTCAACACGAACTGAAGTATAAATCTCAGGCGAAGTGTTTGTTACGGGTTGTTAACGAGCAATTATCACGTATAGAGACTGGAAACTGGAAGTCGGATGGTAAGTAACATTTACTTACCGCGCCTTTTTGCATATTATACACGCTGAAAATTGTCAAGTCGTTTCTGTAATTTTTTGCCCCCTGGGAAGAACACCTTACAATGTCGCGCGTCGTATCAAATCATAATTTGCTGCCAGAGAAATCTTTCACTTTTCTCCATAACTCTGCATCACGCTTGACGAAAGGAGACTGACATGCTGCAGGACATATTTCTTACCAAAGAGGAGCTGGCCTTGAAGCAGGAGGTCCGCGATTTCGTGAAGAACAACGTATCGCCCGACCTTCTAAAAAAAATGGACCGCGATGAGATTCGCTATCCGCGGGAATACGTGAAAGACCTCGGGAACCGGAACCTGCTCGGCTTGCGATTTCCCAAGAAATACGGTGGACGCGGCATGTCATGGACGGGTGAGATAGCGGCACTCGAGGAGATCGGCGTTATAGGAACCGCCTTGGGCTGCGCCTTTGCCATGCCCTCCATCGTCGGGGAGGCGTTGAATGTTTACGGGACCGAGGAGCAGAAGGAAAATTTTCTTAGGCCCATGCTGAAGGGCGACCTCATCTCCGCCGAGGCCCTCACCGAGCCGCGGGGCGGATCCGATTTTTTCGGCGCGACTACACGAGCGGAATTGAAGGACGGATATTTCACCGTGAAGGGTCAGAAGCGATTCGTCGTCGCCGCGGACGGCGCCGACTTCTTCCTCGTCTACTGCAATACGAACCCGGCGGGCAAGCCCCACGAGAGGATCAGCCTTATCCTGATCGAAAAGGACCGCGAGGGGGTCGAGGCGAAGTACCTCTACAAACTACTGGGCACAAGAGGCGGAGGAACAGGGCGCCTTCTCTTCAGGGACGTGAAGGTTCCGGTATCGAATCTCGTCGGCGGGCTCAACGAAGGGGCAAACATCTTCAACACGATGATGGTCCCGGAGAGGCTTACCTCCGCGGGTGCCTCGCTGGGAATGGGCCGCGCAGCCCTCGAAGTCGCGGTGCGCTACAGCGACAGGAGGAAGGCCTTCGGACAGAAGATTAGAAACTTTCAAGGCGTAAGTTTTAAGGTAGCCGATGCAATCACCCAGCTCGACGCGGCACGCGCGCTCACCATCGCCGCCGCCAAGAGTGTTGATGCCGGCCTTCCCACTGCACGGAGAATGGTCAGCGAGGCAAAGAAATGCGCGACCGACGCCGCCTGGGATATCTGCAACAGGGCGATGCAGATCGTGGGCGGGATCAGCTACACGAGCGTCTACCCCATCGAGAAGATGGTGAGGGATGCGCGTCTCATCCAGATATGGACGGGGACAAACGATATCATGAATCTTCTTATCCAGCACGAACTCTACCGTGAGATCCTGAAAGACGCGAACCCCGGCCGCATGATCGAGATCGATGCCGAGGACGCAGACAAGAATGATGAGAAGGTATACGAAGACGACGATATGTGGACCAAGGGCTGGTAAGATCGAAAGGAGCGAAGAGGTTATTAACCGATGATGAACGGTGATGAATATCTGAAAACATTAAGAGCTATGAAGACGCTCGTCTACATCGACGGCGCTGCGGTTCCCGATTTTGCATCGCATCCCGCGATGAAGCCGGCGGTGAATGCCTTGAAGGCAACCTATGACCTTGCCAGCAATCCGGAGCTCAATCCCGAATTGCATAGTCTGATCGTTGCGGATAGCGCCCTTGCGGATGGAAAGATCAACCGCTTTCTCAATATCATCAAATCCCAGGGCGATCTCATGGCCCGCATGAGGCTCCAGCGCTCCATGATGCGCTACACAGGCGGCTGCTTCGGCGGGCGATGCGTTGCCGGCGCCGTAATCAATGCGCTCTGGTCGGTGACATACGAGGTGGACAAGGCAGAGGGCGGCAAGACGAACTATCACGAGAGATTTACAAAATACATGGCCATATGCCAGAAGAACGACCTTGCGGTCTCCGGAAACATCACCGATGCCAAAGGCGACCGCTCGCTCCCGCCGCACCGCCAGGCAGACCCCGATCTCTACGTTAGGATAGTTGAGCAAAACCGCGAGGGCATTGTCGTCAACGGGGCGAAGCTCCAGCAGTCGGGCGCTCCCATTGCGCACGAACGCCTTGTCGTACCGACAACGGCCCTGGGCCCGAACGATGAAGCCTATGCCGTTGCCTTCGCCGTTCCCGGAGATGCAACGGGCGTAATCCACGTGAACGACTCTGCATGCTGCAACGCGAAATTCATGGCCATGGAAACGGAAGATATCGGGAATGCCGCCTTCGGCATGCATCAGAGCGCACACATTCTCTTTGACAACGTCTTCATCCCCTGGGATCGCGTCTTTCTCTGCGGGGAATGGAAGGCAAGTGCCGCCCTTGTGCATCGCTTCTCCGATTTCCAGCGTTTCGCCTCCTCGGCGTGCCGATGCGGTTATATCGACCTCTCGATCGGCGCGGGCATTGCCATGGCCGATTACAACGGCGTCTTCGATAAGGTGCACATCCAGGACAAGCTGATCAGTATGAGCGTTGATGCGGAGACCCTCTACGGCCTCGCAGCGGGCTCTGCGGCGCTTGCTTCAAGAACCGAATCTGGCGTTGTCCTCCCCGAGACGCTTTCGATAAATGCGGCCAAGATCTACATGAACGGCGCGATACTGCGTGCCGGTCAGTCGCTCGCCGATATCGGCGGCGGCATCCTGGTAACGAGGCCAAGCAGCCGTGATTTAAAAATACCGAAAGTGGGAGACCTTCTCGCAAAGTACCACAAAGGGCGTGAAGGTGTGGATGTCAATGACCGTCTTAAGATGGCGCGGCTCTGCGAGTCGCTCTCGGGTCTCTCCACACCCACGACAATCCTTTCCGTCATCGCTGCCGGGCCTCCTGCAACGCAGCGTCTCAATTTCAGACTGCTCACGGACTTCAAGCGCGACAGGAAGGCGGCGGAGAGATTGGCGGGAGTCTCATCAAGTTAAAACGATAATACGATAAAAGGAGCGAGAAAGATGAAAGAGAAAGCTGTTATCACCGCGGCCATTACGGGGAGTATTCATACCCCGACGATGTCGGAATATCTGCCCATTACTCCGCAGCAGATCGCCGACGAGGCGGTGCGCGCGTACGAGGCTGGAGCCTCAGTATGTCACGTGCACGCGCGGAACCCGGAGAACGGCATGCCTGTGCCGGACGTGAATCTCATGAAGGAGATCATCACGAAGATCAAGAGCAGGTGCAACATCGTCGTCTGCATCACGACCGGCGGGGGCTTAGGCATGACTGTAGAGCAGCGGGTGGCGCCGGTTACCCTTTACAAGCCGGAACTCGCGTCCTTCAATGCAGGTTCCATCAATTTTGCACTCTTCCACGCGATCCCGAGGTTCAAGGAATTCAAATTCCCATGGGAGAAACAGTATCTCGCGATGTCTGAAGACTTCATCTTTCCCAATACGTTCAAGTCCATGAGGGAATATTGCGCAACCTTCGCCGAGAACGGAACAAAGCCTGAGTTTGAGATCTACGATTCCGGCATGGTAAACAACATCGCCTTCATGATCCAGGCCGGATACGTGAAGAAGCCTGTTTACATCCAGTTTGTGATGGGCGTTCTTGGCGGCATCACGCCGAGTTCCGAGAACCTGTTGTTTCTCGTGGATTACGCAAAGAAGATGATCGGGGACTTCGAGTTCTCCGTCTGCGTTGCCGGGCGTGCGCAGTTCCCGATATGCACGCAGTCGCTCCTCATTGGCGGAAACTGCCGAGTGGGTCTGGAGGATAACCTGTATCTAGACCGCGGCACAATGGCAAAGAGCAACGCCGACCAGGTCGCAAAGATTATCCGCATCGCGCGCGAACTCGGGATCGAGCCAGCGACACCGGATGAGGCCCGCAAGATCCTGGGCCTCAAGGGGATAGACAAGGTCAATTATTAACAGATTAAGTCATTCCGAACGGATGTGAGGAATCTATCTCTCGTCGTTCATGACAAAGATTTCTCGCAGGGCTCGAAATGACAGACAGACGTAGCGCAGGACTTCAATCCTACCTGTTTTACACGTATCTGTATGAGAGGAATTTTGTAATGCAACAGTTCAAGAATTTATTTTCTCCAATCACCATTGGCAATGTGAAGGTCAAGAACAGGATTGTGATGCTGCCGCTAACTTCAGGCTACTGCGAGAATGACGAAACTGTCGGCCCTCGTCTCATCAATTTCTTTGTGGAGAGGGCAAAAGGCGGCGTCGGGCTTATCATCGTTCCCTTCTCTCCTGTACATGCGGGGTCGCCTCTCGAGCCCGGGCTCTACGACGACCGCTTCATTCCTGGTGCACGCAAGCTGACCGATGCAGTCCATGCTAACGGTGCAAAAATCGCGGCGCAGCTCATAACCTCATATCACGTAATATTCGATAATGGGGCCGCAGAAGTGGTCGGTCCGTCGCCTGTCTTGAACCAGATGACGCGCACGGTTGCCAGACCTCTCTCCATCCCCGAGATCCGATACATCGTCAGAGAATACGGACAGGCGGCGCGCAGGGTCCGCGAAAGCGGCTTCGACGCCATCGAAATTCTCGTGGGCGGAGGCTATCTCTTGAACCGATTTCTTTCCCCGATCACCAATAAGCGCGAAGACCAATACGGGGGCAGTCTTGAGAACCGGATGAGAATCATCATCGAGGTCATCGAAAGCATAAAAAAGGAAACGGGCAAGAATTTCACCATCGGCTGCCGCCTCAACGTCCACGAGCAGATGGAGGGAGGACACACGATAGAGGACTCGAAGGACGTGGTGCAGATCCTCGAGAAGGCCGGTATCGGCGCGATCAACGTGTACACGGGCTGGCATGAATCGCCGGTGCCTACCGTGCAGGCCGTGCTTCCAAAGGGCGCATTCCTGCATTTTGCGGAAAAGATCAAGGGCTGGGTGGGCATTCCCGTCATCGCCGCCAATCGAATAAACGATCCCTTCATTGCCGAGAAGGCGATTGCCGAGGGCAAGACCGACCTCGTCGGCATGGCCCGGGCGCTCCTTGCCGATCCAGAGCTTCCAAAGAAGGCGCAGCAAGGGAGCACCGACGAGATCGTCCCCTGCCTCGCATGCTCCAATTGCCTCACGGATATAATCACGACATACAAGGACTGGGGAACTCCGGCCGCGACCAGCTGTTCGGTCAATCCTTCTGCGGGAAAAGAAGCGGAATATATCCTCGAACCCGCAAAGAAGGCGAAGAAGGTATTTGTCGTGGGCGGCGGGCCCGGAGGAATGGAGGCAGCCATGACGGCAGCGCTTCGAGGACATAAGGTTACTCTCTACGACAAGGGAAACGAACCGGGAGGGAAACTCCTCATCGCCTCCATCCCTCCTCACAAGGAGGAGTTAAAGACGCTGGTCACAAGCCTCGCCAGCCGGGCCACGAAAGCAGGTGTTAAGTTTAAACTGAAGAGCGAGCTAACACCCGCAACGATAGAGAAGGAAAAACCGGACGTTCTTATCGTAGCAACGGGCTCAACATCCATCGTTCCTAACATACCCGGCGTAAACGGCCCGAATGTGTTCTCCGCGGAAGAAGTATTGACCGGTACTAAGGCTGTAAGCGGGAACGTAATTATAATAGGCGGTGGAATGGTAGGCTGCGAGACGGCGGAGTTTCTCCTCGAACGTGTGAAGGGAATAACGGGAGTCACCGTAATCGAGATGCTGGGCCGCATGGCAGACAACGTCTCACCCACTTACAGGCCATTCTTCATCGCACGCCTGAAGAAGGCGGGGATCAGGATGGAGGCAAACACCACCGTGCAAGAGATAACGAAGGAAGGCGTTAAAGTTGACCAGAAAGGTGTCACAAGCTTCATCAAAGGAGACGCGGTTGTCCTTGCCGTGGGCTTCAAGTCGAACTATACTATCGACGAGAAGATGAAAGAGAAGGTTCCCGAGGTATACGCAATCGGTGATTGCGCAAAGCCCCGCATGATAAAAGAGGCCATCGAAGAAGGATCTTCGACAGGGAGGAAGATCTAGCAGGCACGTAAGAGAAATTCATATGAAAAGAGTTTACCTTGATCATTGCGCAACGACGCCCGTTCATCCGGCGGTCAGAAAGGCCATGCTGCCGTTTCTCCGTGATTCGTTCGGCAATCCCTCGAGCGCTCACGCCCTGGGGAGGACCACACGCGAGGCAATTGAAGAAGCGAGAACGAGGGTTGCCTCTCTCATCGGCGCCGGACGGGCCGAGATAGTGTTTACAAGCGGCGGGACGGAGGCGGACAATCTTGCCATCCGGGGCATCGCCTGTGCGCGCAAAGACCGCGGCAATCACATCATCACCTCCGTAATCGAGCATCACGCCGTCTCCAGAACCTGCGAGCATTTAGAGAGAAACGGCTTTGCCGTTACCTATCTTCCGGTCGACAGTGACGGTCTCGTGAACCCGGAGGACGTAAGGAAGGCGCTAACGGAAAAGACCATCCTCGTAACAATCATGCACTCGAACAACGAAGTGGGAACCATCGAACCCATCGCTGAGATAGGAAGGATTACCTCCGAGAAGGGCGTTGCCTTTCACACGGACGCCGTGCAGTCTGTGGGAAAGGTGCCCATCGACGTGAATGAACTGAATGTCGATCTCATCGCTATCGCCGCGCACAAGCTCTACGGCCCGAAAGGCATCGGAGCGCTCTACATCAGGGAAGGGATCGACATCGATCCCATAATCTTTGGCGGTGGACAGGAGAGAGGCTTAAGGAGCGGGACGGAGAACGTCGCTTCCATTGCGGCCTTGGGAATGGCCTGCGAGGTCGCGAGAGAAAAAGCGCTTCCATTGATGGACAGGATCGGAAAACTGAGAGACACCCTGCAGAAGAAGATTTCGGTCGCCATCGCGGACCTCGCAATCAACGGCCATCCCATATCAAGACTCCCCGGTGTTCTCAGTGTATCCGCTCCGGGGATCAATGCCGAAGAGATCGTCCGTGAACTCGATGCCCGGGGCATCGCCGTCTCCGCTGGCTCTGCCTGCACATCCCACTCAGTCGAGATATCGCATGTCCTCTCCGCCATGGGCATACCCAAAGAGATTGCGCAGGGGACAGTAAGAATGAGTCTCGGCATAGCAAACACAGCAGGTGAAATAGAGTATGCCGCCGCATCATTCATTGAAGTCGTCGAGAAACTCAAGACCCTTTCCGAGATCGAAGGTTCCCTCGGTTCGCGACGCTGCTACTAGAGCCGGTAGGTTCCCCATCTCTTCGATCAACATCGTTTCCTCCCGTTATCAATGAAACCTGTGGGAGAGCCACAGCGTACAAACAGTGACCTTAAGGTGTATGACCAGGGCACTTATTACTGGCTCAGACTTGCTGAATCCGGATCATTCTTTTTCACTCACGGGAAAAGTGAATACCTTGCTGTTATCTTCACATCCGCCTGACGATCAAACGTTACAGGTGTTAGATAATAATTGTAAGCAATACCGTACCCCCCATGTCATATGCAGGTCGTTCCTCACCTTGCATCTTTTCCTTCTCAATGTTATACAGCCAAAACATTTTATTTCAGGAGGAATTTATGAAAGACGTTGTTATTGTATCGGCATGCCGGACCGCCATCGGCGACTTCGGGGGCTCACTCAAAGACGTTCACGCCTACAAAATCGGTAGCGCCGCGATGAAAGAAGCCGTCAAGCGTGCGGGAATTGACCCCTCCGTCATAAACGATGTTCGCTTCGGCAGCTGCTTGGAGCCATACAACGCACTGAATATTGCCCGCGTTGCGGCCATCGACGCAGGAATCCCGGTAACTTCTACGGCTGTCACCATCAACCGTGTCTGCATCTCCGGTATGGAGGCAGTCATCTCCGGCATGGCCATGATCCAAGCGGGTTTAATGGATGTGGTGCTGGCAGGTGGTGTGGAGCACATGTCTGGCGTTGCTTACGGGGTGCAGGGAGCGCGCTGGGGTTGCCGACTGCAAAACCAGAGCTTCGACGATATGATGATTGAGGCCCTGTACTGCGGCTCACGCCTCCAGCCTGGTCTGGAGCAGGGCCCAGTAAAGGAAGGCCCCGTGATCGACATAATGAAGGGCAAGCCCTATATCATGGGCCATACAGCGGAACTCGTTGCTCAAATGTACAACATCTCCCGTGAGGATATGGATGCCGTGGCCCTGCGGAGCCATAACAACGCTGAACGGGCAACGAAGGAAGGCGACTTCAGGGAAGAGATCGTGCCAATCGAGATTCCCCAGAAGAAGGGAAAGCCTGCAGTCATTTTCGACAAGGATGAGCACTTCATGCCCGGGCTCACGATGGAGAGACTTGCTGCACTCCCGCCCGCCTTCATACCTAAAGTGGGAAAGGTCACTGCAGGGAATTCTTCAGGACTCAACGATGGGGCTGCAGCCATGGTCATCATGTCGGCCGATAAGGCCAGAGAACTGGGACGGAAACCGATTGCGAGGTTTAAGAATGCAGGCTATGGCGGATGCCATCCTTCAATTATGGGAATGAGCCCCGCTCCGGCCGTCCGCAACCTGATGAACCGATCCGGACTTAAGCTCGCCGACTTCGAGCTCATCGAACTCAATGAGGCCTTTGCCGCTCAGTATGCTGGATGCGAGAAGGAACTGGGTTTGAATCGTGAGATTACGAACGTGAACGGCTCCGGCTGCGGTTTGGGACATCCCGTGGGAGCGACTGGCTGTCGTATTATGGTGACACTGATCCATGCCATGAAGAAGCGTGGCAACACGCTGGGGCTCGCAGCTATCTGCGGCGGCGGCGGCGTGTCAATGGCAACGGCCCTGGAAATGATCTGAGCATTTGGGTGTGAGGTGTGGGAATCGGGAGAAAATTTTAGTGGCCTTAACATACAAATAATAGTCGCCAATCTCTGCCTCCATCATGAATGGTGTGGATTTACAGGTGACAGAGGCTATAAGCTCATGTGAATGTTTCATCTGCTTACCTCTGACTCCGTCAAATACTAATCGTTTCATGCTCTGATTTGGCAGAGCTGCTGATTCCCACATGTAACGCATCAGAGATGACATCAGTTGTAAAGGGGAGTATCATGTCATGAAATCTGCCCTTATGCGAATGACCCTTGCTTCTCTTCTCGTAGTCTTGTTGGTCCCCAATCTCACGCCTGCCGAAACCAAAACCTTCATCAGGGAATACACGTATCAGGCAAGTGAATACGATAGCAAGGTGTCTTGTAGAACATTGGCTTTGAAGCAGGTCCAAAGACTTCTATTGGAGGAAGTGGAAACCTATCTTGAAAATCGCGCAGAGGTTGTAAACCATAAATTAACGAAAGATCAGATTACAACCTTGACCGCAGGCGTCTTGCAAACGCAAATTCAAAACGAAAAATGGGATGGGAAAAGGTATTGGCTTCAAGCGAAAATTGAGGCTGATCCTAACGCCATAGTGGAAGCAATTGACTCGGTACGAAAGGACCTTCAAAGGACGAGGGAATTAGAAGAAGCAAGCAAGAAGCTCGAAGAACTGTCGGCAGAAATTGAAAGATTAAAAAACGAACTTAATAAGAATAAAACGAACGAGAAGAAGATAGCCCAATACTTGAAAGCCGTAGAAGGATTAAGCGCCTTGCAAGCGTTTCAAAAGGGTATTGAACTGTCAATTTCAGGTAAGGTAGAGGAAGCGATTGCGGAAATGTCCGACGCCATCCAAAAGGACCCCCAGTATGCGTTAGCCTACGCGAGCCGCGGGCATTTTTATGCACGACTGGCCAATTATGAAGCGGCAATCAAAGATGCCAGTAAAGCAGTAGAACTGGATCCTCATTCTGCCCTAGCGTATGCAAATCGGGCATACATCCATTTTAGATTGGATAATGGATATGAGGCTCTCCGGGATTCAAACAGGGCAATAGAGATAGAGCCTACTTTTGCATTGGGCTATGTCACGCGGGGCGCTGCCCACCTTTTCTTTGCAAGGTACGAAGAGGTTATTGATGATTCAGATAAGGCATTGGAACTGAATCCCAATATCGCACGGGCTTATGTTAATCGTGGAATTGCGAATCAAAGACTGGGAAACAATCTCAAGTCATTTCTTGATATCAAGAGAGCCATCGACACCGATGATAAATGTCCGGAGGCTTACTGGTTTCTCGGCGTTAACGAAAACGCATCCGGCAATTATGAAAAAGCAATCGATTATATAAGCAAGGCCCTGGCAATCGATCCGTACATTCATCAAGAATATGCGTATAGCACACGTGCGGCAGCTTACATCAGATTGGGAAAATATAAACAGGCCCTTGAAGACTGCAACGTAGCTGTTGAGAGGATAACGAGGTCTACGATCAATGAGAATACAAAAATTGGAACTCTCGCTATCGCATACAATAATCGTGGTGTAACTCATAAAGAGTTGGGCGAGCTGGAAAATTCAATCAGAGACCTCAACAAAGCCATTGAGCTAAAACCGGACTTTGCAAGGGCCTATGCCAATCGCGGAAGTGCATATATGAAATTAGGCGATTATCAGAAGTCTCTCACAGATTTAGGAAAGGCTGTCGAACTGGAACCCAAATCTTCAGCGGCCTACGTCAATCGTGCAACCGCATACATCAAGTTAGGCGATTACCAGAAGGCCTTGGCGGATTCAAGCAAGGCCATAGATATCAACCCGCAGCTCGCCGTTGCTTATAGTAACCGGGGTGTGGCTTATAAAGAGTTGGGAGATTCCCAACATGCACTTAATGACCTCGACAAAGCCATCGAACTCGATCCAAGGCTCGCACGCCCCTATTATCATCGGGGTCTTCTTCATGAAAAGCTTGGTTATAAAGAACGGGCAACGAACGATCTTGTACAGGCTGCAAGGCTGAAGGATAAAGACGCACAGGACCTCTTAAGAAGCCAAAAAATTAATTGGTAAGCTTTCCAAATTGTAACCCTCGGCGCTAAAATCCTATCAGGCTATTTACTCACAGGTGACAGAGATCATCTGCTGATTTGAATTCTTCATCGTTCGCATCTATATCCGTCATTCGATGGGCCTATCTATCCTTTCACCTGGAGATCCTGGCTGCACAATGGATATTTGTTTGCGATTAGTGTATAAGATGGCATCGATTTGTAAGAGGAGGACAACTTCTCGATGAGATCCATCTTTATTCGAATCGCGCTTGCCTCTTTGGTCCTTGCTTTATTCATCCCGTTTTCATCTCAGGCCGCTAGGGAACAGCGAACAGCCCTCGTCATCGGCAATGGCAGTTACAGCGGGGGCCCGCTCAAAAACCCCGTCAACGACGCGACAGACATGGCAGCGGCACTCCAACGGGCGGGCTTCTCCGTCATCTTGAAGAAGAATGCCCGGCAACAGGATATGGAGGAGACTATTGAGAGGTTCGGAAATATGCTCAAGCGAGGCGGTGTGGGTCTCTTCTACTATGCCGGCCACGGTTTGCAGGTTAACGGTGTTAACTACCTTGTTCCGATAGGCGCAAAAATTAACAAGGAATCGGATGTGAAATACCAGTCTATTGACATCAACAAGGTTCTTGATGAGATGGCGAACGCCAACAACGGTCTCAATATCGTCATACTGGATGCATGCCGCGACAACCCTTATTCCCGCAGCTTACGGAGCGCATCCCGAGGCCTCGCCATTGTGAGCAACGCACCAACAGGAACATTCATCTCGTATTCCACCGGCCCCGGGAGTGTGGCACAAGACGGTGAAAGCAGAAACAGTCCATACACGGCTGCGCTATTGAAGTATATGAGGCAGCCGGGCTTGACCATTGAGCATGTTTTCAAGAACGTGCGAGCCGATTTGGGGAAGAAGACTGGTGACAGGCAGATACCCTGGGAGCTATCATCACTGCGAGGCGATTTCTATTTTGTGCCGGGGAAGTCTGTCAAGGCGGTAGAATCGAATGATGAGCAAATGAAGATTGACGAGGAAAGGGAAAAACTGCGGCAGGAGAAGGAGCTGCTTGAACAGAAGGAGGCTCTTGCAAAAGAAAAACAGGATGTGGAAGAAAGAAAGAAACAGCTTGCTCTTGCAGAGAAGCGCCGCTTTATACCCGCAGCGAAAGAGATAAAACGAGACGGCCGCTTTATTGCCTACAACAATGGTACGGTTTTGGACACCGGGACAAACCTGATGTGGGCGGCGAGGGACAATGGATTGAATATATACTGGCCCGACGCCAAGAGTTACTGTGAGAATTACCGCGGAGGAGGTTATTCGGACTGG
>Ga0335081_10009819_pt1 | contig 15428 bp, 18 predicted proteins | sample Lox_Sample_35_FD_206713 | JGI IMG/M metagenome (GOLD analysis project Ga0335081, IMG submission 206713) | Soil microbial communities from Loxahatchee National Wildlife Refuge, Florida, United States - Lox_Sample_3.5 | ecosystem: Environmental > Terrestrial > Soil > Wetlands | place: USA...
CGCGGTGAACGGCCCGCCCGGCACCGGGAAGACAACGATGCTGCGAGAGCTGATCGCGGCGGTCGTGGTAAAACGAGCCATCCGCCTGGCCGAACTCGATAAACCCGAAGATGCGTTCCGGACCCGCCCCGGCGGCTGCCGTGCTGGCGGCATGGCAAAGCCTGTTCTTCATCGTTCCTGTGATCTCGACGACGTTCGCCTCATTCCCTCGCGTCTTCTCCCTGCTCGGCCGCGAATCGCTCGGCTGGCTGTTCATCGACGAAGCGGGCCAGGCCGCCCCTCAGGCCGCCGCCGGCGCGATCTGGCGATCCAGGCGAGTCGTGGTCGTCGGCGACCCAAAGCAGATCGAGCCGGTCGTGGCCCTCCCGTTCACCGCCCAGCAGGCGCTGCGTATCAACGCCGATATCGCCGAGTGGTGGCTGCCGGGCAGCACGTCAGCGCAGCGACTAGCGGATGAGGCCAACCAGTACGGCACCTACCTGCCTGGGGGCGATGGCGAGGCGTGGGTCGGTGCGCCGCTGCGGGTCCACCGCCGTTGCGAGCGGCCGATGTTCGACGTGTCCAACACGATCGCCTACGGCGGCCTGATGGTGTATGGCACCTCGGACCAGCGCGAACCCCTGACCCTACCGCCGAGCGGATGGATAGACATTCCTGTCACCGGCGATGCTCGAGGACATTGGATTCCTGCTGAGGGCGAGCAGGCCCGGAAGATGCTCAGGGCGCTGCGGGCTAAGTATGGAGTCGACACGAGACAGATCTTCGTGGTCTCCCCGTTCCGCGACGTCGCCGATGGCATCGAGAAGTTGCTTCGTGAATTCCCCGGCGTTCGCGGCGGCACCGTGCACACCGCTCAGGGCAAGGAGTCCGACGTGGTCCTGTTCATCCTCGGCGGGAACCCGGCCAAGCCGGGCGCGAAGCAGTGGGCCGCGCAGCGCCCCAACCTGGTCAACGTCGCGGTCAGCCGCGCACGCCGCCGTCTCTATGTCATCGGCGATCACACAGCGTGGTCCAAGTACCGCCACTTCGATATCTTGTCCGACTACTTGACGCCAGGGCTTGATAGGTGATCAGGCGAGAGAATCGGGTCTTTCGCGATCGGATCAGACACGTCAGCAAGTACCAGCGCGCCGGGCAGCCGAGCCGGAGCAACGAATCCTGCTGTGAGGATCAGGAAACACCGACAACCTGTGTTGTTATCGTTTGCACTGCGGGCTGTCGCCACACACACATCAGGTCCGCGGTGCCTTGCTCATGGTGGACAAGGAGACCGTCACCTGCGCCCTGAACCTGCGCAGCCACCACCTCGCCCTCGTCGGCGCCGGGTTGCCGAATTCCAGCGGCCCATCTCGTGATGGGGCAGAGGCGTCCTCCACTACGGCCTCCTCGCACGGTGACGCCGCGAAGGCACCTCAACTCAATTATCTGACCGGGAATCGAGGTCAGCCGGGCATCGGAAGACGGCGCACACGGAGTGAGTCCTCGTGGAGGACGACGATGGCCCCGGCTGTGAGGTCTTCGGCCACCTGGTCCAGATTGGCGAAGATGATTGCCGCTTGTTCGGCAGCGCGTCGCCCGGCCAGCCGCCGGATCAGGATCACTGATGGCGTGCTAGCACCGGACCGCGCGAGCAGGCCGCCGAAATCGGTGTCAGCGGAGACCAGGATGCGCTCGTCAGCTCTGGCGTGCTCTAGCACAACGTGGTCCGTCGCTGCCTGCATCCCGAGATCCCGCAGGTGGACCGCGTCATGTCCGGCCGCTTTCAACGCGTCGGCCAGGAGCGGCGACAAGTTGTTGTCGATGAGGAACTTCACGCCGTCCGCCGAAGCGGCAGCTCCCGTTCCTGGAGCGCCTCGGCAGCGTACAGGAGGGACTCGCGGATGTCGGCCGGAGTCAGGTCCGGGTGCTCGGCGAGGATCTCGTCGGTCGTCATCCCGTCCGCGACCATCGCCACGACCGTGGCGACCGGAAAGCGCAGCCCCCGGATGCAAGGCAGCCCGCCCATGACAGCGGGGTCGGTGGTGATGCGTTCGTAGGTCACGTGTTCATGCTAGCCGCGAGTGGCGTGGCGGCGCAGACTGCCCGTTACGCGGTTGTAGCGGCCCGGCTGATCTCGGCCAAGGCCGGGGAACTTCCATCCACACGCCCTCCGGATCTGGGCCGAGAGCCACGCAGCCGTCCCTGAAGTAGCAGGGGTAGTAGAGGTTACCGGCTGGCGGTGCCAGGACCACCACTGGCCAGCGAAAAGAAGACCAAGATCAACTTATCCCGGAAACTCAGGCTAGACGCTGCCGGCGTCGATGTTCGTCGGTGCTGACCAGGCGTGCCCGTTGTACGTCAGTTCGTTCCCCACGCTGTCCACGGCCACGCAGAAGGTCGAGCCCGGGCATGACACCGAGGGCATGTCATAGTAAGAGTCGATCTTGGCCGGCTTGGACCAGCCTTGAGAGCCGCCGTAGGAGAGCGCATCGCCGCGGAGGTCTACTGCCACGCAGAAATTAGTGCCGCGGCAGGACACGGAGACCATCTCGTTGGACGCGTCCACCGTGGCCGGCCTGGACCATTTCGAGCCCTTGTACGCCAAGGCGTTGCCATGCACGTCCACGACCATGCAGAAGGTCGGGCTCGGGCAGGAAACGGCGCGGAGCTCGCTGGTGTCGATGCGGGCGGCTGACCAGGTCGTGCCGTTGTAAGTGATGGCGTAGTTGGCGCTGTCCACACCCACGCAGAGCTTCGGACTGGCGCAGGACACAGAATAGAAGGCCCCGTGGGAATCGACGTTCAGAGGTTTGGACCACCCGCTGGCGCCGCTGTAGGGGAACGCGTTGCCATAGGTGTCCACTGCCAGGCAAAAACTGGAGCTTGTGCAGGACACGGAGACGAGACCGCCCTTCGGGTCCAGCTGGGCCCGCGCGGACCACTTACTGCGGTTGTAGGTGAGGACGCCGCCGTAGCCGTCCACCGCCATGCAGAAGGCAGGGCTGGGGCATGACACCCAGAGAAGGGTACCCATGGGGTCTATGTTCTCTGGCGCGGACCAGTGAGCACCGTTGTAGATGAGCGCGTTGCCAGGGTTGTCCACCGCTACGCAGAAGCTGGGGCTTGGGCAGGAGACGGAAGCGAAGTAGTTGTGGGAATCGACCTGGCTGGGAGCGGACCAGGTGGTGCCCTCGTGGGTGAGCACCTTGCCGCGGAAGTCCGCCGCCGCGCAGAAGCTGGGATTCGGGCAAGAGACAGCTTCGATCACATAGTAGGTGTCGATCTTGACCGGCTTCGACCACGCAGTGCCGGCATAGGTGAACGCGTTGCCATAGGCGTCCACCGCAGCGCAGAAAGCAGAGTTCGGGCACGACACGGAGGTGACGTCGCCGTACACGTCGGCCATGGACGGCCTGGACCATCCCGCCGGGCCCGCGTAGGTGAGCTCGTTGCCGGCTGTGTCCACCGCAGCGCAGAATGTGGCGCTCGAGCACGAAACCGAGTCCAGGGCCGAAGTGGTGTCTACCCTGGACGGCTTGGACCATCCCGCAGAACCCCCATAGGTGAGCGCGTTCCCGGAGGAGTCGACCGCGACACAGAACGTGGAGCTCGGGCAGGACACAGAACGGAGCCCGTTCGCGTCGACCTTGACCCGAGCGGACCAGGTGGTGCCGTCGTAGAGCAGTGCGCTGCCGGCACTGTCCACCGCTGCACAGAACGAAGAGGCCGGGCAGGACACGGACGTGAGGTAACCGCCGGGGTCGGCCTTGGCCGGCTTGGACCAGGCGCCGCCCTCTCGTAGCAACGCGCTGCCGGTGCCGTCCACCGCCGCGCAGAACGAGGAGGTTGGGCAGGACACGCCTGTGAAGTAGGTACCGGCGACAACCCTGGTCGGCCCCGACCACGAAGTCCCGTTGTAGTTGAGCATGTTGCCGACGTTGTCCAGAGCCACGCAGGACGTGGGGCTCGGGCAGGAGAGTGCCATGAGGTTGCCCTGCTGAGAAACTTTACGAACGGCTGGGGACACGTGTCCGGTTGCCTGCGACGTGCACGCCACGAGCGGCCCCGCCACTGCCAGCGCGACGCTGAGAGCAAACACTCTCCTCGCCTTCAGCGTGCCTGCATCAAACCGGGCTGCCAACGTCGAGCGTCCGCGTCGCGCCGAATCCATGTCCCGGCCCCCTTGTCTGGCTCTGGTGCTCTTCCCCGTGATCCCTCTCTGTGAAACTGATGTGACACATAGGACGTATGAGTCCTTTTGAGGTTAAGGCGCCCTGGCTTGCCAGTGCCGAGCGCGAGCAGCCTAACGGGTATGTGGCACCAGGTAGCACTCGGTGCTACCATCGTTTCATGAATGCTCACCCGGAGATTACCCAGCGCGACTTGCGGACCAGGTCGCGGGAGATCATGGATGCCGTCGAACACGGGCAATCCTTCACCGTCACCAGGGACGGTCACCGGATCGCAGAGCTGATCCCGTTGCGGCAGCGCCGACGGTTCGTCCCCCGGCAGGAGTTCGCCGCCATGTCGCGCAATGCTCCCGCTGTCGACCTGGAGGCATTCCGGGCTGATCAGGACGCCGCGCTGGACTATCAGACCGGCAGCGCATATGAGCGATGAGCAGCTCCGGCGGGGCCTGCTCGACACCAACATCCTGATCTTGCGGAAATGGATCGACCCCGCCGAGTTGCCCGATGAGATAGCGATCAGCGCCATTACCCTGGCGGAACTGTCCGCTGGCCCGCATGAGGTACGCCGCAACGACGAGCAGGATGCCTACGACGAGCATGCCGAGCGGGCCCGGCGGCTGGAGATCCTGCAGCGGGCCGAGAACGAATTCGACCCGGTGCCGTTCGACGCCGAGGCGGCGCGGATATTCGGCCGGGTGACGGCGGCCGTCATCGCCGCGGGCCGTAAGCCCCGGGGCCGGGCCGTCGACCTGATGATCGCCGCCACCGCGATCGCCGAGGGCCTGCCGCTGTACACGACCAACCCCGCCGACTTCACTGGCCTGGATGCCCACATCCGCATCATCCCGGTCACCAGGCCGCCTGTCCCGCACGAACAGCCAGCTCGCTGACGCCAACCACCTGTGTAGTTATCGTTTGCACCATGGATAGGACCCGCTATATCAGGATGCCCGGTTCGAGCTGTTCAGCCGTCAGCCTTCGGCCTGTCGTGGCCGGTACGACGGGAAACACACACGGCCGGGGCTGGAGAGGTCGAGGGTTCGCACCTCTGCACTTCCATGGCGTCCTGCGGCACGCGGCGGCTGTCCGCACAGCTTCGACCATCATACAATTGTGTTATGACCCAACCGTATGACGCTGCAGGGCTGCCGTCGCCGTCTTCGGCGCTGCTGCAACTCGCTCGCCTGAAGGCGGGTATGAGCCAGCGGGAACTGGCCGAACGAGCGGGAGTCCCGGTCACGATGATCTCGGCTTATGAGCGTGACCAGCGGCAGCCTACCCTTGCCACGCTGCTGCGGCTGCTGCACGCGGCTGGTTTCGACCTCCGCCTCCACCTGGCTGCCCACGATTCGCATGACGACATGCTCGCCGGGCTGGAAGCCGGCCGCTCCGAATCCGAGCGGCTCAGGCGGGACCGTCAGCTCCAAGCATGGCGGCAGGCCGTTCCCGCGGAGGATGCGTGAGTGACCAGGAGGCTGCCGGTGAACCTGAGCTGAACGCAGCCGCCATCGCCGCCACGCTGAACCGGCACCAGGTGCGCTACGTCGTCATCGGCGCCTTTGCCGCTATAGCACAGCAAGCCCCGATACCAGCAACACGGGACATCGACCTGACCCCGGAGGCAAGCCAGGAGAACCTGGCCAGGCTGTCGCTGGCGCTCAAGGAACTCGGTGCGCGGATCCGGACCGAGGCGGTGCCGGAAGGCCTGCCCTTCAGCCACGATGCCGCCTCCCTGGCGGCTGCGGACGTGTGGAACCTGATCTGCGCCGACGGCGAGTTCGATATCTCGTTTCGCCCGTCTGGCTTCGACGGAGGCTACGCCCAGCTCGCGGTCAATGCGCACCGGCTCCGCGTCGGGGAGACGGAGGTCGTCGTCGCAGATCTCGCGGACGTCATCCGCTCCAAAGAGTCAGCCGGGCGCCCCAAGGACCTGCGCGTTCTGCCGCTGCTCTACCGGCATCAAGCCACGCGTCGCAGCGGGACGACAGACTGAGCAACGTGTGTCGTTATCGTTTGCACGGCGGATTATGGCTGCACCTACAGATATAGCCGTTGAACTGCGGAAATAAATCGACGGCGATGTCGGACACGCCGAGAGATGCAGTTTGTGTCCGAGCGCGGGGACGATCACTGTCTGTCATGGCCGTGTGCGCCGGTAACGCCTGTTAGGGCTGCGAGGGGGGGCGGTGGCTTCCACCGCCCCGAGGGTGATCAGATCATCCAGCGCATTGGTGACGCTGCTCCTGCTGGCTCCCGTTGCCTCTTGCAGTTCCTCACGGCTGGCGGAATCAGTTTCGCGAAGTGCTTCGAGAATGCGTTCTGCCAGGCCGCTCCGGGGCAATGGCAGGGCCGCGTCTCTGATCTCGATCTCGGACAGGCCGGCTGCTAGCCGGTAAGAACCATCGTCGCGCGCCCTGCGTGGCCGGAGCAGGCCAAGATCGCGCAATTGGCTGAGCTGGCGGCGGGCGTCTGACGGGCCTAGGCCCAGCCTGCGCATCAGGGCGATGTCGACATCGTAGCCAGCGTTGGCCAAGGCGAGGACAGAGATCTGTGCCTCAGAAAGATCCTGGCCGCGGCTGAGTCGTCCCGCCCAGGCGCGTAGTTCCGGGGTGATAAGAGATGTCCGCGGGATTATCACGCGGAATTCGTCCAGGCTGGCGGCGAACAACGGCACGAGCCCGGTGTCGCGCCGGACCTGGCTGATCATCATGCTGATACCGGAGCCGCGGTTCTCGGCTACCGGCCGTCCGGTGAGCGGATCGCCTGCCTCCTGCAGCAGGGCGGCAAGCCTGGCATTCCTCGATGATGAGGTCCCACTCTGGCCGAGCGTCTCCAGGCGGACGTTGCCGAACAGCCCGCCGGGGCTGGTGACGGTTAGCCGGTCCGGGAAAAGCTCGACTTGGATCTGGGTGCCGCGCGCCTGCGGGCTGTAATCACGGTGCATGAGCGCGTTGACGACGGCCTCGCGGACAACCTCCGGCTCGATCTCCCAGTAGTCGTCGCGACCCGCGCCGGCCACCCGGCTGCTCTTGCGGAGGTTGCGCTGCGCGGCCTGGATCGTGTCGGTCACCATAGCGGGGACCGTGCCGCCGACTGCGGCGCTGTCCAGGAAACGAGTGCCGCCAGGACCCGGCTCCCCCGCGTCCTCGTGCGGATACACGACCAGCGAGACCATCAGCTGCGGAAAAAACTGCTGAGGGTATGCGCCGACGCTAAGCAGTCCCGCCAGCGACGGCACGAGAAATCCGTCGTGCGGCACGAGAACGCCGAGTCGGGCAAGCGCGTCGGGCTCGCTGAGCCCAGTAAACGATCTCGGCGAATTCCGGCTCGCGGTCTCGATGAGACGACTCACAGCCCTCGGGTCAAGATCCTTCTCCGCAGACGCCTGGGGAACCGGCTCCTCATCCCAGCGCGGCTGCCCGGAGTTTTCCCGTAGCCGGTCGATCTCATAAGGTGTCAGCCGCTGATCCCCATCGCCCACCCGGGCGAACGCGCCATTGTAGAGCCCCCTGGCGGTGATATAGCACGGGCGCTGCGCCGACGGCAGCGGCTCGATCTCCGCCAGCACCAGAATTGCACCCTCGAATGGCACCGTGTCAATGATCGGCGCAAGCGCGGGAGTGAGCTTGGCGCGGGCGACCCCAGCCAGTTCGTCCCGCAGGGCTATCGGATCACGCACCCCCGCTGCGGCGAATCCAGCTCTTTCGTCCAGCCCGAGGATGATAGTCCCGCCCCTGGAGTTCGCGAACGCGGACATAGTCTCGGCAACGTTCTGCGGCAAGCCACCGGCCGCCCTTTTGACCTCCACGTCCTCGAACTCGACGCCGACCTCTCGTAGTCTCGCCACGATGTCCGTCAGCTCCATGTGGCCCTCCGAAACGTGAGCATACCAAGCTTACTAAGAAGCTTACCACGAGTCCGGTACGGTTTGGTAAGCTGAGGCTCATGCCGCCTGAGGGCAGCGGGTACGCCGGAACGCTGCGGAGAGTCGGGTTCGGCGGCGACTGCGTGGTACTCGTCTCGGCCGGCGAGGCGGGAGCAACATCCTGGGGACGATCACGCTTGAGCCGTTCGGCCGGGCTGACCAAGACCGCCCGGCGTGTGGGCCGGTGGACACGGTACGCAAGTGGCGGAGCCGGTTCGCCGCCCGCGGCCTGGACGGCCTGGTGGACCTGCCCTGGTCCGGGCGGCCGCGGCGGATCAGCGCGCTGGAACGGGCCGCGGTGGTCGCGCTGGCCTGCCAGCTGCCCGCCGCCACCGGGGTGCCGCTGGCCCGCTGGACCGGCCCGGAACTGGCCGCCGAGATCACCAAGGCGGGGCTGGCCGAAGCCGACCGATCTTTAGGGCTATGACTTGCAGAGCGGGTGGGCCACTGCTCTCACCGCCAGCTGGCTGCTCCCGCCCCGGCCAGGCGGCGGGGAGCACGCCGGCCTGTTGCACGCGCACGGCTTGGGGAGCTGTGATGGGTGCCGGATCTGCGATCCCGCCTACGGCTGGTGAGGCAGCGAAACCTCTGTGGTTATCGTAACCTCGGCGGCTTGCATCAACGTGCCAGGTTGCGGGAAACTGGCAGTCAAGTATGCGGGAAACAGGTGTTTAGATGTGCGGGAAACAGGTACTCTTGGGCGGGTGAGCGACCTGTACGTGCCCAGGATCGTCGATGGTCTGCTCGACGAGCTGCTCTTGTCCTTCCCGGCCATCTCGCTGGTGGGGCCTCGGGCAGCAGGGAAGACCACCACGGCGGTCCGGCGCGGCGGCACGGTCTTGCGAATGGACCGGCCGGAGGTTCGCCAGTCGGTAGCGGCCTCGCCCGACGCGATGCTCGCAGGGCTGCGCCCGCCGGTCATACTGGATGAATGGCAGGAGGTACCGGAACTTCTCGGCGCCGTCAAGCGGTCGGTGGATGAGGATCCTTCCCCCGGCCGCTACATCCTGACCGGTTCCGTCCGCGCGGAACTGGAGAACCAGGTCTGGCCAGGCACTGGCCGCCTTCTGCAGGTCCCCATGTATGGGATGTCGGTCCGCGAGGTCCGGGGACGCGCCAGCCTGACGCCGTTCATCGACCGGATCATAGACAGCGGGCCGGATATGGTCACTGCACCAGACGACGCGCTCAGCGTGCGTGACTACCTGGATCTGATGCTCGCCGGGAGCTTCCCCGAGCCGTCGCTGCGGATACCGGCCGTCGCCCGGCGGCGGTGGTTCGCCGGCTACGTCGAGCAGATGATCACCCGCGACGTGCCCGCAGTGGCGCCCCGCCGGGACCCGGAACTGCTGCGCCGGTACCTATCCGTCCTAGCGGTGAACACTGCTGGCATCGCGGCCGAGTCAACGCTGTGGTCCGCGGCCGGGATCAACGCCAAAACCGCCCAGGCCTACCAAGCGCTCTTCCAGCGGATGTTCGTCCTGGACCTGGTCCCCGCCTGGTTCTCCAACCGGATCAAGAGGCTCGTCAAAGCCCCCAAGCGCTACCTGGTCGACCCGGCGCTCGTCACGGCCGTGCTCGGACTCGGCAGGGACGCCATCCTGTACGGCCCCGACATGCTGGGCCGCCTCCTCGACACCTTCGTGGCCGCGCAGTTGCGCGCGGAACTCGCCGCGAGCAGCAACGACCCGCGCCTGTACCATCTGCGGGAAGAGCAAGGGCGCAGGGAAGTGGATCTGCTTATCGAGACGGCCAGCGGGCAGCTGATCGGCATCGAGGTCAAGGCCGCCGCCACCGTCACGGCCTCTGACGCGCGCCACCTGGCCTGGCTCCGCGACCAGGCCGGCGACGCATTCGCTGCCGGCATCGTCCTGCACACCGGCCCGTATGCCTTCGCCGTCAGCGACCGAATCGTCGCCGCACCTGTATCCACGCTCTGGTCATAGCCAGAGGCCTTCATGCCAGCGGCTCGCCAGAGGTGGCAGGCTGGGCGGATGGACGAATTCGCGAGACTGGAGGCACTGCAGCACGAGGTGCAGGCCGAGATCAGCCAGTTCCGCGCGGCTGACCAGCTTGGCCGTGACGAGGTCCACGACCGTGCGGTTCGTTGACACCAACGTCTTGCTCTGCGCGATCTCACGTGCCCCCGCGGAGCAGGACAAGGCCAAGCGCGCCAACGACATCCTGGCCGACCATGACCTGGCATTGTCAGTCCAGGTGCTGCAGGAGTTCCAGGTGCAGGCGACCCGCGCCAGCCGGGTGCCTGCGCGGTCTGCGGCGGGCCAGCGAAACCTCGCGCCGTATTCGCATTTCAACCTGATATCGTCGGATCCGCCGATGATCCATGTCGCCAGCAGCCAGCGCCGCGGTCAGCTCAAGGGCGCCGCGCGACGTCGCCGAAACCGGGGAGTTCGTGGTGAACGTGGCGAGCCGTGAGCAGGTTGAGCTCGCTAACCACACCAGTGCCCCGTGGTCCCCCGGCGCGGACGAGTGGGCCTGCGCCGGGGGCACGGGGCTGCCCAGCCGGCTCGCCGCCCCCAGGCGGGCTGCCCGGCTCGCCGCCCCCGAGCGGGTGGCTGGCGCCCCCGCGCAGGCGCCCCCCGTCTAGCATGGCCCCCGTGAAGGTGCCCGCTCCGTCGGCCAACCCCGCCAATCCCCGTCCCCAGTACCCGATCGAGTCGGTCGACAACGCGCTGCGGCTGCTGCTGATGTTCCGCGATCGCGGTGAGATCAGGCTGTCGGAGGCGCGGGAGGCCCTGGGGGTGGCCCAGTCCACCGCGCACCGGCTGATGGCCATGCTCGCCTACCACGATTTCGTCCGCCAGGATCCCGTCTCCCGCGCCTACAAGGCCGGCCCGGCCCTGATCGACGTCGGCCTGAGCGTGGTCCGGGCCATGGATATCCGGGCCATCGCCCGGCCCTTCCTGGAAGAGCTGATGCATCTGGTGGGCGAGACCGTGCACCTGGCCACGCTGGAGGGGGCCGGGGCCCGGTTCCTGGACGCGGTGGAGAGCGAGCGCGCGCTGCGGGTGGCCGGCCGCACCGGCCGGGTGCTGCCCGCGCACTCGGTGAGCGCCGGCAAGGCGATGCTGGCGGCGCTGCCGGATGAGGAGATCGAGCGCCTTTACCCGGACGACCCGCTGCCCGCGCAGACCGACCGCACGATCACCACCCGCGAGGAACTGTGGGCCGAGATCCGGCGGGTCCGCCGCAACGGCTACGCGAGCAACGCGGGGGAGAGCGAGGATGGGGTCAACTCGATCGGCGTCGCGGTGCTCAACTCCAGCGGCCGCCCGGTCGCCGCGCTGAGCGTCGCGGCCCCGCTGAGCCGGATGCCGGTCTCCATGGCGAGCCAGGTCGCCGGGCCGCTGACCGAGACGGCCCGGCGCATCTCCGCGCAGCTGTCCTGACCTGGGCGGCCGCGTGCCCGGGCCTGCCCGGGCGATGATCCCTGCCCGGGCCGGCCGCCGCGTGGCGTCAGCGGGCTGCGGCCCCCGGGCGCCGCGCGACGGCGATCCCGGGCAGCCGCCGCAGCTGTGGCGGGAAATGCCGGCAAGCTGGCGAACGGGCTGATCGCCCCGGGAAGGGCCAAGGATGCCGAGGTCATCCCCCGGGCCGGGTCCGGGCGATCAGGGCGTCGGCGCCGAGGGCATTGATCACCCGCTCCGGCCCGATACCCGCCGCCTCGGCCCGGGCGCAGCCGCTGCCGAGCCAGTCGAGCTGCCCCGGCGCGTGCGCGCCGGTGTCGACAGAAAACGCGCACCCGATGTCCATGGCCAGGCTGAGCAGCTCGTCCGGGGGGTCCTGGCGCTCGGGACGGCAGTTGATCTCGACCGCCGTGCCGCTGTCCCGGCAGGCGGTGAAGACCGCCGGCGCGTCGAACTGTGACGGGGGCCGCCCGCGGCCGGCGATTAGCCGCCCGGTGCAGTGGCCGAGGATGTCCACCAGCGGGTTCCGCACCGCGGCCAGCATCCGCGCGGTCATCGGCGCGGTGTCCATCCGCAGCCTGGAGTGCACGCTGGCGACCACCACATCGAGCCGGGCCAGCAGGTCATCACGCTGATCGAGGGAGCCGTCCTCCAGGATGTCGACCTCGATGCCGGTCAGCACGCGGAACGGCGCCAGCTCGGCGTTCAGCCGGTCGAGCAGCGTGAGCTGCGCCGACAGCCGTTCCGCGGACAGGCCGCGGGCCACCGTGAGCCGGGGTGAGTGGTCGGTCAGCGCGATCCACTCATGGCCGAGGTCACGGGCCGCCGCGGCCATCTCGCTGGGCGGGCTGCCGCCGTCCGACCAGTCCGAGTGGCATATTTCTGAGTATGAATCGGACGCTGCTAGCTCCGCTCAGGCTCTCGCATCTCAGGGACTCTTCGTTGAACCCGGAAGGCCAGCGGGCCAGGATCGCGGAGTATGCCGAAGAGCACGAAGACCACGTGATCTTCGTGGACGTTGACATGGACGTGTCGGGTGCCGACCCGATCAGGGAGCGTCCCGGCCTCGGGCCGTGGCTCGCTCCTGACAGGATCACGCAGATAGACGGCTTCCTCGCGGACGAGATGGACCGGATCAGCCGTGACATGCTTGATTATCTCCAGTTCGCGCGTGACATGGCGGCCCTGGGGAAGGCAATCATTGATGTCAGCGACGGCACCGACACGAGCACCGAACGCGGGCGACAGCAGCTTGAGGATCGCATCCTCGCTGCGCAGCGCGAGCGTGAAAGAATTGCCACGAGGCGCCGCAAGGCAGCTAAGAGGCTGAGTGACGCGGGTCGTTTCGGTGACGGGAAGCCTGGCTATGGTTACTCGCAGCGCTGCATATGCCATGGTGAGCGCCGGTGCCCTGAACCACCGGATCGTCAAAAAGGCTGGTGGCGAGTCCAGGACGCCGACGAGGCCCCGATTGTCAAGTGGATGGTACGGCAGCGTATCGCCGGTAAAGGATTCAGCGCGATAGCCGGTGAGCTGAACAAGCGGGGCGTCCCGGCTCCGCGCGCCGGCAAGTGGAATGCCACCACCGTCAGCAAGATCCTTACCTCACCGCTGCTGCTGGGGCATGTTGTCGAGATGAAAGGCGAGACTGGCGTCAAGGGGATGCCCGGCTATAAGAAAGGGCAGATCGTCACGACCAGGCGCGGCAAGGACGGGCAGCCGGTCACGTTCACTGATGAACCGCTGGTTGACCAGGACACTTGGGACCTGCTCCAGGAAGCCATCAAGGCGGGTTCCCGCGTCCGAGGGCAGGCACAGTCACGGCACATGCTTTACCGCGTCCTGTTCTGCCGGTCGTGCTCCCCAAGGCCGTTTAATCCCGAGACGGCTGTCCGCATGTACGGGGCGCGGCGTCATACGACCTGGGGGAATAATGTCGCGCACAATGCTTACTACACGTGCAAGCGATGCGGCCTGAACATCCGCATTGACCGGATAGAGCCGCTGATCGAGGCACTGGTCCTGAACGAAGCGGGCGGGCGTGTCCTGCTCGAACGGCGCATCGTCCACGGCGATGACCACGCTGCGGCTATTTCCCGCCTGGAGCGGGCGGCGGAACGCCGCAGGGAACTGCTGGCGGATGACCCCGACGACGAAGACATGAAAGCGTCTCTCGCGAAGACGGAGGCGCAGATCGCCGCGCTGCGCAGTCGGCCCCACGAGCCTGACTCTTTCGAGTGGCGCGAGGCCGAGGGCGGCATCAAGGTGGCCGATCACTGGGAGGCTCTCGACACGACAGGGCGCGCGAAGTTCCTGCACGACTGGGAAGTGACCTGCTTCGCCGACCGGCAAGGCGCCGAGACGCGGCTCGGCTGGCTGGAGCTTTACAGCGACGCGTTCCGGCTGCGTAACGGCGACAGCCGCCTGTGCCCTGCCGCGCTGCCCGCCCTGATCACGCACTCTCAGGAGTGGCAGCGTGTGCCCGGGGCCGTGCTTCCCTCGCGGGTAGCGGCGCCTGGGAGCGAGACCAGTTCGTGATCCAGGTCCGGCGGTAAACCAGCTCACCTCCTGAAGCGGCCTGGAGCTGCCGTGCGGCCTGCTCGCTCTCGCAGGCCGTGATCTCGCCCCGCTCATAAGCAACTCCCCACTCGGTCTTCGCCATCTCGCAGATGCGGGCCTCGATCGGGTCGGCTGCAGTGGTTTCGTGGTGAACCTGGCGGTTTCGGCCGTCAGGCTCGTTGGCGCAGCGCAGCGACTGCTCGCGTTCGGCCGCTCGCGGCGTTCGCGTGCCTGCCGCTCCCGATCCGCCCGCCACAGCGCGGCGTCGCCGACATCCCTTGTGATTGCAGCCAGCAGCACGACTGGCAGCCCGCCCAGGATCGTGGACCTGTGCCGCCGCCTCCGCAGGCGGCCTTCTCGGCCAGGCTGGGAGACACCTTGGTTTTCCCCGGTGCGTCGGGGTAGGGACGGTGCCATCGGTTCACCCGCCTGACCTGCGGCGGGACCGCGCACAGGGGGGACCGACCTGAAGCGACCACGGAATGTACGTGCAAGGTTCCCCGGAGCGGTACTCCGACCCGGCCTGGCCTGCGCCGCCGTCACGGCCACTGCCCGAACGCCTCCTCCCCGGCTGCTGTGCCGTACGTGGCGGCCTCGTCCTCCTCGTCGGCGCGGCGCAGGGCCTGCTCGCGTTCGGCGGCCTCACGGCGTTCCCGTGCCCGCCGTGCCCGGTAGTCCTGCCAAGGATCGGGCAACGCCTGGCCCAGGTCGATCAGGCGCACCTGACGGCCCTAGGCCCCGGCAGGGCACCGGTACCCCGAATGGAACCCCTGGTAAGGCGAATGTAGCCAAGCCGACCGCTCAGAGGACCCTGCCATCTAGGTGGAGAACAGCAGGGAGGCCGCGGCCGGTTCTGACTGGGCCGGGCCCGCTGCGAGCCATGACGCCCCGTGGGTCTTGCGGCCGAAGTGACTGCGCCACGCCGCGGGCCAAGCCGCTGGGCGATAGGGAACAGGTAGTTGTCCAGGTCCCGGCCGCCATCAGTCAGCGGCACCTGATCGGAGGCCGACAGTGGCTGGCGTTCCTGCTCATCGGTGCCATGGCCCGGTCGGCGAAGGGTTGATTGCGGCCGAAGGTCAGAGGAAACTGGAGGACGGCAAGCCGGCCAGGACAACGGGATGGCTGAGCCGCTCCCCCTGGGAAGCGGCAGGCTGGCTCGCGAGGGTTCCTTCGAACAGCTACTCGGAGGATCGCGGAGGCGCTAGCGCGTGCAGGTCAGTGATGGTTGAGTCGTCGGTGGCGGCGCCGGAGCGGGATGCGCTGCTGGCTACCAAGCTGCACATGCCCGCGTCGCGCCCCGGCCAGGTGCTACGGCCGCGGCTCACGGCACGGCTCGATGAGAGCCTA
>Ga0335081_10009820_pt1 | contig 15428 bp, 17 predicted proteins | sample Lox_Sample_35_FD_206713 | JGI IMG/M metagenome (GOLD analysis project Ga0335081, IMG submission 206713) | Soil microbial communities from Loxahatchee National Wildlife Refuge, Florida, United States - Lox_Sample_3.5 | ecosystem: Environmental > Terrestrial > Soil > Wetlands | place: USA...
GATTCCGCAGCGTGCGCACGCGCCGGCCGAGCCGCAGCCGACGCCGTTTCCGCCGCTCTTGCCCGAGGGCGGCACGTCGTGATCGCGATGGTCGCCATGTCGGGCGGCGTCGATTCGTCGGTCGCAGCCGCGCTCACGGCCGACGCGCGCGGGCGCGAGGTGTGCGTCGGCGTGGCGATGCGGCTGTACTCGACGCCGGAAGATGCGGCCCGGACCGGCCGCACCTGCTGCGCGCCCGACGACCTCTACGACGCGCGACGGGCGGCGGCGGCCGTCGGCATCCGCTTCTACGTCTACGACGCGCAGGAGCGCTTCCGCGCGGACGTGATCGAGCCGTTCATCGACGCTTACGCCCATGGCGAGACGCCGAACCCGTGCGTGCGCTGCAACGATCACCTCAAGTTCGACTGGCTGCTCGACCGCGCGCGGCGGCTGGGCGCATCCGAGCTGATCACCGGGCACTATGCTCGAATCGAGTATAGTCAGGGCCGCTGGCGGCTGCTGCGGGCGCGCGATGCCTCGAAGGACCAGAGCTACTTCCTGCACGGCCTTTCGCAGGAGGAGCTGGCGATGGTGCGCTTTCCGCTCGGCGAGCTGACCAAGGCCGAGGTGCGCCGGCTGGCGCGCGAGCGCGGCCTGCCCAACGCGGACAAGCCGGAGAGCATGGAGATCTGCTTCGTCGGCGACACGCCGCTGCCGCAGTTCCTCGAGGCGCACGGCGTGGCGGCCGCACGCGGCGACATCGTCGACACGCATGGCGCGGTGCTCGGCAGGCACGAGGGCGTGCACCGGTTCACGGTGGGCCAGCGCAAGGGCCTGCGGCTGCCGCTCTACGTGGCCGCGCTCGATGCCGCGCGGCAGCGCGTGGTGGTGGGCACGCCGGACGAGGCGTCGAAGCGGTCGTTCCGGGTGTCGTGGTCGCACGAGCCGTTCGCGGGCCGCTGCGAGGTGCAGGTGCGCCACCGCGGCAGGCCGCTCGCGTGCTCGGTCGACGGCGAGGTGGTCAAGCTGGACGACCCCGCGCTCGGCGTCGCGCCGGGCCAGAGCGCGGTCTTCTACCGCGGCGACGAAGTGCTCGGCGGCGGCCGGATCGTGGCCTAGGCGAGCGCAGGCTGGCTGCGCGCGCTGCTGCCGAACTGCAGCGACCTGCGCGCCTGGCCGATGGCGTCGACGAGGTAGACCCGGACCTTCCGCGCCAGCTTGCGCGGCTCGCGCAGCACGCCGAGGCAGTCGAGCGTGCACGGCCGGTGCTCGAACTTCGCCAGCACCAGCGAGCAGAGCACCGCGTGCGCGCGGGGATCGACCGGCCAGTACCCGCGCTCCCAGTAGCCGATGAACTCGGCCGAGATGTCGAGCAGCTCGGCCAGCGCCTCGGGCGGCATCTGCACCGCCTCGCGCAGGTACTTGAACGAGGCCGCCGTCCGCAGGCCCGCGCGCGCCAGCTCGCAGGCGATGCGCAGCTCGAACAGCTTCATGTCGGTGCCCTGGATGATGACTTGCTGGCACGCCTCGCAGCGCCTGGCCGGCAGCGCGGCGGTGAACGTGTGCCCGCACACGTCCTGGCTGTCGTCGATGGTGATCTCGACCACCCGCTCCCGCCCGCATCGCCCGCATCTGGTCATGCGCTCCGTTTGTGCAAGAGCGGGACCAGCGGCGCCGGCAGGTGCTCGGTCATGACGTTTCCCATGGAAGCAAAGAGAGATGCACGTACACCCGGGTGCTCGGCCTCCAGCTCGGTGAGCAATCGCTTGACCCGCTTGCGCTGTAAGTTTTCCTGCGATCCGCAGAGATCGCAGGGAATGATGGGGAACTTCTTTTCCTCCGCGAAGGCGGCGATGTCGGCTTCGGTCGAGTAGCAGAGCGGCCGGATCACCACGTTGCGCCCGTCGTCGCTGTGCAGCTTCGGCGGCATCGAGCGCAGCTTGCCGGTGAAGAGCATCGACATGAGGAGCGATTCGATCAGGTCGTCGCGGTGGTGGCCGAGCGCGATCTTGCTGCAGCCGTGGCGCTCCGCCGCGTTGTAGAGAATGCCGCGCCGCAGGCGGGAGCACACCGAGCAGGCCGTCTTTCCTTCGGGGACCAGGCGCTTCACCGTGGTGTACGTGTCCTCGCTCAACATGAGGGTCTCGACGCCGGCCGCGCGCAGGTAGGTTTCGAGCTGCGCCGCGGGGAAGCCGGGATGGCCCTGGTCGAGGTTGCACGCGACGAGCGAGAAGTCGACGGGCGCGCTGCGCTGCAGCTGCTGGAGCAGGTGCAGCATGGTGAACGAATCCTTGCCGCCCGAGACGCAGACGAGGATGCGGTCGCCCGGATCGATCAGGCGGAAGTCGGCGATGGCGCGCCCCATGTCGTGCAGGAGTCTCTTTTCGAGCCGGCTCATGAGCGCCCGGTTACACCAGAAATGATGGCGCAGCGCCAGCTTGCGGTGGTCCAGAACGCGCCGGGCGAGCTGTTCGTCGACTCGAGCTGCATCGAGTGCGACACATGCCGCGAGCTGGCGCCGGACATCTTCGGATCGACGCAGAGCGGGCAGTCGTTCGCGGCCCGGCAGCCGGCTTCCGACGCCGGGTGGCTGCGCGCGCTGCAGGCGGTGGTGAGCTGTCCGACCGCGTCGATCGGCGCGGAGCGGTCGTCGGCGGAGGCGGCGCGCTCGCTGCCAGTGCAGCTCGACGGGCCGGTCCATCGCTGCGGGTATTCGAGCGAGGACTCCTACGGCGCGCAGGCGTACTTCGTGACGCGCGAGGATGGCAACCTGCTCATCGACTCGCCGCGCTTCGCTGCGCCGCTGGTGAAGCGCCTCGCCGGCCTGGGCGGCGTCCGGCGCATGTTCCTCACGCACCGGGACGACGTGGCCGATCACGCGAAGTTTCACGAGAAGTTCGGCTGCGAACGGATCATCCACCGCGACGACGACGAGATCGGGGCGGAGGTCGCGCTCACCGGCGACGGCATGCTCGCGCCGGGCCTCGAGGTCATCCACGTGCCCGGCCACACCCGCGGCAGCTGCGTGCTGCTGGTCGACGACAAGTACCTCTTCACCGGCGACCACCTGTGGGCCTGGGAGGGGCGGCTGGAGATGGGGCGCAACGTGAGCTGGTACTCGTGGAGCGAGCAGAAGCGGTCGCTGCGCAAGCTGCTCGACTTCCGCTTCGAGTGGGTCCTGCCCGGCCACGGCCGTTCGCTGCACCTTCCGGCCGACCAGATGCGCGCCGAGGTCGAGTCGCTCGCCTCCCGCCTCGGCTGAAGTGTTCGAACACTTGCAACACTTGCAAGTGTTGCAAGTGTGCGAACAGTTGATCCGGGGGTCAGACCGCTGCCTTGGCCGAGTCCATGCCGGCGCGGATGAGCGCGCGGGACATGCGCGGGGTGTTGCAGGCCCAGCCGAGGCGGCCGTCGGGGCCGGCGACGATGATGCCGCCCTCGCCGTGGGCCCGCTCGCGCAACAGGCCCACCGCGTCGACCGCCGCCTGCCGCGGCGAGGCGCCCTCGCGCACCCGGACGCACGCGGCGCGGGCCATGGTGACTTTCAGAATCGCCTCCCCCAACCCGGTGGAGCTGGCCGCGGCCTCGCCGTCGTCGGCGTAGGTGCCGGCGCCGATGATCGGCGTGTCGCCCACCCGGCCCGGCCGCTTGTACATGGTGCCGCCCGTCGAGGTGCAGGCGGCGACATGGCCTTTCGAATCCACCGCCACCGCGCCGATGGTGCCGAGCTTCTTGCGCACGGCGTCCGCGCCCATGATCTGCGCCTCGGCGTGCAGCTCGCGCCAGCGGTCGAGCTGGCGCTGCGTGATCAGCATCGCGTTCGGGATCTCGACGATTCCACACTCGCGCGCAAAGGCTTCGGCGCCGAGGCCGCACATCAGCACGTGCGGAGTGTCGTCGCAGACCCGGCGCGCCGCCAGGATGGGGTTCTTCACCGTCTTCACGCAGGCCACCGCGCCGGCCCGCAGCGTGGTGCCGTCCATGCACGAGGCGTCGAGCTCGGCTTCGCCGGCCGACGTCAGTGCCGCGCCCGTGCCGGCGTTGAACAGGGGGTCGTCCTCGAGGACGACCGCCGCCGCCTGCGCTGCGTCGAGCGCCGACCCGCCTTGCAGCAGCACGCGCAAGCCGGCCGCGGCCGCGCGCCGCGTGCCTTCGAAATACGGCCGCGGATCGGCGCCCGGCGGGGTACCCGCGCCGCCGTGCACCACCACCGCCGGTCCGCCGCGCTGGTCGAGGAGCTGCTCGAATTCGGCCTGCGAAACGTCACCCGCGAAGGACATGGGCCGCGGACCATAGCAGAATGTCCGCGTGCCCATCATCGTCACGACCGAGCGGCTGACCCTGCGCAGCTGGACCCCGGACGACGCGCCGGCCCTCCTGAAGATCTATTCGGACCCCCTCGTCACCGAGTTCATCCCGCACGTGCACCTGCGCGACCTGCCGGCCGCCGAGGCCAAGGTGCGCGAGATGCAGAAGCTCGAGGCAGCGAACGGCTGCACGCTGTGGGCGGTCGAGCGCGGCGGCGAGCTGATCGGCGTCTGCGGCTTCCGCTCGATGGGAGGAGCCGGCTCTGCCGGCGACGGGCGGAGCGCGGACGCGCGGAGCAACGAAGGCGAGCTCGGCTTCGCCTTTCGCCGCGACACGTGGGGCCAGGGGTTCGCGCGCGAGGCCGCCACCGCCTGCCTGCAGTGGGCCGACGAGCGAGGCGTGCGGCGGATCGTCGCGCAGACCCGCCCGGGCAATGCCGGCTCGCGTCACGTGCTCGACAGATTGGGGTTCGCGCATGTCGGCCAGAATGGCGAATGGCTCGTCTACGAGCGCTTGACAGCGAAGACCGCGTTATGAATGTTGCGCCCACTTTCGCGAAGGAGCCGCCATGGCAGGTAAAGAAGTCGTCATCGTAGGCGCTGCCCGCACGCCGATCGGCGCATTCCAGGGATCGCTCGCCGCATTGCCCGCCCCTCGACTGGGCGCCGTCGCCATCAAGGCCGCGCTCGAGCGCGCCGGCGTGAAGCCGGAAGAGGTCAAGACGGTCTTCATGGGCGAGGTCCTGCAGGGCGGCGTCGGCCAGGCCCCCGCGCGGCAGGCGGCGCTCTACAGCGGCATCCCCAAGAGCGTGCCGTGCGTGACGGTGAACAAGGTCTGCGGGTCGGGCCTCGAGGCGGTCATCGAAGGCGCGCGGGTGATCGCGCTCGGCGAGGCCGACGTGGTGGTCGCCGGCGGCATGGAGAGCATGTCGAACGCGCCGTACTTCAGCCACGCGCTCCGCGGCGGCGCGCGCATGGGCAACGTCGAGTTCAAGGATCTGATGATCCACGACGGCCTGTGGGATCCGTACAACGACATGCACATGGGCATGTGCGGCGAGAAGTGCGCGGCCGACTTCAACTTCAGCCGCGGCGCGCAGGACGAGTATGCGCGCGAGAGCACGCTGCGGGCGCAGAAGGCGCAGGCCGCCGGCGCGTTCAAGGCCGAGATCGCGCCGGTCGAGATCGTCGACAAGAAGGGCAACAAGACGGTCGTCGAGGACGACGAGGGACCGAAGCTGGCGAAGCCCGACAAGATCGCCTCGCTCAAGCCCGCCTTCAAGAAGGACGGCACCGTGACGGCGGCGAATGCGTCGAGCATCAACGACGGCGCGGCGGCGGTGGTGCTGATGTCGGCCGAGGCGGCGAAGAAAGCGGGCAAGACCGTGCTGGCGCGGCTGGGCGACTTCGGGCACGCGGCGCGCGATCCGGTGGAGTTCACCATCGCGCCGGCGGACGCCATCAACCAGGCGCTGACGCGCGCGAAGCTGAAGGCGTCGGACATCGACCTCTGGGAGATCAACGAGGCGTTCGCGGTGGTGGCGATGGCCAACAACAAGCTCTTGGGCCTGTCGGCCGACAAGGTGAACGTGCGCGGCGGCGCGGTGGTGCTCGGCCACCCCATCGGCGCGTCGGGCTGCCGGCTGCTGGTGACGCTGATCTACGCGATGAAGGACCTCAACAAGAAGCGCGGCATCGCCTCGCTCTGCATCGGCGGCGGCGAAGGCATCGCGCTGATCGTGGAGCGCGAATAAATGAACAAGGTCGTCAGCGGAGCGGAAGAGGCCATCCGCGACATGCAGGACGGCGCCGTGATCATGAGCGGCGGGTTCGGCCTGTGCGGAAACCCGGAGAACCTCATCGCGGCCATCCACAAGAAGGGCGTGAAGGGCCTGACCGTCATCTCCAACAACTGCGGCACCACCGACAAGGGGCTCGGCATCCTGCTGCAGTCGAAGCAGGTGCGGAAGATGATCTCGTCGTACGTCGGCGAGAACAAGGAGTTCGAGCGCCAGTACCTGGGCGGCGAGCTCGAGGTGGAGCTGAACCCGCAGGGCACGCTGGCCGAGCGCATCCGCGCGGCCGGCGCGGGCCTGGGCGGGTTCTTCACGCCGACCGGCGCCGGCACGAAGATCGCCGAAGGGAAGGAATCGCGCGTCATCGACGGGCGCGAGATGATCTTCGAGAAGCCGCTGCGCGCGGACTACGCCATCGTCCGCGCGTGGAAGGGCGACAAGTGGGGCAACCTCCAGTTCCGCAAGACCGCCCGCAACTTCAGCCCGATGATGTGCACCGCGGCGCGCGTCACCATCGCCGAGGTGGAGCACCTGGTCGAGGTCGGCGAGCTCGATCCCGACCAGATCCACGTGCCGTCGGTGTACGTGAAGCGCATCTTCCAGGGCACGGGTTACCAGAAGTGGATCGAGAAGCGCACGGTGAGGGCCGGCTGATGCCACTGACACGCGAGCAGATTGCGGCGCGGGCCGCGCAGGAGCTGAAGGACGGCTTCTACGTCAACCTCGGCATCGGCATTCCCACCATGGTCGCGAACTACGTGCCCAAGGGCATCGAGGTGGTGCTCCAGTCCGAGAACGGCATGCTCGGCATCGGGCCGTATCCGACCGAGAAAGAGATCGATCCCGACCTGATCAACGCCGGAAAAGAGACGGTCACCGAGATCAAGGGCACCGCCTACTTCTCCAGCGCCGACAGCTTCGGAATGATCCGCGGCGGCCACATCGACATCGCCATCCTCGGGGCGATGGAGGTGAGCGAGCAGGGCGACATCGCCAACTGGACCATCCCGGGAAAAGTGGTCAAGGGCATGGGCGGCGCGATGGACCTGGTCACCGGCGCGAAGAAGACCATCGTGGCCATGGAGCAGGTGGCGAAGGACGGCAGCAAGAAGATCCTCAAGCAGTGCAAGCTGCCGCTCACCGGCAAGAAGTGCGTCAACCTGATCATCACCGAGCTGGGCGTGTACGAGATCACGCCGCAGGGGCTCGTGCTGCGCGAGACGGCACCGGGCGTGACCGCCGAGCAGTGCCAGGCGGCGTGCGAGCCCACCTTGCGCATCTCGCCCGAATTGCGGACAGTAAAGGTATGAGCAACTCACCCGGGATCCCCTCCCGGCGCAACGCGAGGGTGAACCACGAGGTGCTGGTGGGGGTCACCGCCGGGAACCACACCTTCAGCGGCTGGGGCACCAACCTCTCCGCGGGCGGCGTGTTCGTCAACTCGGGGCATGCGCCCGCGGTGGGCACGAGGGTGCACGTGCTCCTGCAGCTTCCCGGGCACGGCGAATGCTCGCTCGACGGCCGCGTCGCCTGGGTGAAGCCGTTCGCGCCCGGCGTGGACGAGCCCGGCATGGGCATCGAGTTCGTCGAGCCCGGCGCGGAGACGCGCAAGCTGATCGCGGGCATGGTGGAGAAGCTGACGCAGGACCTCCAGCCCGCGTGACGCTGGCGAAGCTGTCGGTCGAGCGGCTCGTCCACGGCGGCGAGGCGCTCGCGCACCACGAAGGGCGGGTGGTGTTCCTGCGCGGCGCGGCGCCGGGCGACGTGGTCGAGGCGGAGATCGCGGGCGAGGGCCGCTTCGAGCGGGCGCGCGCGCTGCGCGTGCTGCAGCCGGGTGCGGCGCGGGTGCAGCCGCCGTGCCCAATCGTCGATCGCTGCGGCGGCTGCCCGCTCCAACAGGTCTCGTACGAGGCGCAGCTCGCGGCCAAGCAGGAGCTGACCGCGGACGCGCTCGAGCGCATCGGCGGCTTCCCGCGCGGGTCGTACGAGCTCATGCCGATCGTGCCGAGCCCGCAGCAGCTCCACTATCGCCGGCGCGCGGTGCTGCATCGCGTGCCGGGCGGATGGGGGTTCGACGCGCCGCGCGGAGGAGCCGGCTCTGCCGGCGACGGGCGGAGCCCGCAGGGCGGAGCATTGGTGGCCGCGTGCCTGCTCTTCGAGCCGGAGCTGCAAAGGCTCGCGGACGATGTCCGCCGATTCAAGTTGACCGGCGCGACCGACCTCGCGCTGCTCGCGCCCGGTGCCGTCGACGTGCGCGGCGAGCTCTCGAAGAAGCATGCGGAAGAGCTGCTGGCGGTCGCGCGCGGCGTCACCTTGAAAGGGCAGACATTCGGAAACCCCGTCGTCGCCGACCCTCCGCTGCCGAATGGCGCGCGGCTACGCTCGCGGCCGGACACGTTCGCGCAGGCCAATCGCGCCGCCGTGCCCCTGCTGCAAGCGGCCGCGCTGCAGGCGCTGGGCGACGCGCAGCGGGTGCTCGAGCTGTTCTGCGGCAGCGGCACGCTGACCCTGCCGATGCTCGGCCAGCGCGCGGTGACCGCGGTGGAAAACGCCGGGCCTTCGCTCTCTCTCTTGCGCAGAAGCGCCGACGAGGCGGGCCTTCCGGTGCGGCTGGTCGCGGGAGACGCGGCGGAGATCGCGCGCGGCCATCGCGAAAAGGTGGACGCCGTGCTCCTCGACCCGCCGCGCACCGGAGCCGCAGCGGTCATGCCGCACCTGCGTGCGCCGCGCGTGGTGTACGTGAGCTGCGACGCGCCGACGCTGGCGCGCGACGGCAGGCTGCTCAAGGCCCTCGGTTACCAGCTGCGCAGGGCGCTGCCGCTGGATCTCTTCCCGCAGACGGCGCATTACGAGGTCGTGGCGGTGTTCGAACAGTGAACGACGAGCGGCTCGAGGACTTCGCCGGCCTGCTCCGGCAGAACGGCCTGCGCATCTCGCCGGCCGAGGTGGCCGACGCCGCGCAGGCGGCGGTGCTGATCGGCATGGAGGACCGCGCCTCGCTGCGCGGCGCGCTGCGGGCGACGCTGGTGAAGCGCGGGCAGGACGCGCCTGTGTTCGATCGGCTGTTCGAGATCTATTTCACCGGAGCGAAGGATCTCGTCGAAGGCCTGCAAGGCTCGCTGCTCGAAGCGCTGGAAAAGGAGAAGCTCAACGAGCTCGAGCTGGAGGAGATCGCGCGGCAGCTCTCGCAGCTGTCGCCGCTGGCGCAGGCGCTCGTCCAGGGGCGCACCGATCAGCTCGCGCGCATCCTGCGCCAGGCCACGCTGAGCATCGACTTTCGCGGCCTGCAGAGCCCGCTGCAGCGCGGGTTCTACGCGCGGCGGCTCCTGCAGGCGGCGGGCGCGGCGCAGGCCGAGCGCGAGTTGCAGCAGCTCCTGCAGCGGCTCGATCCGAACACGCTCGAGCTGGCGTCGAAGTACGTCTCGCACACGCTGCAGCAGCTCGAGGAGGCCGCGCGGCGGGTGGCCGACCGCGAGCAGAAAGCGCGCGATCCGGAGCAGAAGGCCGAGAAGTCGCTGATGCACCGCAACCTGGCCTCGCTCACGCCGGACGAAATCGCCCGCATGCGCACGGTGGTGCGGCGGCTGGCCGAGCGGCTCAAGGCGCGGCTCAGCCGCCGCCGCAAGACGCGCCGCCGCGGCAAGCTCTCCGTTCGCCGCACGCTGCGCAAGAACCTCGCCACCGGCGGCGAGCCGTACAAGCTGGTCTTTCGCAGCCGGCGCCCCGAGCGGCCCGACATCATGGTGCTGTGCGACGTGAGCGACAGCGTGCGCAACGTCTCGCGCCTGATGCTGCAGTTCGTCTACACGCTGCAAGAGCTCTACGCGCGCGTGCGCAGCTTCGTCTTCGTCAGCGACATCGGCGAGATCACCCACCTGTTCAAGAAGATGGACGTGGCTGCGGCCATCGACCTGGCCAGCGCCGGCAAGGTCATCAACCTCGCCGCCAACTCCAACTACGGGCACGCCCTGAAGTTGTTTTATACTACCTATCTCGGCGGCATCACGCGCCGCACCACCGTCATCGTCATCGGCGACGGCCGGACCAACTACAACCTGCCCAACGCCTGGGTGCTGGGGGAAATCAAGCGCAAATGCCGCCGGCTCATCTGGCTTTGCCCCGAGGAGCCGCACTCGTGGGGCTTCGGCGACAGCGAGATGCCGCTCTACGCGCGCCATGCCCACCGGGTTGCGAGCGTGCGCTCGGTCGACGATCTGGCCCGGGTCGCGTCGGAACTGATGCCGTAGCCCCGTCTTCATGCTACGAATCCGCGGATTCGCATGACTCCCGACCCGTCCCAGCAGGACTGGCAGGCGCAGCTCCAGGCTTCGCTGCGCCGCGCGCAGGAAGCGATCGCGCGCGGCACGGCCCAGCAGGACCAGATGGTCACCGCCTGGACCGAGAGCCTGCGCACCGCCTACCCCGACTGGGGCCGCGAGCGCTGGCAGCGCCGCCTGGAGCGCAAGCTGCGCAAGCGGGCCGAGCGCGAGGCGCGCATCGCCAACGCCAGCCTGTTCGAGGGCTATGTCTGGCTGCTGGGCGCCATCGTGCTGTTCATCGTGGCGCTTTCGGCGCTGCCGTTCCTCTGGTGGCTCATCTTTCCCGCGGCGGGCCTCGGCAGCCGGGGCACGCGGGTGATCGCCCGCCATACCGGCATGACCAGGCCGTCGCTCACCGAGCCGGTACCGGGCGCGGCGGTGGTCAAGCCGGTCGTGCCGACGGTCGAGCAGCAGCGGGCGCAGCGGTTCGGCAACCTGGGCGGCGGCTTTCGCGACGGACCGGTTTTGCGCCAGCCGTTCCAGGTCGCCACCGCTCCGCAGCAGGACCCGCGCGACGTGCGCGTCGACGCCATCTGCGACAAGATCCTCGCCGAGCTGCGCACCGCGCCCGAGGCGGTGAGGGACATCTTCATCAAGCCGGACGAGACGGTGGCCGCGCTGCGCGCCACCTGCCGCGACCTGACGCGCCGCGAGCGCGAGCTGCGCAAGTTCCTCGCGCCCTCGGAGGACCAGCGGCTCACCGCCGAGCGCGAGGCGCTCCAGAAGCGCATCGACGGTGAGGCGGACGAGGTCACCCGGATGCGGCTGGCGTCGGCGCTGGCGGCTCTCGACCAGCAGCGCGAGCAGCGGGCCGAGCTGGTGCGGGCCGCGGCGCGCTTCGACGCCGAGCACACCCGCATCTCGTACACGCTGGAGAGCCTCTACACGCAGGTGGTGCGCATGCGGTCGGCCGACTCGTCGAGCGTCGACGTGGCCGGCGCCGGCCTGCGCCGCAGCCTCGACATGCTCTCGCACGAGGTGAACGCGCTCGCCGACGCGCTCGAGCGGGTGAACAGCGGCGAGGCGGAGAAGATGAAGCGGGTCGCCAGCGCTCCCGCCGCCGACGCCCCCGGGACTCCACCGGGCGTGCCCGGCACGAAGGAAAAGGCGTGATCCGCGATTTCCGCGGCAAGCGCCCGCAGCTCGGCGCAAACGCATGGGTGGCCGCGAGCGCGGCCGTCATCGGCGACGTGGTCCTGGGCGATCGGGCGAGCATCTGGTACGGCGCGGTGGTCCGCGGCGACGTGGAGAAGATCCGCATCGGCAGCGACAGCAACATCCAGGACAACTCGGTCATCCACGTCGACTCCGGCGGCTGGCCGACGATCGTCGGCGACGGTGTCACCGTCGGGCATCGCGTGGTGCTCCACGGCTGCACGGTGAAGGACGGAGCCTTGATCGGCATCGGCGCCACCGTGCTCAACGGCGCGGAGATCGGCGAAGGCGCGCTCATCGGCGCCGGCAGCCTGGTCACGCCGGGAACGAAGATTCCGCCCGGCGTGCTCGCGATCGGCGCGCCCTGCAAGGTGAAGCGGCCGCTCACCGACGACGAGAAGCGGCACCTGCGCGAGAGCGCCGAGCACTACGTCGAGCTGGCCCGGGAGCATGCGTAATGGCGTGGGACGGGCCGCCGACGGTCGTCGACAAACACGATGCGCTGCGCTCTTCCGCGCTGCTGCGCGACTTCACCGACGTCGGGTTGCGCATCCTTGCGGAAAAGTCCTCGCAGAGGTCGGTCGGCCGCGGCACCTACGCGTTCCGCGCCGGCGAGCCGTCCGAGGCGCTGATGTTCGTCGCCAAGGGAACGCTGCAGCTCCTGCCGCGCGACGGCGGCCAGCCTCTCGGCGAAATCAGCGCCGGCGACTGCATCGGCGGCATGGCGCTCTTGATGGAAGGCGACCACATGATCTCGGCGCTGGCCGCCAGCGACGTGGCGATCCTGCTCTTTTCGCGCAGCGCGTTCGAGGAGCTGAAGAAGACGCATCCGCGCACGGCGCTGAAGCTCACCCTGGCGCTGGCGCAGGACCTGGCCGAGCGGCTGCGGGAAGCGAAAGGGCCGCTGCGCGAATTCCTCATCTGGCAGGTGAGCAAGCGACAAGCATGAGGCCTTGCCGGGGGCGCCACGTGCGCCTTACGCTACGACTGACGTCGCATCCGCGGAGTCTGGCCTGAAAAGCTGGCTGTTTCACTTCCTGACCAACTTCCACGGCCCGGCCGCGTACGTCGGCGTCCTCTTCGTTCTCATTACCTGTGGCCTCGGCGTGCCGCTGCCGGAGGACGTGCCGCTCATCACCGGCGGCTGGCTGGTGGGCAAAGAGGGCTCGCTGGTGCTGATGATCCTCACCGGCCTGCTCGGCATCCTCATTGGCGACAGCCTCATCTTCCGCGCCGGCGCCACGCTGGGCGAGAAGCTGCTCGACACCAAGCTCGGCCGGCACATCCCCGGCGAGCGGGTGCAGCGGACCATCGAGGCGTTCGATCGCCACGGCCCCAAGTTCATCATCGGCGCGCGGTTCGTGCCGGGCCTGCGCGCGGTGACGTACTTCGTGGCCGGGCTCACCGGCGTGCCGTACTGGAAGTTCATCACCTACGACGGGCTCGCGGCCTGCGTGTCGGCGCCGGCGTGGGTCTACCTCGGCTGGTGGGCGCGGCAGCACCGCATGCTCAACCGCGTGTGGCACTGGTCGCACCAGGCGCAGATGGGCACGCTGGTGGTGATCGTGGTGATTCTGGTCCTGTGGATCACCGCCTCGAAGCTGCGGCGCCGCGCGCGGCGCAAGGCGGGGCTGCCCTCGGAGCCGCCCCGGGCTGCGTCGCCGACGCCGCTGCGCGCGGTCCAGGGCCCGAAGTAGATGTGCGGCCGCATCACGCTGACCACGCCCGACGTGCACGAGGTGGCCCGGCAACTCGAGGCCGAGGTGACGCCATCCGACGCCGGGCGCTACCGGCCGCGGTACAACGCCGCGCCTTCGGACACGCACTTCATCGTGCTGCTCGGACCCAAGGGGCGTGCGCTGGTGCCGGCCGTGTGGGGCTCGGCGGGAGGCGCGATCAATGCGCGGTCGGAAAAAGCGCGGCCCGAGCGGCGGCGAGCCATCGTGCCGGCGGACGGGTTCTTCGAGTGGACCGGCCCGCGCGACGATCGGCGGCCCATCTGGTTCCGGCCGCGCGGCGGCGGGCTCCTGCAGCTGGCAGCGTTCGTCGAGGAGCTGCCGGATGGGCGCCTCGGGTTCGTCATCCTGACCACCGATGCGTCCGGCGAGGTGGCGCGCGTCCACGATCGCATGCCGGTCATCTTGCCGCCCGGGAACGACTGGCTCGTGCGGCTCGATTCCGGTCTGCTGGTGCCTGCCGCGCCGGGTGCGCTGGTGGGGACCGAGGTGTCGAAGAAGGTCAACGATATCCGCAATGACGATCCGTCGGTGCTCGAGCCGGACCGGTCGCCGAGGCAGATGGCGTTGCTCTGAAATCACGCCCTCGGCTGCGGCCTGCCAAACAGCCGCTTGAGCCACCCGACGAAGCCGCCGCGCTGCCCGCCAACCTTCACCGGCGGCTGGTCGCGCGTGTCAGTCACCGGCGACTCCGCCAGCCGGTTGCGCACTTCTTCCGGCGTGTCCCGGGTGGAGAACGTCCAGGTCACCGCCCGGCCCGTCTTCTTGTCCTCGGCGTTGACGGTCAGGATCGACTCGGCAGTGACGGAAAAGACGACCTCGAACGACACCGACCCGCGCGGCCCGCGCGGCAGGTCGGGGATGAGGAGCGTGCCGAGGTACTCGTTCTCCTGCGCTTTCTCACTCTCCCCCTGGAAGACGGTCACCTCGAGCGACGGCTGGTCGTCGCGGGTGGTGGCGATGTTGAGCGACCGCTTGTGCGGCAGCGACGTGTTGCGCTCGATCAGCTTCTTGAACCGCCCGCCGGGCAGCCCGACGCCGATGCTCATCGGCAGCACGTCCACCAGCACCACGCCCTGGATGTCGCCCGAATCCATGGTGTGGGCGAGCAGGGCGGCTCCCAGCGCCACCGCCTCGTCGGGATGGACCGCCTTCGACGGCTCCTTGCCGAAGTAGTTGCGGATGCGCTCGCGCACCAACGGCATGCGGCTCTGGCCGCCGACCAGCAGCACCTCGGCGATGTCCTGCGGCTTCAAGTTCGCCGCCGCGAGCACCTCGTCGCACACGCGAAGGCTGCGATCGACGAGGTGGCCCGTCAGCAGCACCAGCTCGGAGCGCGAGATGGATGCCTCGAGGTCGTACGGCTTGTCCCCCACCAGCGCGACGAACGGGACCTTCACCTTGTATTCGAGCTGCTCGGAGAGGGCGATCTTGGCCCGCTCGGCCGCGTCGGTGACCCGCTGCAGCGCGACGCGATCGCCGGGAAAGTCGATGCCGTGCGTCTCCTTGAAGGCCGCCAGCAGGTGGTCGACGATGACCTTGTCGAAGTCGACGCCGCCGAGGAACGTGTCGCCGCCGGTGGAGATGACCTCGTAGACGTTGCCGTGCAGCTCGAGCACGCTCGCGTCGAAGGTGCCGCCGCCGAGGTCGTAGACCATCACCCGCTGCTCGAGGTGCCGGCCGTGCGCGAACGCGACCGCCGCAGCGGTGGGTTCGTTCAAGATGCGCTCGACCTTGAGGCCCGCCAGCTCGCCCGCCTCGCGCACCGCCAGCCGCTGGTTGTCGTTGTAGTACGCGGGCACCGTGATCACCGCGCGCTCCACCGGCGCCTGCAGCCACTGCTGCGCGATCTCCTTCACCTCGGTGAGCACCAGCGCCGAGATCTGCTGCAGCGAGAACTGCCGGTCGCCCAGCTGAACCGCCGCTTCTCCCCGCGGACCCGCGACGATCTGGTACGGGAAGCGCCCGATCAGGTCGGTGACCACCTGCGACGCGAACTGCCGGCCTACCAGCCGCTTGGCGCCGTACACGGTGTTCTTCGGGTTGATCAGGAGCTGCCCCTTGGCGGGGTGGCCCACGATGACCTTGCCCTTTTCGTTCAGCGCGACGATCGAGGGAATGGTGTTGTAGCCC
>Ga0335081_10009821_pt1 | contig 15427 bp, 15 predicted proteins | sample Lox_Sample_35_FD_206713 | JGI IMG/M metagenome (GOLD analysis project Ga0335081, IMG submission 206713) | Soil microbial communities from Loxahatchee National Wildlife Refuge, Florida, United States - Lox_Sample_3.5 | ecosystem: Environmental > Terrestrial > Soil > Wetlands | place: USA...
GTCGGTGAACCTTTAGGAACTCATTCATGCTATGGCGATTGGCTCCGGCTTTCGGTCTCCTGTTTGCGTCGCTCTGCGTTCTCGCCCCGCCAGCTGCCAAAGCGCAGGATTGGCCCGCCAAGGGGCCGATCAAGATCATTGTGCCGTTCTCGGCCGGCAGCGCGACTGATATCATCGCGCGCACCGTATTCAGTCAGGTCGGCGACCAGATCAAGCAGACTTTCGTGGTCGAGAATCGCGGCGGCGCCGGCACTACGCTTGGCGCCGGCATGGTGGCGCGGGCTGATGCGGACGGCTACACGCTCCTGGTCAATTCCACCTCGCACGTGGTGGTGGCATCAACCTATGCGCACCTGCCCTACAGCGTCGCCAACGATTTTGCGCCCATATCGGAGCTTGCCGACATTCCATTCGTCGTCGCGACCGCGACCAAATACAACACGCTCGCCGACCTGATTGCCGCGGGCAAGAAACCCGGCAGCCACATCCTCTATGGCACCGCGGGCGCCGGCAGTTCCGGGCAATTGTTCATGGAGCGGCTGCGACTGGCCGCGGGCTTTCCCGCAACCAACGTGCCGTTCCGCGGCACGCCGGAGGGGATGAACGAGGTGATCGCGGGCCGTATCGATCTCTACCCGGCGCCGGTGCTCAACGCCTTGCCGCTCGCCAAGGCCGGGAAGGTCCACGTGCTGGCGATCAGTTCTACGAAGCGGCTGGCGCTGATGCCGGACGTACCAACGCTGGCGGAAGCGGGCCTGCCCAATGCTCTCTACAATTTCTGGATCGGCGCCTTCGCACCCGCCAAGACCCCAAAGGCAATCGTGGAGCGGCTCAATCGCGCGGTCGCCATCGCGCTCCAGCGAAAGGACATCGCCGACAAGATCCGCAATCTCGGCGGCGAGCCGACGCCGATGACGGCGAGCGAATTCGACGCCTTCGTGACCAAGGAAATCGCCATCAATGCCGAGATCGTCAAAGAGTCCGGCTACAAGCCGCAATAGCCCCGTGCACCGGTTAGTGTATTTCGCTCACCCGCCCCGCTGATCACGAAACTCGTGCGGCGTGATGCCGGTCTGCTTGCGGAAGAAACGGGCGAAGTGTGACGCATCGGCGAAGGCGAGTTCCTCGGCGATTTCCTGGATTGGCTGCTGGGTAAAGACGAGCTGGCGCTTGGCTTCGGTCAGCAACCGCTGCCGAATCAGATGGCCCGCCGTCACGCCGGTTGCGCGTTTGACATGATCGTTGAGCCGGTCGACCGTCATGCCGAGCTTTTCCGCATAAAATCCGAGCAAGCGCTCGGTGCGGAAAAACTCGTCAACCAGATTGCGCAGCTGCGCCACCGTCGCGTCCGCCGGCCGCAGCGTTACGGCGCCAGTACGGGCGCGGCTGGCGGCAAGCCGCGCCACGCCGACCGCGATCAGGACAAGAAGCCCGCGCATCGCCAGCCGGTAGCCTTCGCGCGCTAAACTGTGCTCTTCGTTGAGCTCCATGCATAAAGCCGATAGGCGGCCGTGCTCCGTGTCATCGGCGATCGGGATAACGGGTTGCGTCGCCAGCGCACGCAGCCGGGTCATGGCCTCGCCGGCGTGGCCGGCGAGTGCGCCGGCCGCATCCTCGGTGAAGCTCACCACCCAGCCGTCGGTGACGTTAGGATCGAAGCGGAAGCCGTGCGCAATCGTTGCCGGGACCAGGATCGCAGCGGGCGCCGCGAAGGACAACGTCGCGGCGTCGAATGTCATCGTGCCGCTGCCGCGCTCAATCAGCAGAATCTGAAACAGATTGCGATGACGGTGGCCGCGAATGGTCCAGTCGTGGATCGAGGAACGCGACGCGATTGTCTCGATGTGAATGAAATCGAATGCCTGGTCATCCGGCGGATCGCCGTAAAGGTGGAACAGCGGCAGCGCTGGGGCCAGGGAGGTCGCCATGGTCCAAGCATAGGCCGATCGGGCCGCAGAAGAAGATGCCGCAGATCGGCACGCCCAGGCTGTGCACAAGAACGACGGCAGCCCGCGCGTGACCGCGGGCTGCCGAACGCAAATGAGGATGATCTAACTGAGGTACCGCCGGCGCTAACGGCTGCCGTGCTGCCCGCCTTGCTGGCCGCCCTGTTGGCCACCTTGGCCCGGCCGGTTCTGGCCGCCCTGCTGCTGCTGACCCGGCTTCTGCTGTCCGCCACCGCCCTGCTGGCCGCCGCCCTGTTGCGGATTGCTCTGGTGCTGCTGGTCGCGCTGCGGATTATTTTGCCGTTGATCGTTCGACATGGATGTTCTCCCGTCTTTGAGGATTTTGACATCACCCCCGGCCCGATTGACAATGCGCGGTCCCCGACATTCGTTCCGGCCGCTGCTGCCTTAACTTTCGGCAGAGCCTTGAAATATAAGGGAAATTGCGAGCGGCAGGGAACCATCACCCGGTGACCCCGGGTGCTCCCGAACCAGGTTCAGCACCGGGCGTCTCAGACCGGCTTATAGGCGCGGTCGTGATAGACCAGCGCCGGGCCGCTCGGACCGAGGCGGACGGCCTCAACGGCGCCGAAGATGACGTTGTGAGAAGCGACGGCCTTGATCTCGACGGTGCGGCAGTCGCAGGCGACGACGGCGCTCGTGAGAACGGGCGAACCGGTCTTCAACGTCGTCCATTCCCCGATATTGAAGCGCTCCTCCAGATGCACGCCACTGCGCCCCGCGAACATATCGGCGAGGTTCGACTCGCTGGCACCGAGCGTGTTGACGCAGAACACGCCGTTTTGCGCCAATAGCGGCGCCGAATTGCTGCGCCGATTGAGACAGACCAGGAGCATTGCCGGAGAATCGGTCACCGAGCAGACCGCAGTCGCGGTGAATCCGGTCTTGCCTGCGGGTCCCGCCGAAGTAACGATGTGTACCGCAGCGCCCAGCCGGCTCATCGCTTCGCGGAACAGCGGCGAGTCGACGCTCATCACCGATGCCTGCGGCACCGCGGTGAAAGCGCCGTCCATCGCGTCGTCGGGTCGTTGGTCAATCCAGCTCATGATCTCTCTTTGCCATCGGCCGCAACGGACCGCGCAAAGCCGCACGGCCCGATGACAAGTCAGGCGGCCGATCCAGTATCCATCTTACAAGACGATATAAGCAATGAGCCACGCGAATACTGGATGCCCCGCTTGCGCAAGGCGTGACAAAGGCTACTCCGCCGCCCGGCGCTCTTCAGGCAGTCCCGGATAAGCAACGTCGTCCGGATTGAGCCACGCCGGATCGGTCCAGCCGTTCTCGTCGTATTCGGACATGCACTGGTCGGCGAGCGCCGCCATCTGGTCGAACGTGCCGGTGCTGCGTGCATTCCACAGCGCCTGAATGCGGATATCCTCGTGGTTGCCGGCGTAGTTGCGCTCGTAGAGCTCGTGGCGGCCGCCGAACTCGGTGCCGATCGCGTCCCACAACAGCTTCATGATCTTGATGCGCTCGCGGTAGCCGATGCCGTGCGAGCCGCGCACGTAGCGCTCGAGATATTTGTCGATCGACGGGTTGGTGAAATCCTTGGCGGAAGACGGCAGATAGATCAGCGACGAGGCGACGATCTTCTCGACGATTTCCTTGACGCGCCCATAGGCGTCGCCGGCGAACACGCGGTAGCTCGATCCGGATTGCAGGTTGGGCAGCACCGCGCCGTTGACCCAGGCGGTTGGGTTCATCGCCATGGCGTCGGTCAGCGCCCAGAACAGATGCCGCCAGGCGATGATCTCGCCGAGCATGGCCTGATTGCCGCGGAATTCGTCGGAGCCGGCGGCGCGCAGCGCCTTGGCGATCACGCCGACGAGGAAGTCGAGCTTGACGGCTAGCCGCGTGCAGCCCTGGAACTGATAGCCGGCCAGAAATCCCGACTGCGGGAAAAACACTTTGAGTTTTTCCAGATCGCGGTGCAGCAGCACGTCTTCCCACGGAATGAACACGTTGTCGAACACGAAAATCGCATCGTTCTCGTCGAACCGCGACGACAACGGGTAGTCGAACGGCGTGCCCATGACGCTCGCCGTCATTTCGTAGGACGTGCGGCAGAACAGTTTGACACCCGGCGCGTTCATCGGCGCGATGAACATCACCGCGAGGTCGGTGTCGTGCAACGGCACCGCGGCGTTCTGGCCGAGGAAATTGTAGTGCGTGAGCGCCGACGAGGTGGCCACCACCTTGGCGCCCGACACATAGATGCCGGCATCGGTGTCCTTCTGGATGGTGATGTAGACATCCTTGACCTGGTCGACGGGCTTGGCGCGATCCACCGGCGGATTGACGATGGCGTGGTTCATGAACAGCACATTTTCCTGGGCGCGCCGGTACCAGGACTTGGCGTTATCGGCGAACTTTCCATAGAAATCGAAATTGGCGCCGAGCGTGTTCATCAGCGACGCCTTGTAGTCGGGCGAGCGCCCCATCCAGCCGTAGGACATGCGCGCCCATTGGGCGATCGCGTCGCGTTGACCGACAAGGTCTTCGCGCGAACGCGCCGCGCGGAAGAATTTATGGGTGAAGCCGCCGGAGCCGGTGTCGGTCGGCGCGGTCAACAACGTCTTGGTCTTGGCGTCGTGCAGCGCATCGTAAAGCCGCGCGATCGAGCGCGCCGCGTTGCGGAACGCCGGGTGCGTGGTGACGTCCTTGACGCGTTCGCCATAGACATAGACCTCGCGGCCGTCGCGCAGGCTTTCGAGGTATTCGGCGCCGGTAAAGGGCCGGCCCTTGGCGCCAATGGCGTCCTCGGACTTCACGCGATCCATGGCTTTCTCCGTGATCCTGCTGCCTTAAGCCTAACACGCGGGCGCCCGGCTTTTTCCGGGCGCCGCGCCAAATCCGGCGCGCCCTTGAGGCCCTTGCCAACGCGGCCGCTCTTCGGTAGGTAAGTTCAACATATTGAACTTATCCAGCATATGAAACTTGGCCAGACCGCAGCTGTCAAGTCGCTCGACCGCGGGCTCGATATCCTCGAGTATGTGGCGAGCGCGCCCGAGCCGCCGTCGTTCTCGCAATTGCTGACAAGCCTGCGCATCCCGCGCAGCAGCCTGTTTCATCTGCTGACGAACCTGCTGTCGCGGAACTTTCTCGAGCGCGACCCGCAGTCGGAACGTTACCGCCTCGGCGCGGAGGTCATCACCATTGCGCGGAAGGTGAAACGGCCGTCCTTGCGCGAGCGGGTTACGCCGCTCCTGAACCAACTCAGCCAGGACGTCAGCGAGACTTGCGGCTTCTACGTCCAGGTTGGCGATTCAGTGGAAGTGGTCGCGTCCGCCATCAGCACGCAGGCGCTGTCCTACACCATGAAGGTCGGCATGAACGCACCGTTGTACGCCGTCTCGGCCGGCAAGATCGTGCTGTCCGAGCTAAATGCGGAAGAGCAGAGCCGATATCTCGCTCGTGCGTCATTCGCGCCGGTGACGCTGCACACGGTCCGATCCAAGAGCCGGCTGAAAAAAGAGCTGCAGCAGGTCAAAAGTACCGGCTTCGCCTATTCGCGCGAAGAGTTCACGCTGGGGATCACGGCGATCGCCACCGCGGTACGCATCGAAACCAAGTTCTGCGGCGCCATCAATCTGGCGGTGCCGACGGCGCGTTTCACGCCCGATCGCGATTCCATCTTTCGCGAGGCGTTACGGCGAGCGGCGCAACTCGTCGCGAAAGAAATAAAGCCTGGGTCGTGAGGGCGCGTAGGAAGAATGATCAAACCGTGGCTGTTCGAATTCCTGCCCGAACTGGGCGGACCGAGCGTCGAGCCGGATCCGCGCGACGTGGCGGCGCTCGTCGCGCGTTATCTCGATCTGTGGGTTCGTGACGAAACGCTCGGCTTCGAGGGCATCTTTTTCAGCGAGCATCATTTTGGCCGCTCATACTCGCCCTCGCCCAACCTGCTGATCGCAGCGCTGGCCTCGCGCACCAAGACGCTGCGTCTCGGCGTCATGGGCGTCGTCCTGCCCTACTATCATCCGGCGCGCGTGGTCGAGGAGATCGGCATGCTGGATCACCTGACCGGCGGCCGGCTGGAAATCGGCACCGCAATCGGCGTGCCGCAGGAACTCGCGCGCCTGAACATGACGATGGCGGAGGCACGCGAACGCAACGACGAGATTGTCGCCGTCATCGATGCGGCCCTGACTGATCGGACAGTTTCCCATCGGGGCAAATACTATTCGTTCGCCGATCTGCGGCTGTTGCCGCGGACATTACAGCAACCGTCGCCGCCACGCTGGACCACCGTCGTCAGCGCCGACTCCGCGCGGCGCGCCGCACGCCGCCGCATCAAGATCAGCACCGGCTTCAATTCGGTGGCCAAGATCAAGGCGATCTTCGACGCCTATCGTGAGGAAGCCGACGCCGCCGGATTTCAGGCGAGCTCTGACTGGTTGGCACTGCGGCGGCGCGTGACTGTGGCGCCGACGACGGACCAGGCGCGTGTCTATGCCCAGGGCGTAGCCGACCGTCTCAAGAGTTTTGTGGCCGAGGACGAACGCCTGAATAGCAACATACCCGACGCACCCGCCCCCACCGGCGGCTTCACTCTCAGCGACGATGAGTTCATCACCGGCACGGCGAAGGACGCCGCGCACAACATCATCGATCAGTGCCGGGCCGTCGGCGCCGGACATTTCCTGGCGGTGCTCAATTACAGCGCGCCGGTTGGTGAAGTAGCGCAGGCGCACGAACTGTTCGGCCGCGAAGCCATCCCCCTGTTACGGACCGCATAGGAACTCAGCCGGGCGTGCGGGGCCGGTGCGGCTGCGTTCGTCATGGCCCAACCCTTGCAGGGTGGGACGACAAGGCGTCGCAATTGCCGCTGCGGGAGGCGCCTGTTAAGACTTGATGGGGATTCGAAGGGCCGTGAACGCATGGATTATTTCGTCCAGCAGCTGATCAACGGCATTACGCTCGGCTCCATCTACGGCCTGATCGCCATCGGCTACACCATGGTGTTCGGCATCATCGGCATGGTCAATTTCGCCCATGGCGATGTGTTCATGGTCTCCGCCTTCATCGCGCTGATCGCCTTCCTGATCCTCACCGCCTGGATTGGCATCGGCTCGATCGCGCTGGCGCTGTTCATCGTGCTGATCGTGGCGATGCTGTTCACCTCGCTCATCAACTGGGCGATCGAACGCGTCGCCTACCGGCCGTTGCGCGGCTCATTCCGCCTGGCGCCGCTGATCTCGGCGATCGGCATGTCGATCTTCCTGTCGAATTTCGTGCAGGTCACGCAGGGACCGCGCAACAAGTCGATCCCGCCCATGGTGCAGGGCCAGTTCGTGCTGCTCAATAACAACAACTTCCCGGTGACGCTGTCCTATAAGCAGCTCGTCATCTGGGGCGTCACCGCGGTGCTGCTGGTGGCGTTCTGGTACGTGGTGAGCAAGACCCGGCTCGGCCGGGCGCAACGCGCCTGCGAGCAGGATCAGAAGATGGCGGCGCTGCTCGGCGTCGACGTCGACCGCACCATTTCCATGACGTTCGTGATCGCGGCGGCGCTCGCCGCCGTCGCCGGCACCATGTATCTGATGTATTACGGCGTCGTCACGTTCTCCGACGGCTTCGTGCCGGGTGTGAAGGCGTTTACCGCCGCGGTGCTCGGCGGCATCGGTTCGCTGCCCGGCGCGGTGGTCGGCGGCCTCATCATCGGCCTGATCGAAACGCTGTGGTCGGCGTATTTTTCCATCGACTACAAGGACGTCGCGGCCTTTTCCATTCTGGCGATCACGCTGATTTTCCTGCCGCAGGGCCTGTTCGGCCGGCCGGATGTCGAGAAGGTCTGAGAGATGACGGCCGGCGCGCAAGGCGGGCGCGTCCAAGATTTACGCGTCGATGCCGTGCGCGCGCTGCGCGATGCCGCCTTCACCGGCCTCGTTACCTTCGGCTTGCTGCTGCCGCTCGTCGGCTTCGAAACAATCACCAATATCCGCGACGAGCTGACGCTGACGACGCGCTGGCCGCTGTTGGCCGCCGCCGCCGTCATCACCACCGCCGGGCGCTTCCTTTACTCGATCGCCGTCGAGCCGTGGATCGCGCGCCGCAAGCAACAGCCGGCGCAGCCGGTGCCGGCGTGGCGATATCATTTCAAGAAATGGTTCGTACCGTTCGCCATCGGCTTTGTCATCGTCTATCCGGTGCTGGCCATCCTCGCGGTCGGCTGGGGCGGCGCGCTCCGATGGGTCGACAATTTCGGCATCCAGATCCTGATCTACATGATGCTCGGCTGGGGCCTGAACATCGTGGTCGGGCTCGCCGGCCTGCTCGATCTCGGCTACGTCGCCTTCTATGCGGTCGGCGCCTATTCGTACGCCTTGCTCGCCAAGAATTTTGGATTGTCGTTCTGGTTGCTGCTGCCGCTCGCCGGCATTCTGTCCTCGTTTTGGGGCATTCTGCTCGGCTTCCCGGTGCTGCGGCTGCGCGGCGATTACCTCGCCATCGTCACGCTGGCGTTCGGCGAGATCATTCGCCTCGTCATCATCAACTGGACGGCGCTCACCAACGGTTATGCGGGGATCACCGGTATCCCGCGGCCGACATTCTTCGGCATTCCGTTCAACTCCGACGACAACGGATTTGCCGCCGTTTTCGGCCTGGAGTTCTCGCCGCTCTATCGGGTGCTGTTTCTTTACTACATCATCCTCGCGCTTGGCCTGCTCACCTGCTTCGTCACCATGCGGCTGCGCCGCCTGCCGGTCGGCCGTGCCTGGGAGGCGCTGCGCGAGGACCAGATCGCCTGCCGCTCGCTTGGCATCAACACCACCAACACCAAGCTGACCGCGTTCGCCATGGGCGCGATGTTCGCCGGCTTCGCCGGCTCTTTCTTCGCTGCCCGCGAAGCGTTCATCTCGCCGGAATCGTTCACCTTCATCGAATCGGCGACCGTGCTGTCGATCGTGGTGCTGGGCGGCATGGGCAGCCAGATCGGCGTCGCCATCGCCGCCATCGTCATGATCGGCGGGACCGAGATTCTGCGGCAGCTGACATTCCTCAAACAGATCTTCGGGCCGACCTTCGACCCGACGCAGTACCGCATGCTGCTGTTCGGCCTCGCCATGGTGCTGATCATGATCTGGCGGCCGCGCGGACTGATCGCGACCCGCGAGCCTTCGGTGTTCCTCAAAGAGCGCAAGGCGATTTCCGTCGACCTGGTCAAGGAGGGCCACGGCTGATGGCGCAGGACGCCTCCCCCGTGCTCCGCGTCGAGCACCTGACAATGCGCTTCGGCGGCCTTGTCGCCATCGACAATCTGTCGTTCGAAGTCAGGCGCGGCGCGATTGCGGCGCTGATCGGACCGAACGGCGCCGGCAAGACGACCGTATTCAACTGCATCACCGGCTTTTACCGGCCGACGGAGGGCCGCCTGGCGCTGCATCGCGGCGACCCCGCGGTGTGGAGCGCGCTCGAAGATCTGACCGCAAGCGGCAAGCGCGGCGTGGTACGGACCGACGGCGCGCTATTTCTGCTCGAACGCATGCCTGACTATCAGGTAGCGCAACGCGCGCGCGTTGCCCGCACCTTCCAGAACATCCGGCTGTTCGCCGGCATGACCGTGCTGGAGAATTTGCTGGTCGCGCAGCACAATCCGCTGATGCTGGCGTCCGGCTATACGTTTCTCGGCGTGCTCGGCTTTCCCTCCTATGCGGCCGCCGAACGCGCCGCGCTCGACAAGGCACGGTTTTGGCTCGACCGCTTCGCGCTGATCGAGCGCGCCGACGATCCGGCCGGCGAACTGCCCTACGGCGCGCAGCGCCGGCTCGAAGTCGCACGCGCCATGTGCACCGATCCGGTGCTGCTTTGTCTCGACGAACCGGCTGCCGGACTTAATCCACGCGAAAGCGCCGAACTCAACGAGCTTCTGTTGCGCATCCGCGACGAGCACAGCGTATCGATCCTGTTGATCGAGCACGACATGAGCGTGGTGATGAACATTTCCGACCACATTGTCGTGCTCGATTATGGCGTCAAGATCGCCGACGGCGCACCGGAGGCGGTGCGCAACGATGATAAGGTGATCGCCGCCTATCTGGGCGTCGCCGACGAGGACGTGTCGAAAGTCGAGGCGAGCGTCGGCCTATGAGCGCTCCACTCCTCTCCGTTCGCGCCGTCACCGCCTTTTATGGCCACGTGCGAGCGCTCAAGGGCGTCGATCTCGACGTCAACCCCGGCGAGATCGTTGCGCTGATCGGCGCCAACGGCGCCGGCAAGTCCACCTTGATGATGACGGTGTGCGGCAATCCGAGGGCGCGCGAAGGCACGATCATTTTCGACGGCCGCGACATTACCCGCCTGCCGACCTGCGACATTGCCCGGCTGAAGCTCGCCCAGGCGCCGGAAGGCCGGCGCATTTTTCCACGCATGACGGTCTTGGAAAACCTGCAGATGGGCGCCACCGTCGCCGCAGAGCACGATTTTCCCGACGACCTTGAACGCGTCCTCACCCTGTTCCCGCGGCTGCGGCAGCGGCTTACTCAGCGCGGCGGCACGTTATCGGGCGGCGAGCAGCAAATGCTGGCGATCGCGCGGGCGCTGATGAGCCGGCCGCGGCTCTTGCTGCTCGACGAGCCGTCGCTCGGGCTCGCGCCGCTCATCGTCCGGCAGATTTTCGACGCCATCGGAAAGCTCAACACCGACGACGGCCTGACCGTGTTTCTGGTCGAGCAGAATGCCTATCACGCGCTTAAGCTCGCGCACCGCGGCTACGTGATGGTCAACGGGCTGATCACGCTGTCGGGCACCGGCCGCGAACTGCTCGACCGGCCGGAAATCAAATCCGCCTATCTCGAGGGCGGGCGGCAGCAAGCGTCATGACAATCGCCGGATTTTTTACTGCCCTAGGCAGCCTCTTCTATGAGGAAGACTCCCCCGGCGTTTTTGTTCTCGTCACCATCGTCCTGGGTGGCGGCGCGTCGTGGCTTGCCGGCCGCGCCGTGGCGATGACGTGGCGGCTGTGGTGGCAGGTCGTGATCTACATGCTCATCCTCGGCGCCGCCGTCCGTTTCATCCACTTTTCGTTGTTCGGCGGCACATTGCTGTCGCTGCATTACTACGCGGTCGACACCGGGGTTTGCATGATCGCCGGATTCTTCGGCTTTCGCGCCGCGCGCGCGGCGCAAATGGTGACGCAATATCGCTGGATCAACGCACCAGACGGGATGTTGGGCTGGCGCCGCCGAGAACCCTGACGTAACATCGCAGCGAGGTTGAACCAGCCGGTCTAACCTGAAGGGGAAACAGCATGAACAGGATCGCCACGCTCGGCCTCGCGCTGGGCTTTGCATGCGCATTGGCGGGCTCCGCGTCCGCGCAAGTCAAGTTCGGCGTCGCTGGGCCGATCACCGGCCCGAATGCCGCCACCGGCGCTCAGATGAAGAACGGCGTGCAGCAGGCGGTTGACGACATCAACGCCGCGGGCGGCATCCTCGGCAAGAAGCTCAGCATCGATTTCGGCGACGACGTCTCCGATCCGAAGCAAGGCGTGTCGGTTGCCAATAATTTCGTCGCCGACGGCGTCAAATTCGTGATCGGCCACTATAATTCCGGCGTCACCATCCCGGCGTCGGAAGTCTATCACGAGAACGGCATCCTCGAGATCACGCCGGCTTCGACCAATCCCACGGTGACCGAGCGCGGCCTGTGGAACATCTTCCGCACCTGCGGCCGCGACGATCAACAGGGCAAGGTTGCCGGCGCCTACATCCTCAAACACTTCAAAGGCAAGAAGATCGCCTTCGTCAACGACAAGACCACATACGGCAAGGGACTCGCCGACGAGACGCTCAAGACGATCACGGCCGGCGGCATGAAGGCAGTTCTCAACGAGGGCATCAACACCGGCGAGAAGGACTACTCCGCGCTGATCTCCAAGATCAAACAATCCGGCGCCGATCTGGTCTATTTCGGCGGTCTCTACACCGAGGCCGGCCTGATCGTGCGGCAGATGCGCGACCAGGGCGTCAAGGCGCCGCTGATGGGCGGCGACGGCATCACGTCCGACGAATTCGCAACTGTTGGCGGCCCCGGCGTCGTCGGGTCGTTCATGACCTACGGTCCCGACCCGCGCAACCGCCCTGAAGCGAAGGCGGTAGTGGCAAAATTCCGCGCCAAGGGTTTCGAGCCGGAGTCCTACACGCTCTACAGCTACGCCGGCGTGCAGATCATTGCCGAAGCAGCCAAGGCGGCGAAATCGCTCGACCCGAAGAAGGTCGCCGAGAAGATGCATTCCGGCATGAACTTCAAGACCGTGATCGGCAATATCTCCTACGACAAGAAGGGCGACATCACGCGGCTCGATTATGTCGTCTACATCTGGAAGAAGGACGCGAGTGGCAAGATTACCTACGTGCAATGTCCGGCGTCGGGCTGCACGATGTAGGCGAAACGCCAAACCGATCTTGTTGCAAAGCCCGCCATACCGGCGGGCTTCTTTTTATCCGATCCTGCTCAAAACCGGGAAGGCATCCAAAAGCCAGTTGCTGAACCAGTTGATCCAGTTCAGCGACGGGAAAAGAAACGCTACGCCCGTCACTACAAGAAGCGCGCCCATGCCCTGCTCGACGCGGTGCAGGTGCTTCTTGAAGCGCGCCAGAAATGCCGCGAATGTCTCGATGGCGAACGCCGCGATGATGAACGGCACGCCGAGCCCGAGCGAATAGACCGCCAGCATGCCGGCACCCTTGGCGACCGTCTGTTCCGATGCCGCGATGGCAAGAATGGCCGCCAGTATCGGGCCGATGCACGGCGTCCAGCCAAGCGCGAAGGCAAGCCCCATCAGGTAGGCGCCCCACAGTCCGACCGGCTTGCAGACGGACAACCGCTTCTCGCGCATCAGCCACGCGATCGGCGTCAGGCCGAGGAAGTGCAGCCCCATCGCGATGATGCCGATGCCGGCAACGATGGCGAGTTCGCTCGAATAGGCGCGCACCACCGCGCCGATGGCGCTGGCGCTGGCGCCAAGCGCCACGAACACGGTGGAGAAGCCGAGCACGAACAAGAGCGCGGCAACCATCGTCTCGCGCCGCACCTGCCGCTCGCCTTCCGCGTCGGCGAAACGCTCGAGCGAGGTTCCGGTCAGATAGACGAGATACGGCGGCACCAGCGGCAGCACGCAGGGCGACAGAAAGCTCAGCATGCCGGCGACAAGCGCGGCAATGATGCTGACATTGGCCATGGCGCACTCATGCCCGCCCCGCGCCGCGCGCGCAAGGCGTGGGCCAAGAGGCCGCGACGATGTGATGGCCAGAAGGCAACGGTTCACGCCGATGTTAAGGGGATCGAGGCAACCGATTGACGCGGACGCCCAAATCGTCTCCGCTTCATCCAATTTGCGAGGCCGATTTGCGCAATCTCATCACCGACGTTCCAGGCGTAAAGGTCGGCAATGCCGAGGACATGCGGCTCGGTTCCGGCGCGACGGCGCTGATCTTCGATCGGCCGGCGGTGGCCTCGATCGATCTGCGCGGCGGCGGGCCGGGAACGCGCGAGACGGCATTGCTGGACCCGGCGCAGACCGTGGAAGGCATCGACGCCATCACGCTGTCCGGCGGCTCGGCCTTCGGCCTTGATGCCGCCTCGGGCGTGCAGGCATGGCTCAAGGAACAGGGCCGCGGTTTCGCCGTAGGACCGTCGCGCGTGCCGATCGTACCGGCGGCCATCTTGTTCGATCTCAACAATGGCGGCGACAAGAACTGGGGACGTTTTCCGCCTTATCGGGACCTGGGCTACACGGCGGCGACCGGCGCAAGCGCCGATTTCGCTCTCGGCAGCGTGGGCGCCGGCGCCGGCGCGACGACGGTCAATTGCAAGGGCGGGCTCGGTTCGGCATCGGCGCAGAGTTCCGAAGGGCCGATCGTCGGCGCGCTCGCCGCCGTCAATGCCGCCGGCAGCGTTTTGGTCGGTTCCGGCCCGTGGTTCTGGGCGGCGCCGTTCGAGCAGAACGGCGAGTTCGGCGGCCGCGGCCGGCCGGATCCCTTTCCATCCAGCGCACTGGAGGTGCGGACGAAAGGCAGCGCCCGCGCCAGCACCACGCTGGTGGTCGTCGCGACCGACGCCAAGCTGACCAAGGCCCAGGCCAAGCGACTGGCGATCATGGCGCAGTCGGGACTGGCGCGCGCGATTTATCCGATCCACACGCCGCTTGATGGCGATGTCATGTTCGCCGTCTCGACGGGCGAAAAATTACTGGCAGATTCCATTTTCAGTTTGACTAAACTTGGCGCGCTTGCCGCCAATGTTGTGGCGCGCGCAATCGCGCGCGGCGTCTTTGAAGCATCCGCGCTGCCATTCCCCGGGGCGATGCAGAGCTGGAACGATCAATTCGGGCGTTGAGCGCGCGAAAACCATAACTGCCCACGTTGCCGAAACCACAGTCAGAATTTTTTCTCCGTTGCTGACGGGCACTTAGCTCGTCCGCATTGACTCGGTGCTCGATTACGCCTTCACTTTGAGACCTGTAGTTGTGTGCTGTGGAGGGTACTGTGAGAGTGCTCGTCATTGTCGTTGCCGCGCTGGCGACCCTGGGTCTTGCGGCATTCGGGGTCATCGCAGCGCAGCGCGCAGCCCAGCACGGCGGAGTGCTCGTGGCCGCGAGCAGCCCGCGCGCCGCACCGGCGCCCGCCGCCAAGCTCGCAGCGGCGCCCGCTCCCAAAGTTGCCCAGGTTTCAGTGGCCGCGCCGCTGCAGGCGCCGATCGCCGCACCGACTGTCGCGCCGCCGGCGCCGGCTCCAGCCGCCGTCCCGACGCGTCTTGCCGAAGTGCAAAACGGTAATCCGGGCGCGCCGTCCGCTGCGCCCTCACCGCCGCCTCAGGCGGCACCGCAGAGCAGCGCCGTCAAACCCGCCGTGCCGGCCTGCGACAAGCCCGGCGGCATGGGAATCTCGCGCACCGTGCAGATCGACACCACCGGCGGCCCGGCTTTCGGCTTCGAACATTTCAAGCAATATGATTTCTTGAACGATCACGAAGTCGTTCTGACTTTTGATGACGGGCCCTGGCCGGGCAACACCCCGGCCGTGATCAAGGCGTTGACCGATCAATGCGTCAAAGGCACCTTCTTCGAGATCGGCGAGCACGCCACCTGGCATCCGGAAATTTCCAAGCTGGTGGCCGAAGCCGGTATGACGATCGGCAGCCACACCTGGTCGCACAAGGACCTGGCGAGAAACCCGTATGCCAGCAACATCGAGCTTGCCAAACAGGAAATCGAAATGGGCGTGAGCGCGGTGCACAAGGCCGTCGGCGGTCCGATCGCGCCGTTCTTCCGCTTTCCCGATCTGCAACAGCCGCCGGAATTGCTGGCGTATCTGGGCACGCGCAACATCTCGACCTTTTCGACCGATCTGGATTCCTTCGACTTCAAGATGCGGCGGCCCGAGCAGGTCATCAAATCGGTGATGACCAAGCTCGAAAAACGCGGCAAGGGCATCGTGCTGATGCACGATTTCCAG
>Ga0335081_10009822_pt1 | contig 15426 bp, 12 predicted proteins | sample Lox_Sample_35_FD_206713 | JGI IMG/M metagenome (GOLD analysis project Ga0335081, IMG submission 206713) | Soil microbial communities from Loxahatchee National Wildlife Refuge, Florida, United States - Lox_Sample_3.5 | ecosystem: Environmental > Terrestrial > Soil > Wetlands | place: USA...
ACAGAACGGTTTGAATTATCTGGGGATTTGCGCCGGCGCTTTCTTCGCCGGAGATTCGCCGTACAACGGTTTGAATCTAACGTCCGGCAGGCGGTTCGGATTCTATTCGGCCGAAGCGCGCGGCATCCGGAAGGCGGCGGTCGCCATTACCGAAGCTGGAGGACAAACGCTCGATCAGTACTGGGAGGATGGCCCGGAGCTGACCGGCTGGGGAGCGGTTGCCGCCAAGTATCCCGACGGAACGCCGGCGATCGTGGATGGGCCATTTGGACGCGGATGGGTCACTCTGACGGGGGTTCATCCGGAGGCCCCGGAGAGTTGGCGGCGCGGCATGGAGTTCAAAACGCCGGTCGACCAAGACCACGCGTATGCGGCGACGCTCATTCGCGCTGCCCTCGCTCGAAAGCCTCTACCGCACTACTGATTGCAGGCTAAGTTACAATTCAGTTCTCCCCATGATGCGAAACTTCTGTCTCGTTGGAGCGGGTGTATTTCTGGCTTGCGCTTCGGTCGCGCTGGCCCAATCCAACCCCATCGCCTATACCGGAGCGCACATCATCCCGGTGGACGGCGCTGAAATTCCCGACGGTGTGCTGGTCATCCAGAACGGAAAGATCGTAACCGTCAGCGCCAAGGGCGCGGTCAGCATTCCCGCCGGAGCGCAGGTGGTGGATGCTGCCTCAAAAGTGATCATGCCGGGCATCGTCGACACGCACAGCCACATCGGCGAGCCGGAAGGCGGTGACTCGAGTTCGCCCATCCAGCCGGACGTGCGCGTGCTCGATTCGGTGAATGTGCACGACGCGCATATTGAAAAAGCTCGCGCGGGCGGCGTCACCACGGCCAACGTAATGCCTGGAAGTGGCCGTCTGTCGAGCGGCCAGACGCTGTACCTGAAACTGCGCAAAGGCAACACCATCGACGATCTGCTGATTAAGTTACCGGATGGCAGCATCGCCGGCGGTTTGAAGATGGCCAACGGCACCAATCCGCGAGGCACGCCGCCGCAGCCCGGCACGCGAGGCAAGGCCGCCGCGCTCGTGCGCGCCGACTTCATCAAGGCGCAGGAATATCGCGCCAAGATTATTGCGGCCAAAGGAGATGCCTCGAAGCTCCCGCCGCGCGACCTTCGTATGGAGGAACTCGTCGAGGTGCTGGATGGCAAGCGCACGGTGCAGTTCCATACCCACCGACACGACGACATCATGACGGTGATTCGCCTATCCCAGGAGTTTCACTTCAAAGTTGTGCTACACCACGTGAGTGACGGCTGGATGATGGCCGATGAGATCGCAAAAGCCAAGGTTCCCGTGTCCGTAATCGTGATTGATAGTCCCGGCGGAAAGGAAGAGGCGATGAACGCGCTGCCGATTACGCCCGCGCGCCTCGAAGCCGCCGGTGTACTGTTCGGCTTCCACACCGATGACCCCATCACGGACTCGCGGCTATTTCTGCGCTCGGCCGCCCTTGGCGTGCGCAACGGCCTTTCGCGCGCCACCGCCCTTTACGCAATGACTCTGGCAAACGCCAAAATCCTCGAACTGGATTCCCGCGTCGGCTCGCTCGAGCCCGGCAAAGACGCTGACTTCATTGTTCTCTCCGGCGATCCCCTCAGCGTGTATACGCACGTGCTCGAAACCTGGATCGAAGGCAAGAAGGTGTTTGACCGCTCCGATCCGCACGATCGCCTCGAGCAGGTCGGCGGCCAGGGCGCCAGCCACGATCAGAATCCGTTCTGGGTTGACGATGACGGCGATGAGATCGGGGGAAGAAGCTGATGCGGGCCGCACTCGAGTCCTTCATTTGCGCGGGCCTTGCAGCCGCCGCGGGCACGCTATTCGCGCAGAACCTCGCGGTCAAGGGCGAGACCATTTACACAATGGCCGGCAGCCCGGTTCAGAACGGCGTTGTGCTGATCCATGACGGCAAAATCGAGCGCGTCGGCGCGGCCGCGCAAGTTGCTATTCCCCGCGGCTACGAGACAATATCGGCGAAGATCGTCACACCCGGATTGGTGGATGCGCACTCCACTGTCGGCCTCAGCGGCTATCTCAACGCAGCTACCGATCAGGATCAGTTGGAACACAGCACCGCCATTCAGCCGGAGCTGCGGGCGCTCGACGCCTACGATCCCGACGAGCGGCTGATCGAGTGGGTGCGCTCCTTCGGCGTCACCACTATGAACACGGGGCACTCGCCGGGCGCGCTGATCTCCGGCCAAACGATGATCGTCAAGACCATCGGACACACGGCTGATGAAGCCGCCATCGTTCCCACGGCAATGATTGCCGCAAGCCTGGGAGACGAGGGCCGCGCCGAGCAAGGCAAGAGTCCGGGCACGCGCGGCAAGGAAATCGCCATGCTGCGCGCCGAATTTATCAAAGCGGAGGAGATGCGGAAGAAACTCTCGAAGCCCGATACCGCCGCCTCCGACGCCAAGTCCGGTAAGGACGAATCCAAGGCGCCTGATCGCGACCTCAAGACGGAGGCGCTGATCCGTGTTCTCAAAGGCGATGTGCCGTTGCTTGTCACTGCCGAACGCTCACGCGACGTCATCTCCGCTATTCGCCTTGCCAAGGAATTCAATATCAAGCTGATCATCGATAGCTGTTCCGAGTGCGCGCTCATTCTCCAGGAGGTGAAGGCTTCCGGATTTCCGGTTATCCTGCATCCGACAATGAAACGCGCGGGTGGGGAGACGGAGAACATCAGTTTCGAGGATGCCGCCAAGCTCACTGCCGCGGGGATCCCCTGGGCCCTGCAAAGCGGCTTCGAAGGCTATGTGCCCAAGACGCGCGTGATTCTGTGGGAGGCAGCCATCGCCGCCGCCAACGGCCTCACGTTTGACCAGGCGCTGGCGAGCATCACCATCAACGCGGCTAAAATCATCGGCGTGGCTGCTCGCGTCGGCTCGCTCGAGCCCGGTAAGGACGGCGACGTCGCCCTCTATGACGGCGATCCCTTCGAATACACTTCGCACTGCCTCGGCACGGTCATCAATGGCAAAGTGGTCAGCTCGGGGAAATTCTAGGAAGATTGCGTTCATCCTCTAATGTCTCTCGGCCCGTGTCCACGCTTCCAAAAAATCCTTGCCTGAATAGCGAATCGTCCGGGCGTCGATCACTTCCGCGCCGGGCCGGAGGTTGGCGTCCACGCCCAGCGCGTTGCGTGTGGTGTACTCGATCTGAATCGTCACGGGACCCTCGATTTTGTACGGCTTGATCTCAGCGATCCTTCGCATACCGCGTCGCGCACGATCTTCAATTAACTCTCGTGCCGAGGGGGCTGATAAAGTCTGGCAGGCGTAGTTCGAGAAGCCCTCTTTCACCACCGCCAGCTCAGCGTCGGGCACGATCGCGTGCAGATCATCGGCCGCGGCCTGATCGCCAGACAAGAAGATCACAGGAATGTCAAACGCTCCCGCGAGCGCCGCGCGCGTTTCGATTTCACCCACGGGTTTCCCATTCATGAGCATGGTCTGGATGCCGAGCGAGCTGTAACTGTGCGCCATGATGCCGCCTTTACGATCGGCTCGGGCATGCTGGCCCACAAAGCCGATGGCAGCGTAACGGCGCTCGAGCGTCATCGTTACTCCCAGATCGCCGATGATCAGTTTTGAGCGTGGATGTATAGTTAGCGCGGAGAGCGTCTGGCTGCCGTCATGACCGTCCCAGACAATCACGTCGTCAGCGCCCGCGGCGTACAATCCGTCCACCGCGGCGTTGATCTCGCCGGTCAGGAGCTGGCGCATTTCCTGGTCTTTGGGATCGGTCTGATCCTGGCGGCAAACTCCGGCAACGCCTTCGGCATCGGTGATGAGAAAGACAACTTTCTTCGACTGCGCGGCAAGCGCTGTTGCCAACGCGCACGCCAGGATGCCGGCTATGCCTACACTTCTAATTTCCATGGCTCGCGGTACTCACGCTTCAACATGGGACGTACTTCGGGCTGCAGGGTGGTTTCGCGCTGGGCGTCCCAGTCCAGGCGCAGCTTGCTGCGATATGCCATGTTACCCAGAATTGCGGTCGTGGTGGAGTGGTGGCCGATCTCGATATCGCTCACTGGACGCTTGCGGGTCTTGATGCAATCGAGGAAATTGCGCCAGTGGTCCAACAGCGGGTCATTCTCTTTCTTTTCTTCTTCCGGCTGCTTCATCGAGGCTGTGAGCTTCGAATCCCTCTCCGGCACCAGCTCAAAGCCGGCGCGATCGACGAACAGCGTGCCTTCGGTGCCGTGAAAGAGAATGCCATACCCGTGATTGAACATGGATTGGGCGTTACATTCGCGATTTTCGTAAGTCGCGATCATCCCGTTTGGATACTCGTAGGTGACTTGCAGGGTGTCAGGCGTTTCGCGGTCATCCTGCAAATAGAATTTCCCGCCCAGACCCGTGATGGCCGTGGGTTCGGTTTCATCGAAGGCCATTTGCACAATGTCGAGCAGATGGATGCCCCAGTCAGTCATCATGCCGCCGGCGTAGTCCCAGAACCAGCGGAAACGCGAGAACTCCTTCGGATGCACTCCGAAGCGGTTACTGTTGAAGGGGCGCATGGGCGCCGGACCAAGCCACATGTTCCAATCGAGACCGGCGGGTGGCTCGCTATCCGGCGGGTTGCCGATGCCCTGTTGGCCCTGATGGCCGTAATTCCAAGTGCGAACGAACGTGACCTTACCCAATTTGCCGCTGGTCACGATGTCGACCGCCTTTTGAAAATGCGCGCCCGACCGCTGCCAGGTGCCCACCTGAACAACGCGGTCATATTTGCGCGCGGCCTCGACCATCTTGCGGCCCTCGTCTATGGCCACGCAGATGGGCTTCTCGACGTAAACGTCCTTGCCGTTCTTGCAGGCCTCGACGGTCATGTAAGCATGCCAGTGATCGGGCGTCGAGATGTTCACGGCATCGATGGACTTGTCGGCCAGCACTTCGCGAAAGTCGGTGACGCCTTTCGCTTTCGGGCGGGCATCAGGACTTCCATCGGCGCCGCGGCCGCTGAGGGCAACCGCCTTTTCCAGGTTTGGCTGATACACGTCGCAAACCACCGGCACCTCGACGTTCGGCAGCTTCAATGCCGTACTCATGCTGTCCTGGCCCATGCGCCCCGGGCCGATGAACGCCACGCGAATGCGGTCATTCGCACCGCGCACGTTACCTGTAAAGATAGAAGTCGTCAACGCCGCACCAGCGGCCTTCAGAAACTCTCGACGATCGCTCATGCCTATCCTTTCACCACGATGTTGACAAGCCTGTCAGGCACCACAATGACCTTCAATACCTGCTTGCCATTCACGAATTGCTGCACCTTTGGTTCACTCAGAGCGCGCTGGCGTAGCGACTCCTCCGGCGTCCCAAACGGCGTGAAAAGATGCGCGCGCAGCTTCCCATTCACTTGCACGACAACCTGGGCGTGATCCTCTTGCGCCAGTTCTGCGTCAAAGCCGGGCCAGGCCTGCCGGAACACCGGGCCAGTCTTGCTCATCTCCTCCCATAGCTCTTGCGCCAGATAGGGGGCAAAGGGCCCGAGCAGGAGAGTCAGTTTCTCCAGTACCTCCGCCAGCGCCGCGCCGGAGAGTTGGGCCTCTTCCGCGTACAACTCGTTCACCAACTCCATGATGGCGGCGATAGAGGTATTGAAGTGCCAGCGCGAATCGAAATCCTCCGTGATCTTCTTGATGGTTTTGTGCAGCTTGCGCAGCACGCGCTTGTCCGCGTCAGTCGATGGGCCGCTCCGGTTGCGGGCGCGCTCGACATTTCGCGTCGCGAAGCGATAAACACGGCCCAGGAAGCGATAGATGCCTTCGACTCCCGCATCCGTCCAGTCCATTTCCTTCTCCGGAGGAACGGCGAACAGCACGAACATGCGGGCCGTGTCGGCGCCATAGCGCTCGGCGACGGCATCACCGCCAACCACATTGCCCTTGGACTTCGACATCTTCGAGCCTTCCGCAATCACCATGCCCTGCGTAAACAGGCGGAGGGTCGGCTCGTTGTTCTGGATCAGACCCAGGTCGCGCATGAACTTTGTAAAGAAGCGCGAATAGATCAGGTGCAGGATGGCGTGCTCCACGCCGCCGATATATTGATCGATCGGAAACCAGTAAACAATTTCTTTCGAATCGAATGGCGCGCGATCGTTCTTCGGATCGCAATAGCGGTAGAAGTACCAGGACGAATCCACGAACGTATCCATTGTGTCCGTCTCGCGCCGCGCCGCGCCGCCGCACCTGGGGCACGTCACATTGACGAACCCCGGCACCTCTTCGAGCGGCGAGCGGCCCGTCCCTGTGATCTCGACATTCAGCGGAAGCAGGACGGGAAGATCGCTCTCGGGAACGGGAACAACGCCGCACTGCGGACAGTGAATCACCGGAATCGGGGTGCCCCAATAGCGCTGCCGTGAAACACCCCAGTCCTTGATGCGATACGTCACCGCCGCGCTGCCGAAGCCTTCCTGCTCCGCCTTCTCCGACATCCGCCGCCGCGCTTCATGGCTCCGCAGCCCGGAGAATTCGCCGGAGTTTTCGACGATGCCCTCTTCGCCGAATGCCTCCTTCATCGTGTTGGGATTCGCCAGCACACCATCCGCAGGCCGAATCACCGGCCGGACCGGGATTCCGTACTTGGTGCAAAACTCGAAGTCGCGCTCGTCGTGCGCCGGGACAGCCATGATCGCCCCCGTGCCGTAGGTCATGAGCACAAAGTTGGCGACCCACACGGGCGCGCGTCCGCCACTGTACGGATTCACGGCATAGTGCCCGGTAAAGAAGCCTTCCTTCTCGATATCCCCGGGATCTTTATTCGCGCGGGCATCAATCATGGCCTTGGCTTTGGCGCGGCCCGCCGCATCCACCATCTTGTCTACAAGCGGGTGTTCCGGTGCCAGGATGACGCACGTTGCCCCGTAGATCGTATCCACACGCGTCGTAAAGACGCGAATCGGTCCGAAATCAGAACCGAAGTCCACTTCCGCGCCTTCCGAGCGGCCGATCCAGTTGCGCTGCATGGTCAGCACACGCTCGGGCCAGTTGCCTTCGAGTTGCGCCATGTCCGCCAGCAGCTCGTCGGCGTACTGCGTGATCTTGAAGAACCACTGCTCTAGCGCGCGCTGCTCCACCGGCGTGGTTTCGTGCCGCCAGCAGCAGCCCTCCACCACCTGTTCATTCGCCAACACGGTGGCACAGTTTGGACACCAGTTCACCAGCGCCTTCTTGCGATAAGCGATGCCCCGCTCCAGCATGCGCAGGAAGAACCACTGGTTCCATCGATAATATTCCGGCTCGCAGGTGGTCACCTCGCGGCTCCAGTCATAGCTGAACTGGAAACGGCGGTGCGTGGCTTTCATCTTCGCGATATTCGAGAGCGTCCACGCGCGCGGCGGCTGCCTGTTGGTGATGGCCGCGTTCTCCGCCGGCAGCCCGAAAGCGTCCCAGCCCATGGGATGCAGCACGTTGAACCCGCGCATCCACTTATAGCGTGCCAGCGCGTCACCAATCGTATAGACGCGGATGTGGCCGATATGCAGCGCCCCCGATGGATACGGCAGCATTTCCAGCACGTAGTATTTCGGGCGGTCGGAGTTCTCCTCTGCGCGGTACAGGTCTTGGCCCGCCCACCGCTCGAACCACTTCATTTCGATCTGTTTGTGATCGTATTGCTTTTCCGGCATTTTATGGGCTGATTTGACGATGGTAACGAACTGGCGGTTGTAGAATCAAACCATGGGCGCCAAGACGCTAATGAGCGTCGAGGAATTCGACCGGCTGGAAGAACCGGACGAGCTGAGCTACGAGCTCGACGAGGGAGAGCTGGTCGTCATGACGAAGCCGCGGCCTCTGCATAACCGAGTTGTTGCGAACGTGGATTTTGAACTGCGAACCTATGTGAAAGCGCATCCAGTCGGCGAGGTCTTCAATCCCGACAACCTCTTCATCCTCGGCCCCAACATCAAGCGTGCGCCCGATGTCTCGTTCCTGCGCGCCGAGCGCGTAAGACAGATCGATCTAAACGCGGACATTCCCGGCGCTCCCGATCTTGTCGTTGAGGTAGTCTCTCCTTCCGACACCGTTTTTGCCATGCGCCGCAAAATCCGCCAGCACTTCACTGCCGGTGCCAAGTGCGTGTGGGTCGTCTACCCGGAAACGCGAGAAGTCGAAGTTTGGCGTGAGGCCGCCAAGCCGCAGGTCATTCTTCAGGAAACCGATCTCCTCGAAGCGCCCGACCTGCTGCCCGGCTTTTCCGTCCGCATCGGCACTCTCTTCGGCTGAGCCAGTTTCTTCAGCATCTCCATATTCCTGCGGTCGTCACCTTTTTCATCGACTGGCGTTTCCAGAATGAATGCCTTGTCGCGCAGCTTGGTGTGGGTCAGGATGCGATGAAAACCTTCCGTCCCAATGTGCCCTTCTCCGATGTTCGCGTGCCGGTCCATATGTGACCCGAGCGGCATTTTGGAATCGTTCGCGTGGATCACTTTCACGTTTTCGAGGCCCAGAATACGGTCCGCTTCCATAACTGTCTTCTCCAGCCCGGGCTTCCTCGCAATATCGCAACCGGCTGCAAGCAAATGACAGGTGTCCAGGCAGTAACCGAGCTTAAGATCAGTCTCGCGCGCCAACAGGTCCCGGATGAGCCGTAGCTCGTCCAGCCGGCATCCGATGTGGAATCCGCTGCCGGCGGTATTTTCGAGGAGCACCGTCACCCCAGACGCGGCACAGTCGTTCGCCGCCTCCGCCATTCCGAGCGCAAATGCCGCAATTGCCTGCTCCAGGGACTGGCCCTTGTAGCTTCCCGGATGTGTGATGAGATACTCGGCGCCAATCGCCACCGCGCGCTCCAGCTCCGCGCGGAAACCGTCAACAGACTTTTCACGAATGACCGGATCGAGCGATGCCAGATTAATCAAATAGTTGGCGTGGATGGCGAGCGGATACAGGTCAAGCCGCTCTCTCGCCCGGCGCAGCGCAGCGATCTCGTGCTTCGCCGGCATGGAGGCGCGCCACGTCCGCGGGCTCGCCGAAAACATCTGGAACGTGTTGGCGCCCAATTCCGCGGCTTTCAGCGCTGCCTTTTCCAGCGAACCGGCAATCGACGTGTGGATTCCGATGCGCAATGAGCGGCGTCACTCCCACTCAATGGTGGCCGGTGGCTTGTGCGTGAGGTCGTAGAAGACGGCGCAGACGCCTTCGACTTCCAAAAGGGCCTGCGCCATCGAACGAAGCAGCGCTTCTTCCATGGCAACCGACTGCGCGGTCATGCCATCTACCGACTGAATCGGCCGCAGCACCACCGAATCCGGCTGTACGGACGCGCCAACTGGAATCAGCACCACCGGAAACTGCCAGACGCGCTTATCGAAACCGCTCTCGTGAGAGAGCCTGCGCACGATGGCATCCGCCGAGCGCAGCCGCGCCAGGCGCTCAGGCGATAGGGTGCTCGGGCACACACGCATCTCGCCCAGAGGAATCCGGCTCGCCACAAGCGCCACCACCCGATTCACGCCACGCACGCGATTGATCAGCTCCGTGGCCTCGCTTTGCAGCACGGCGTCATTGGTGGGAAAGCGATCAAACGCCAGCACAGGAGCGTAGCTCCGCTCGTCGCCCTGTACGCCCACGGACCTTACCGGGAGCATGTACCCGTCCGGGGTTTTCGAAACCGGCTCATCGCGTTCGGCGCAGAGGCACCGTATGGCCAGGCCCGGGCCGGGGAACGGATGGCGCTCCAGCACATCCTCGGAGATCCCGAGCTCGCGGCCGATCTCCCGGACCTCATCTTTGTAGTAAGCGCTCAGCGGCTCGACAATCCGCTTGGCCGCCAGCAGTTGCTGGATGCCCGCAACACGGTTGTGGTGCGTCTTGATGATGGCGGCTTTCTCCGTTCCGCCGGATTCGATGGTGTCCGGATAGATGGTTCCCTGGCCCAGGATCCAATGCCCGTCCATCAGATGCCGCGAAGCGATCACGGCTTCCTGCACGCGCACGAACTCTTCGCCAATGATCTGCCGCTTCACTTCGGGATCGCGCACTCCCCCGAGCGGTGCGAGAAACTGCTCTTCCACGTGCTCGATCGCCACTGTGCCCGCGCCAAGGTCGTCAAACATGCGCCGGACAAATTCGGTTTCCCCCTCGCGCATCAGCCCGGTATCCACATAGATGCCGCGCACGCGGTTCTGCCCGAGCGCGCGCAGGCACAGCGTGAACGCCACGGTCGAATCCACACCACCGCTGACGAAGAAAAATACGTTGCGGTCACCCACCGTACGCCGGATGTCTTCCTCGATCAGAGGAACGCGATTCCGCGGGTCCCAATCCTTCACGCAGCCGCAAATGTCAAAAATAAACTTCGCGAGGATCCGCTTGCCTTCCGCGGTGTGAACGACCTCGGGATGGAACTGGACCGCGTAAAGGGAACGATCAGGCGCGCCCATCGCAGCGATGGAACAGGTGGCAGTCGCTCCCTGATTCGAGAATCCCGGCGGCAGCCCTGCCACCACATCGAAATGGCTCATCCAGACCTGTTGGCGCTCCGGCAATCCCTCGAACAGCGGCATCCTGGGACCCCCGTTGAGTTCGAGCGTAGCCAAGCCATACTCGCCCTTAACGCCTTTCTGGACCACGCCGCCCAACAGGTGCGCCATCAACTGCTGGCCGTAGCAGATCCCCAACACCGCACCATGGTCGTGGAAGATGTCAGGATCGACCGTCGCACTTCCGGGTTCAAAAACGCTTGAAGGACCGCCGGAAATGATCAGCCCTTTCCGGCCGGCGAGTTGCGCTGCCGGTGTCTCACTGGGCCGGACCTCCGCGTACACACCAAGGTCGCGCACCTTGCGGGCAATCAGGTGGCAGTATTGCCCGCCCGCGTCCAGCACCGTAATTTGGGGAACTTTGATTTGAGTTGGCGGCGCCTCGGTGTGCACGAATCCTTTATTTCACCATGCGCTGCGCCAGGATCTTTCGCGAGGTGTCCAGCAGTGCTTTGGCCTTTGGCATCGCCTCAATCGCCTTCTCCACCATGGGATCGGTCTCGATCGCAATCCGGCGGCTGTCATCGATGCTGAACGCCGTGATGTACATCTCCCGCTGCAGGTAGGTCTTGATCCAATCGTGATCCATCGTGAAGTCGGCTTCCGAGAACTTGAAACCCTGATCCAGGATGAAATCATGGAACTGGTTCAGGATCAGCTCGTCGGGCACCCATCCCTTGGGCAGCTTGGCTTCCTTGTTGCCGAAGTAGTGCTTGACGAAGTTAAAGAAGGCGTACTTGCGAACGAGATCCGTCTGCAAGCGGTCCCACTTGCGTACGAACTGCTCGTCGGGCGAGATTCCGCCGCCGCCGTAAACTGTGCGGCCGCCGTCGGTCATCTTCACGTCCTGGGGATTCCGTGTGGCCGTGTCCTTGCGGTAGTAGTAATCAAAGAACGAAACGTTGCTGTAATCGCGTTGTATCAGACGGCCGCTTGGCGTGTAGTACTTGGCCGTTGTGAGGGCGAGACCCGAGTTTTCCGAAAGCGGATACACCGTCTGCACGAGGCCCTTGCCGAACGTGTTGTCGCCTAAAATCCAGGCGCGATCGTGATCCTGCAAAGCGCCGGATACGATCTCGGCCGCCGAAGCGGAGTATCGGTCCACCAGCACCACGATCGGATAATCATGCCCGTTATTGCCGTGGCGCGCCGTGTAGACCTTCTCTGGCGACGAGCGGCCGCGGTGGGAAACAATCGTCTGGCCTTTTTGCAGGAAATGATCGGCCACCGCAACACCCTCGTTCAGGAGCCCGCCGGGATTGTCCCGTAAATCGAGCACCAGGCCCTTGATATTGTTCTCACCCAGTTTACGCAGCGCGTCATCCAGTTCCTTGCTGGTGTTCTCGTTGAACTGCTCGATATCCACGTACGCGATGCCCGGTTTCACCCACATGCCGTCCTGCACGCTCTTGCGTGAAATCTCGTCCCGGATGACGTTGAACGTGATCGGCTTGTCCACTCCCTCACGCAGCACGACAATCTGCACCGGGGTACCTCGCGGGCCTTTCAACAGGTCGGCCACTTCGGTGGTGGAGAGGTTGTCGGTCTTCTTGTCGTTGACCTCGGCGATAACGTCCCCTGGCCGGATGCCGGCCTTATACGCGGGCGAGCCATTGAACGGGGCCAGAACGATGGTCTTGCCGTTGCGCGGCTGCACTGTCATGCCCACGCCGAAGTAGTGGCCCTTCTGGTCCTCGCGCAGGATCTGGAAATCGTGCGGATCGAAGAAATTCGAGTGCGGATCGAGCGTCCGCAACATGCCGGGAATGGCGCCCTTGTAAATCCCCTTGTCGGGATCTACCGGATCGGCGAAATTCGCCTCTACTAGCGCGTAGACCTTGGTGAAGGTCTTCTCGCTGGTGCGGATGCTATCTTCATCGGAAGCGGCCGACGCCACCTCCACGCGGGGGCCATATACGCCACCCAAAACCGCGAAGAGCGCGATGGTCGATAAGGAAAAAACAAACGAGCGCCGGGCCTGGGCCATTCTGTGGAACCGTCCTTAGCTTCAGTATAGCGTGGCAGGGCGGAAGCTCGCGCCCTCAATTAAATGACGTAAACCGGCGGTACTCGGTATGTGACAATTTCCGTGGAGGGAAACGTATGAAATCTCAATACATCGCCGCGTTCCTGTTCCTTAGTGGCATCGCCAGCGCCCAACTGGTCAACCAGGGCAATGTGGTGTCGGTTTCGGGCGACGCCGAGATCAAGGTGGTTCCCAACCAGGTCATCCTGGCGCTTGGAGTAGAAACGCGCGACCGGAGCCTGGCCGCGGCCCGGACACGGAACGACAACGCCGTGCGCAGTGTGCTGGCGGCGATCCACAGCTTGCAAATTGATCCGCCCGACGTTCAGACGGATTTCATTCATGTCACCATTCACTACAGCAGCTCGGCGGAAACGGTGGTGGATCACTATGTCGTCGAGAAATCCATCGCCGTCACGCTCAAGGACGTGTCGAAGTTCGAAGCCCTGCTGAGCGCCGTCCTGGAAGCGGGGGCGAATCACGTCGATGGGGTGGAATTCCTGACCACCGAACTGCGCAAATACCGCGACGAAGCGCGCTCCCTGGCCGCCAAGGCCGCCATCGAGAAGGCCAACGACCTCGCCGCCGCCGCGGGCTTGAAAGTCGTGGGCAAGCCGACCAGCGTCTCCACTTACTCTTACGGCGGAGGCTCCTGGTACGGCCGGCACTATTCGAGCGGAGCCAACATCGCGCAGAACTTGTATCAATCCGGTGGCGGCGGCGCAAACGAGGGAACCATTGCTCTGGGCAAGATCAGCGTCACGGCCAGCGTGTCCATGAACTTCCGAATGGAATCACATGGCTGAACTCACCGACCTCTCTCCGGCGAAAACGCCCGCGCGTGTAAGCCTCGAAGGGCGTCTGGTTACAATAGCCCCGCTCGATCCAGTCGCGCACGCAGATGCTCTTTACCGAGGCAGTCACGGAGATGGCAAAGACGAACTGTGGCGCTATCTGTCCGACGGGCCCTACCCCACTCGGGCCGCCTTCGACGCCAGCCTGAAACAGAAAGCCGCGTCCGCGGACCCGCTCTACTTCATCATCGTGGACAACGGCTCCGGCCTTGCCGTCGGCCAAGCCGCCTATTTGCGCATCACCCCAGTGCACCGTGTCATCGAAGTCGGCGCCATTCTCTTCACGCCGGCTCTTCAGAAAACCGCCGGCGCAACGGACGCCATGTATCTGATGGCGCGCCACGCGTTCGAGGATCTGGGCTATCGGCGGTACGAGTGGAAGTGTGACGCGCTGAACGCGCCGTCCCGCCGTGCCGCGCTGCGCCTCGGGTTTCAGTTCGAAGGCATCTTCCGCCAACACATGATCATCAAGGGCCGGAATCGCGATACCGCGTGGTTCGCCATGCTCGATTCCGCATGGCCGCTCCGCAAAGCAAACTTCGAGCGTTGGCTCGACCCCTCCAACTTCGATTCCAACGGAAGGCAGAAAGAGTCGCTCTCGCGCCTCAACGGCCAAGCACCCTAGCACAGCTTTTTGTGGAGCTGCCGGTTCAGCGCCAGGGCATCGGCACCGAGGTGATGCGGCGCCTGATCGCCGAGGCCTCGCCCACCGGCCGGGCGGTAGAGCTGGCCGTGGTCAAGATCAATCCCGCCCTGCGACTGTATGAGCGGCTCGGATTCAGAGTCACCCATGAGGACGATCACAAGTTCTACATGAGACGTGAACCCGACGCGGCATAGGAGCGGTCGCTGGTGTGCGCCCGATCGGCGATCCTGTATCGCGTGGCTACCGCGGGGTTGGCGGGAGACCCGCGGCTTTTCCCACCGCGCGTACCTAAAAGCCGCAGGTACTCGCAAACGCCGCGTGTCCCGGCGCTACAGTGATTGACAACCGATCGGGAAACCGGCTATGCTCCTGTTGTTCGTCTAAAGGAGTCCGCCGTGTCCTGGCTTCGTGTTCTTGCGTGCCGCGTTCGCGGCCTTTCCACGCAGCGTCTACTGGAGAGTCAGCTCCACGAGGAACTGCGCGCACACCTCGAGATGGCGACGGAGGAGAATATCCGCAAGGGCATGCCGCCCGAAGAGGCGCGATACGCGGCGCGTCGTGCATTTGGGGGTGTCCAGCAGACGAAAGAGGCCTATCGGGAACGGCGCGGGCTGCCCACAATCGAAAGCGTCTTCCAAGATGTCCGTTACGGGTTCAGAGTGCTGTGCGAGAGCCCCGGCTTCACGATCGTCGCGATTCTGGCGCTCGCGCTCGGTATTGGCGTGAACACAACACTGTTCACTGCTTATGACGCCGTGGCTTTGAAGCCACTGCCCGTAGGCGGCGCGGACACGGTCGTGCGACTCCAACGCTGGTTTCAAAGCGGCAGCCGAGGTGGCGACCAGTATGCATTTTCATACCCTGAATACGTCTTTTACCGTGAGCACAACAGCGTATTCGTGAGTTTGGTCGCTTCGAGTTGGCCGCTCGCGGTTTTCGCCGCTCTGCCTGACACGGACGGCGCAAAAACCGCCCGATTCCACGAGCCCGAAAGAGCGACGGCACAGCTTGTCTCGGCGAACTACTTCTCGTCTCTGAGCGTCCCCGCGCTGGCTGGGCGCACGTTCCTTCCGGAAGATGATGACGCCCCCGGCCGGCATCCGGTGGCGGTGATCAGTTATCCATTCTGGCAGCGCAAATTCAATGCCGGCCCGCAAACTCTCGGAAAAACCGTCAAGCTGAACGATGTAGCATTCACCATCGTGGGGATCGCGCCCGCGGATTTCGTTGGTACGGGCGTTCCACCGCAGACCCCCGATTTTTGGGCGCCTCTTGCGATGCAAGCACAGTTGATGCCAGGGAAGGACTGGCTCAATCTTGCCAGTGCGTATCAGATTCAGCTCCTCGGCCGAATGCGGCCCGGAATTGGACAGAAGC
>Ga0335081_10009823_pt1 | contig 15426 bp, 15 predicted proteins | sample Lox_Sample_35_FD_206713 | JGI IMG/M metagenome (GOLD analysis project Ga0335081, IMG submission 206713) | Soil microbial communities from Loxahatchee National Wildlife Refuge, Florida, United States - Lox_Sample_3.5 | ecosystem: Environmental > Terrestrial > Soil > Wetlands | place: USA...
CCCGCGCCGGTAACGACGGCGACTTTTCCCTGCAAACGTGAGCTCATGGCGAAATCAGTTTAGACGAATGTCTGCCGAGCTGTGCTACTTTCAGAATGAAGTAACTTTGGCCACGATCGCTCCATCTCAGGTGGCCGGCAGAGGCGCCATCTCATCTCTTCTCGACATTGTCGCCAGCTTTGCGCCGCGTGCCCAGCCCAGTGTCAAGCCGCATCCGGTCAACTACGCTGCCATGCTTCGTCATTTGGGCGGGCTCGGGTTGTTCATGGTTGCCGTCGTGGACGGCTCACCGCTTCCGACATTTGGCGGGCCGGACATTCTGACCGCAATTTTTGCAGCCCGCCACGTTGAGCCCTGGTATTACTACGCAGCGGTCGCGACCGTCGGATCAGTCCTGGGGGCCTACTTGACCTATCACGCCGCGCACCTGGCTGGGGCTGACTACCTGCAGAAAAAATTCGGGAAGCGCATGGTCAGGAAATCTCTGGCCTATTTCGAAAGATGGGGGACGGGCAGCCTGGCGGTGTCCTCTGCGGTGCCGTTTCCGTTTCCCACGAGCACACTATTTGCAGCGGCGGGAGTACTGAATTACCCAGCGAAGAAGTTCCTTGTCGTGGTGACCGTGTGTAGAGCACTACGATACACGATGATTGCCTTGATTGCCTTCCATTATGGACGGCACTTCATCCGCGTGCTGCGCCATCCCGGACAGTACTACGGCTGGTTCCTGGTCATCATGATTGCGCTGGCGGGGCTGATGGCGACTGCGATCGTGATGCGCAAGCGACTGGCGAACCCGGTTGCTCAATAGCCTCCACCTTCCAGGCTGACTTTGCCGCGGAACATGCGGAAGATGAAAACGAAGTATGCGAGTGCCAGTACAAACCCTATGGACCACCAGGTAACGCCGACGGTCAGGCCGTGGTGCCCCGCGGCCGAGTTGTAAATGGTGAGGCTGTAGCTGGGATCGGTGCTGGCAGGCAGCACCACCGGATACAGAGCAAACGCGGCGCCGACCAGCATACTGACGATGTAGAGGGCGGAAGCTACGAAAGCGGGTTTCTCTTTGCCCTTCAATGTCGCCACAATCATGGTTCCCAGACTCGCCAGTACGACCAGCGGAACCAGGATGCCGATGGGATGCTGGCGGTAGTTGTCCATGACCTGGGGTTTTATGAAATAGGTTGCAATCAAGCTGATGAGGGTCAGAAGCAGTTGGACCGGCCACATGAGCAAAGCCACTTTTCGGGCACGAAGATTCAACTCGCCTTCGGTCTTGGTTACCACGTAAAGGGAACCGTGCGCGGTTAAGGTGACCAGCGCGATCACCCCGGCCATGACTGTGTACCAGTCGAGGATTCCGGGATGTGCGCCTACACGGAAATCGGTCCACAGCGGTTCAAAGAAGTAACCATCCCGGCCCAGTGGAACTCCACGAATCACGTTGCCCAAGGCGGCACCGAAGAAGATAGCCAACAGAGCACTGGAGGCGAAGAAAACTACATCGAAGAAGCCCCGCCACACGGGTTCGTCAATGTGCGCCCGGAACTCGATGCCGATGCCGCGCAGCATAAGCAGCCAAAGCACCATCATCAAAGGAAGGTAAAACCCGCTGAAGCTGGAGGCATAGAGCTGCGGAAAGGCGAAGTAGAGCGTGCCCCCGGCAGCGAGCAACCAGACCTCGTTTCCATCCCACACCGGGCCGATGGCGCGCAGTACCATGCGGCGTTCCGCGCTGCTCTTGGCCACGAACGGATAAATCACGCCGGCGCCAAGATCGAAGCCATCGAGCACCACGTAAGCCGCCACCATGACCGCGACAACCATGAACCAAAGCGTTTCCATAAATCCCCTAATGGGCAGCGGCCGGTTCCGCTGCCGGTCCGTGCTCAATCTCACGGCGGACCAGAAACAGGAAGAGAATTCCCAGCACCGTGTACATTCCCATAAACCCTAACAGGGTAAACATGCCATTGCCCGCCGAGACAGTTTTGGAGTATCCATCTGCCGTGAGCATCAAACCGTAAACCAGCCAGGGTTGACGGCCCAACTCCGCGGTCATCCACCCAGCGGTGTTGGCGATATAGGGAAAGGGCAGGTTAAGCAGCAGAATCCACAACATCCAGCGAGCGTCGAACAGCTTGCCGCGCCACAGCAGAAAGACAGACACCAGCATAATTGCGATGAAGACGGTGCCCAGCCCCACCATAATATGGTAGCTGAAATAGAGCAGGGGGATGTTCTGCGGCCACAGCCGTTCCGGAAAGGAGTCGAGACCCTGCACTTGCGCTTGCCAGCGCCGGTAGGTCAGGAAGCTGAGGGCGTTGGGAACAAGCAACGGGTTGTCGATCTTTCGTCCCGGGACATCGGGCTGGCCGATGATCACTAATGGCGCTCCGGGCTGGCTGGCGAACAACGCTTCCATCGCGGCGAGGGTCACGGGCTGCTGTCGCGCCACCATCCGGCCCTGGCCATCGCCTGTAGGGAAAAGCTGCAGGAGGCTGAAAATACAGCCGGCCACAACACCGATGCGCAGAAAAATCTGTCCGTGCTCGCGGTACTTGCCGGAAAGCAGATAAAACGCTCCCACCGAAGCCATCACAAACGCACCGGTAACCCCAGCGCCACTCATGTTGTGCGCATATTGCCACCACGCCCAGGGGTTCAACACCAACGCCCAGAAACTACTGAGCTGGACGGAACCGTCCGCCGCTCGTTCATAGCCCACCGGATTTTGCATCCAGGCGTCGGTGGCGACGATGAAGTATCCGGAAAGCCAGGAACCCAGAAATACCGCAACCGCCGACCACCAGTGCGCACGCGGGCTGAGGCGCTTTTCTCCGTAGAGAAAGAGCCCGAGGAAGGCGGATTCCAGAAAGAACGCGAACATGCCCTCCATGGCGAGGGTTTGACCGATCACGCCACCGGCGAAGCGCGAGAAATGCGACCAGTTGGTGCCGAACTGGAACTCCATGGGAATGCCGGTCACCACCCCGAGAACAAAGTTGATGCCGAAGATGCGCGCCCAGAAGCGCGCTGCCTGGTTGTAGATTTCGTCCTTGCGCCGCAGCGCCAGCGTCTTCAGCACCACAATCAGTGGCGCCAGCCCCATGGTGAGTTGGGGAAACAAGTAGTGAAAAGTGACGGTGAAGGCAAAGTGCAGGCGATGAACCAGCAGGGCGCTATCCATGGAAAAATCTCATTTGAGTATGTAAAGAAGAAAATATCTCAAATCCGCAAAACATCCGTCTGTGATGCCGGTCACACGGAAACCTTCCCTAACGCGAACGACGGCGGTCCAGGTGTGCGCGGCGAATTTCGCGGCGCTTGCCGGCCTCATCGTAGCGGCGCCGCTGCTCGTCAGTGTCGGGAATGATCGCCGGAACCGAAACGTGGCGCCCGCCGGCATCGACCGCGACGAAAGTGAGATAGGCGGAACTCACGTGCTCGCATTCGTCTTGCAAAAAGTTCTCCACCCACACTTTTACGCCGACCTCCATCGAGGTGTTGAACACGCGGTTGACCGAGGACCGGAGAATCACCAGATCACCCACATGCACGGGGACCAGGAAGTCGAGATGGTCGATGGAGGCGGTGAGGGCGTAATTTCGCGAGTGGCGATGCGCGGCCATGGCGCCGGCCAAGTCGATCCAGTGCATAAGGCGGCCGCCGAGCAGGGCGCCGAGCGGGTTGGTGTCGTTGGGCAAAACAATCTCCGCCATCTCGGACTGGGAATCGCGGACAGAACGAGGCAGCAGGTGCAGCGCATCCGTCTGAGTCATCAATCGGCCCTCGAAGTGGGGTCCGCCGGGGCGGACCGGATTTTGCGCAATAAGTATGATTCCAGATAACACTCCGCCATTTTCTGAATGCGGGCATCAGCGTGGGGAGTGATCCATCGTTTAAGCGTGACGTCAAACTCAAGCATTCCATGGTCTGACGGACGATGAGCGGACTCGCGGACGAACCAGAGCAGCAGGCGGGGACCGCGATCGTACGCCACGGAAAAGCGGACCGCATCGCAAAAACGCTGCTGAGGAAGCCAGGAACAACCCGTGGCGTAGCCAAGATTACAGAACTGGCGCAATTCGTCTTCGGGCGGTTCCGCGCCTTCGTGGCCGGGAGCGGAACAGTGTCCCCGCCAGCCGCCGCCCAGGGGCAAACGCGCGGGATGGAGCCATCCGGCATCGTCCAGTTTGCGGGTCGGCACAAAAAATGGGCAGGCCACAATAATTTCCTTAGGATGAGGGAATTGTATCAGGGAAGAAATGCTTGCTTAGTAATGATTAACGCTCCAAGAGTGCGGGGGAGATGTGATTTTCGATTTTGGGAAAGAGGCCTTTTGTTACACTATCTCCTGAAGTGCGGCAGCACGGCCTCGCCAAATAACTTCGCCTGCCCGGTGCGGTCGTCGCCCCAAATCTCCAGCATAATATGCGTGCACCCGGCAGCGCGGTATTCTTCGATGCGCTGAATGCACTCGTCCGGCGTGCCGGCAATGGCGCAGACTTTTTTCAGAATGTCGTCGGTCACGGCTTTGGCGGCGGCCTTGCGTCCGCCCTTTTCCATGGCATCGGCGATGGGGCGCAATTCCTCGAACGTGAGGTTGGCACAACGCAGCAACTCGTCGGCGGAACCCTTGATGTTCTGAACCTTATTGGCTAGATACATGGCCGCCTGCTCGCGCGCGCCTTCTTTGCCCTTGGCGGAGTCGCGCCCGACGCTGCCGACGATCACCGATCCCAGCGCCAGCTCAGACGCATTTTTGCCAACTTTGCGCGCGCCCTCTTCCATGTTCTTAAGTGAGTGGCGAACGAATTCCGGGGTGGTGATGCTGGCGGTCAGCAAACCATCGCTGATGGAGCCGGCCATTTTCTGCATCACCGGACCCGTTCCCGCAACATAGATTGGCGGCATGTCGCGCGGGGTGTGGGCGTCGGCTTTGAGCGGGGGAACGCTGGCAGCAAACACTTTACCTTGATATTCAAAAGCTTCGCCGGAGAGGACGCCACGGATAACTTCGATGCTTTCGCGCATCACCGTGGCTGGGCCGACTTTCTCGCCTTCGCCCTCGCCGATTTCCTTCATGAAGATTTTGGACGCGCCCAGGCCGAGGAGGAAGCGTTCGCCGGCGAGATCCTGCATGACCCGGGCTTCCATGGCGATCTGCACGGGATGGCGAGTGTAAGGAGAAATAATTCCCCAGCCCAGTTGAATGCGGCGGGTTTGGGCCGCGATCACGGCGAGGATTGCGGTCGAGGAGCGGGCTTCGAACGAATGCTTGCGCCACCAAGGGTAGGCTTCGGCGATCCAGAAGGCGTCAAAGCCGGCGTCTTCGCAGGCTTTGGCCATGGCAACCGTCTCGCGCACTGGCTCCATACTGAGTTGCAGAACTCCGATGTTGAATGGAATGGACATGAGTTGGCTTTCGCTTCCAGCTAATCGGGATCCTTCCACGAATGCTCCAGGCCCTTGATAAGCGCCCACATGGCTCGGTTGAGCGGGGTGGGCACACCAATCTTTTCACCCCACTGCACAATGGCGCCGTTCATGAAATCGACCTCGGTCTGGCGCTTGGCAAGGACATCTTGCAGCATACTCGCCCGGTGCTTTCCAGGAGCGTTGGCGCCCTTCTGCACCAGGCCGCGTGGATCCCCGTGTAACTCGATTCCCAATTTCTTCGCGACTGCCTCGCCTTCGGCAATCAGATCGTCAAACAACTGCCCGGTGGAAATGAATCTGGTGGCAGCGCCGTGATGAAGCAACGTCAACGCGCCCACAGGATTGGTCGACGCATTGAAGATCAGCTTGGTCCACTGCGCCCCTCGCGCATCTTTCAGAGCAATGGTATTCATCCCGGAACGAGTCAGGAAACCCGCCAGTTCTTCGACTCTGGCCATCGGAGTGTTCGTTGGCTCAAACGGCCCAATCCAGGTATCGCCCTTGATATCAAAGCCGATGTGTCCAGGGGCAATCGGATGTCCGGCGGGAAAGGTGGTTCCACGGATCACAGACTGAACGTGGTCGGCGATGATTTCTTCATTGCCAACTCCGTTCTGCACCGAGCAGACGGCGCTGCGGTCATCGAAAATATGAGCGACTTGCGCGATCGCTGCCCGGGTGTGGATTGCCTTAGTCGCGACGACGCCGTAATCGCAGCGCGGCAGGCTCTTGGGATCGCTGGTAGCGTTCAGCCGGGCGGTGAAGTCGGCAGCGCCGGAGAGGCGCAATCCGTTGCCGCGAATGGCATCGGTGTGCTCTTTCCACACGTCGTACGCCCAGACTTCGGCTTCTCCGGCTTTCGCCAGATGGGCAGCGAACAGGCTGCCGACGGCTCCGCAACCGATGATGCAGATTTTCATGCGGGTCGCTCGTCGCCGGTATAGAACTTCCAGGGCACGTTGCAAAGACACTCACCCTCGGTTTTCCCGATGCGATAGGTGTCTTGCGTGTAGAGGCAAACCTTGCCGTCCTGATCCACCACTTGGGGATGCAGAGAAAAAACCATGTTCTCCTGGAGCGGCACATCGCTCTTGGCTCCGATCGCGGGATATTCCAGCATCGTTGTGCCGATGCCGTGGCCGGAGAGGTGGCCGAGCGCAAATCCGTGTTTCGAGAACGTATCGGCCACGGCACGGTGCACCGTGCTGGCCAGTTCGCCTTGGCGCAGCAGCTTACGGGCTGATTCGAGCGCATGGGGATACGCATCCGCCATGGCTTGCGTTCTTGCGCTTAATTTTCCGCGAATAAGCGGACGCGAAAATTCGACCCAGTAACCGCCGGCACCAGTAATCTCGAGTGAGTAAAGCAACAGGTCGTCGGCCGAGACCACGCGGTGTCCCGGCACTTTGAATGACGCTTCCGCCTCGCCCTGAGAACCGGAGAGCAGAATATTCATCATGCGCGGGCCCGCACCGCGGGCGAAGAATCGTTCGACTGCGGGGGCCATGATTTCGGCTTCCGTTTTGCCCGGCCTGTACGCCGCAACCAGCGCCCAAAACCCGTCCCGAATGATATCCATGGCATCGCGTATTTCGACCAGCTCTTCTTCACTCTTGACGGCGCGGGCCATATCAAACTGATAGTCGAAGGGCACGAGTTCCGTGGGACCATCCGCAAGCTCTCGGTAGTCGCGCACCGCCATCACGAAGTTCATGCCGTACACGCCGATGCGCTTCCAGCCGCGTTCGCGGGCGCGATCGCGGATCCAATGACCGGGCACGTCGGGCCAGACGTGGTCCTTCACCCAGGGCTTCTGTTTGTCGCCGATCCAGCGGGCTTCCCGGGGAAACACCAGCGTCGGTTCGCCGGCAAGCGGCAACACCACGTACACATAGCGGTGGACGATTTCGAATCCGGAGACATAAAGCACTGCGCCCTCAAAGCCAGCGTACTGATTGCCACAAACAATGAGGGCGTCGAGGTTTTCCCGCTCCATGGCGGCGCGAAGATTCTTATAGCGGCGTTCGATTTCCTGCTGGCTTGGCAATGAGTCCTCGGACTAGCGGTTTAGGATTGCACGCCGCAGAGTTCGGCGGCAACTAAAGCGTAAATCTTGGTGATGTCCACCAGCGTCTTGATTTCGACTTTCTCGCCCTCTTTATCGCGCGGCCCGCTGGAAGGACCGTAGTTCACGGTTTCAATGCCGTATCGGCTGAGCACACTGGCATCGGAGCACCAGGTGACCACTTCGCGGTCCGGCCGCTTGCCCATAATTTGCTCGTGGTTGGCGTCGATGGCCTTGATCATCTCGTGTTCCTCGCTGATGCGGGCCCCGGGAACGGAAACATAGGTTTCGAATTCCAAGGCCCAGTCGGGATGCTTTTTCTCCAACTCGAAAAACATCTGCTGGATATTTCTCCGGGCCTCGTTCATAGGGATGGTGGGCGGCACGCGAACGTCCAAAAACAAGTCCGTTTTTTCGGGTGTGCGGCTGGCGCGCCAGGCGTGGCCGCCGCGAATTCCGCCCAAGTTGACCAATGCTTTCTTTCCCCCGTGCGCGGCGTTCTTTTCCCAGTTCGCGATCCACTTCAGAATCGTTTCCATCAACTCGTGCATGCGGCGGATGGAATTCATCTCTTCGCGGCCTTCGCAGAAAGCGGTGTGAACGTAAATTCCGGTGCAGGAAATTCGCACCCACATGGATCCGAAATGTTCGAGCACGACGTGCAGGTCGGTGGGCTCGCCGAGAATGCACATGTCTGGCAACACCCCGTGATTCACCAGATAGTGCGTGCCGAATCCGTAGCCGCGATATTCTTTGCCCTTGAAATCGCCCCACTGGGTCTTTTCAATCTCTCCGGCGACGGCAGCGATAATGACGTCGCCTTTCAGTGTCACTCCGGCACGTTGCAGCGCTTTCACCGCCTGGGTATAGCAGACCAGCGCGCCTTTCATGTTGTAAATGCCGAGGCCGTAGATGAAGCCATTCTTGACCACGGCGTTGGGCTTGTAACCGATGCCGCTGAGGAAATCTTCGCGGCCGCTGTTCGACGTGTCCATGTGGCCGTTGAACATCAGGTTTTTGCCGCCACCGGAACCGATCCAGCGGCCAATGACGTTGGCGCGGCCTTCTTCCACTTCTTGCCAGGTAACATTCAAACCCAATTGCCGGAGCGCGGATTGCATGTACTCCGCCATGTGCAACTCTTCTCCGGTCGGGCTGGGGATGTTGATCACGTCGCTGGCCATGGCGATAATTTCTTGCTCGCGCACTTCGGCGATGATTCGTGAAACCATCTCGGGATCGAGTTTTGAAGTTGACTTGGACACAGTTTTCAGCGCGCCAGGCGGAAATCATCCGGGTAACTGCAGAGCTTTTCATTGCCCTGATCGGTGATTAAGAAATCGTCCTCCAGGCGAAGGCCTCCTCCACCTTCCCAATAAATGCCGGGTTCGATGGCCAGCACCATTCCCTTCTTGATGGTACCGCCTCCGGCCTGATGCGCATATGGCGGCTCGTGGGCGCGGGCGCCGACTCCGTGGCAGATGGGGTGCGATGGCTGACCAGGGTATCCGCCTTCCGCAATGCGAGCGCGCACCAGGCGGTCGAGTTCGGGAAAGCTCGCGCCGTCACGGGCGAAACCGATCGCCTCATGGAAGACTTTCAACAGCAGATCGAGCAGCTTCTGATAGGGAGCCGTCAGCTCGCCGGGGCAGACATTTTTGGTCAGGTCGGTCCAATAGCCGTCCACGCAGACCCAAATTTCGAACAGTGTAGGCTCATTCTTTTGGATTGGCCGGTCACCGGTCGCGGTAAAGGTCGCAATTCCCTTCCCCGACCACACCAGGGTAAACGCACGTGCCATTTCGACTTTGCCCTTGTAGCCAACTCCGAGCCCGTGCGCAAAACTCTCATATATGCCGCCGACTTCGCTCTCTTTCATGCCGGGACGCATTTGCTCGCGAGTATGTTCCATGGCCAGCGCCGCCAGTTCGTTGGCCAGCCGCATGCGCTCGATCTCCTGCGGGGTTTTGATGGCGCGGGCTTCGTTGAGCAGCGGCGTCGCGTCAACCACCTGACCGGCGAGTTCACCGAAGGCATCGAAGAACATCTGCGTTGGCGTTGTGGGTTCGCCAACCATGCGATCGGCAGACTGGGTTCCCATGTTGAGCTCGATGGCAACCTTGTCGGCTAGGCCGCGCTTTTTCAGGACGTCCAATGCCACGTCCAGTGACCGGTACTGCGGCGGGCGGGGATCGCCGGGGTGATAGCCCTTGAACAGACGGATGTCTTTGGTCCAGGAGTTGCGCTGAGCGTCGGCCAGCTGCGGCTCGAGGGCAATCAGCGTAGGCTCACCTTCACATGGGAAGACAGCGATGTCGTAGCCCTTCATGCACCAGTAATTGGTGAGGTAAAGAACGTTGTCGGGGGCGCGCACCACCAGCGCCGAAGTTTCCTGATTCTTCATCAGGGAGCGAACCCGGTCCAACTTGGATTGATCAACAGGCCAGGACATAGTCAGTGTTGAATACCCGTGCTGTACGCTGCCACCGCACGGTTCTCATCTTTGAAATTCCACGATGCTTCTTTTCCTTTGATTAACCGGTATACCGTAGTATGGAGCGGCGCCACCAGGCCACAACGTTGCGCTTCGCGCGCAATGGCGCCACTAAGAAAGTCCACTTCCGTCGGCAATCTGTGGCGCACGTCATAGAGCATCGAGGGAGGGTGGTTGGTCATGGCGCCAATCTTGTTCATCTCCCACGGGTCCTCAGTTAATTTGACCCCAACCGCAGCTGCCACACGCCTGCCTTCGTCAATCAACTCATGCAGCAGATGACCGAGGCTGGAGAGCTGGGACTCATCGGCGAAGTGCGGCGAATGTGGGAGTCCGGTCAGCGCCGATGCTCCATTCACCGAGGCATTGAAAATCAGCTTTGACCACTGCGCGGGGCGGGCATCCGGCAAGGCCTCGGCCTTCAGACCAGCGGCGCTAATCAGTTCGGCAGTTCCCTTGACCACCGCGAATGGCGTGTGGCGCGGTTCAAATGGCCCGACCCAGGTAGCGGTGTCGAGTTCCATCTGCACGTGGGTGTCGCTGTGCTTGGTCCCGCTCATAAACGTTGTGCCACGAATCACCTGACCTCGCGTGTGCTCGGCGATGATCTCCTCGCTGCCCAAACCATTCTGCGCCGAGAGGATTGCGCCCCCATCGAAATGAGAACCAACCAGAGTCATCGCATCGGCGACCTGTGTGGCTTTGGTGGCGACGATGGCAAGGTCACAGTCCGGAAGCTCATCCGGTTTCGTCGTGGCCTTGAGTGCAGCGCGAAAGTCGTGTTTGCCGGAGACTCGCAAGCCGTCGCGATTCAGGGCCTGCGCGTGATCCTCGCGCCGGACGAAGGCCCAGGCTTCCGCCACACGCGCCAGATGCGCGGCGTACAGACTGCCGATCGCTCCGCAGCCGACAATGCAAACTCGCTTCATGCGTAGCCAGGGCTACCCGTGGTTCTCGACTTTCACCAGCTCCTCCATCTGGCTGATTTCTTTCCTGACCAGTGCGCGGAACAGGCTGTCGGCGTTGTTAAACGAATCGTCGATGAATATGCCCTCTGCAAACAACGCATCCTGCAGCGCCGCCGAAATGGTGTGCACCGGCGCCGCGCCGCCTTCGCCCATGCCTTTGGCGCCACTGTAGCTGCGGGGCGAGGGAGTAGAGATGTGGCCGTATTTGACGTTGGGCATATTCATGGCGGTGATGGGCGTGTAGTCGCTGAAAGTGCTGGTGAGCATATTGCCCACGGCGTCATAGACGCAATTCTCCATCAAAGCCGCGCCGATTCCGTGGGCAGTGGCACCGTAGACCTGACCTTCGACAATAGGCGGATTGATAACCGTGCCGCAGTCGTCCACGGCGACGTAGTCAAGAATCCTGGGAATGAAAGTGTCGCGTTCGACCTCGACCACCGCGATATGCAGCTGCGATGCGTAGGTCATGGTGAGATTGCCGTACTTCTTCTGCTTGTCGGGAACCTTGAAAGGTGCGCGCCAAATGTAGCGGCAGTTGAGGGTGAGTTCGTAGAGTTCTTCCGGGAGCGCCGCACTGTTGGCGTTGACCAGGTTGGCCAGACCCCAATAGTTGATCGACTTGCCGCTGTCCTTCGCCTTTAGTTCCGGCCCTTGAGCGCCTGTGCCGAACTCGATGTCGTCTTCGTTGACCTGTAATACAAATGCGCCGAGACGCTTCATCTCGGCTTTCAATTTCTGGGCTGCGCCATGCACGGCGGAAAGTCCGGAGACGGCGAACTGACTGGCATAGGTGCCGGAAAACCCGGTGTGCACGTTGCGCTCGGTGTCGAAGCCGGTGCGCACCGTGACCATGTCAGGGTGAATGCTCAACACGTCGGCGACGACTTGTGCGGCGGTGGTTTCGTGTCCCTGGCCTTGCGGGCAGGAACCGACCGAGACGACGACCTCGCCATAGATATCGAGTTTGCAGTTCGCACCCTGGGAGTTGCCGGAGTAAGGCAGGCCAGGATTGACGATCTGCGACTGGCCGAAATTGTTGGTGCCGGAATCCAGCGTAGTGCCGATGCCGATGCCGATCAGGCGTCCTTCTTTGCGAGCTGCGGTTTGTTTCTTTTTCCAATCGTCCCAACCGATTTTCTGTTTGGCAACCTCCAGCATCTTCGGATAGTTACCCGAATCGTAGATGCATCCGTTGGGGGTGGTATAGGGAAACTCTTCCGCACGGATGTAGTTGCGCAAGCGCATCTCGTCGGAAGCAATTCCTAACTTGTGGGCGCAGATATCCACCACGCGTTCCAAAAACCACAAGTGCTGCATGCGGGAGTACCCGCGGTTGGGGCCAACCGGACATTTGTTGGTGACCGCCTGCGAGAAATCAATGCGGGCGTTCTTGAAGCGATACACGCCGGGAAAGACCTGCGACCAGATAACGCAGCCCAGCGGCTCATAGCGAGGATAAGCGCCGCAATCGTCGATATGACGCGAGGTGATGGCGGTGATTAGGCCATTTTTGTCGAGGGCGACACGGGTGTCGCGGAAAGTCCGTTCATTGCCGTGCGCACTCGAGGTGATGTGCTCGGAGCGCGTCTCGACCCACTTGACCGGGCGTCCGCCGGCTTTCTTTGAGGCGAGCGCGCAAACCGCCATTTGCGGATAGCTCGTGATCTTGATGCCGAAGCTGCCGCCGATATCGGACGTCTCAACCCGGATGCGATCGATATGAATGCCGAGATGTGCGGCCAGAAACTGGATGGCAAATGACGGGAAGGAATTGTTGCATTCGTAGTAGATGCGTTCGTCTTTCGGGTCCCAGGTGGCGATGACTACGTTATTCTCGAGCGGCGTGCTGGAAAAGCGATGGAAGTGCATGCGGTCGATGGACACTACGTGGGCCGCTTCCTTGAAAGCCTTACCCACATCGCCGTATTCAAAGACCCCGTTCCAGACCCGGTTGGTGCCGGCTTCTTCATGGAGCAGGCTTTTGTTTTCCAGGGCCTGCTCGGCATCGATCACAGGGTCCAGGGCTTCGTACTCGACCTGAACCAATTCGGCGGCGTCATCGGCCAGCGCCGGAGAATCGGCTACCACTGCGGCCACCGGCTCGCCCTGATAGCGGACCTTGGCGGCGGCCAGCGGATAGTCTCTAATTCGCGCGAACGGATCAGGTCCGATTTCAATGAAGGGCTGAGTCTGAGAAACGATTTCGGCGCCAGTCAGGACACAGGCGACCCCAGGCAACTTGCCGGCTGCTGAAGTGTCAACACTCACGATTCGTGCGTGGGCGTAGGGCGAACGAAGGAAGCGCAGGTAGAGCATCTCGCGCAGCTTGATGTCGTCGGAGAAGCGGCCCCGCCCGCGCAGCAGGCGGTTCTCTTCCTTGCGCGGGAGCGCCTGGCCCACCCATTTTTTTTTGGCGTCTCCTTGTGTCACTTCGAACCCCGTCCCTCGACGCATTCGCCTTGTGCTGCAGGCGCTTGTTCCGGCGGACGGAAGAGGGTCTCCGTCCCCAGCTGGTTTGTATCTTGGATCAACGCGGCCTGCAGAGCGTCAATAAGCTTCTGTACGTTTTTCTTGCCCAGCGGCTCCAGCAAGCCCCCAGCGACAGAAGCCAGACGCCCGAAAATCTGGGCCTCACCCTGCCACGCCACTTTCGTTGCAGCCTCGGCTGCAGATAAATCAAAAGCCGCAGTAAATGAGACATTGCCTCCAGCAACGCTGCCCTGGCCTTTGTACTGCGCCCGCCGGGGACGGTCCGCCTGCGACAGCTCGAGCTTCACATCGGCAGTCCCTTTGATATAAGAAACGCCAACGTTCACTTTGACCGCAAAATGGGTCACATCCTGCACTGCCATACTCTGGAACTCAGGCAGCAGCGGCGCAAACTTATTCGGGTCAGTGAGAAAATCGTAGACGTCTTCCAGATTGCGCTTGACCTCGAATTCGCCGTCCAGCTTGATGGCCATCGCCTCAGGCTCCCTTCATGTTTTCCGCCGCGAATCGCATGGCTTTGAGGATGTTCTGATAACCAGTGCAGCGGCAGGTGTTGCCGGCAATGGCCTTGCGTATGTCTTTTTCGTTCGGCTGCTGGTTCTTGGAAAGCAACTGTAGAGTCGAGAGCATCAAGCCGGGTGTGCAATATCCGCACTGCAGGCCGTAGGCGTCGCCGAAGGCTTTCTGAATGGGATGGAGTTGCCCATCTTTTTCCAGACCTTCGACTGTGGTGATCTCGGCGCCGTCGGCCTGTACGGCAAACATGGTGCATGACTTGACCGCGGCGCCATTGAGCAGTACGGTGCAAGCGCCACAATAGGTAGTGTCGCATCCCACGTGGGTGCCAGTGAGATCGAGTTCCTCGCGGAGCATCTCCACCAGCAGCATGCGCGGCTCGAGATCCAGCGAATGAGACTTGCCATTGACCGTCACTTGAACCGGAACTTTGGCAATGCTTTCAGGCATAGATGTGGCTCACCTCGACACGCTCGCCCCGCGCGCGGCGCGTGGCGATATCAATTGCCCGGCGGACCAGCGCGCTAACCAGCGTGCGTTTGTACTCGGCAGAGCCGCGCATGTCGGATTGCGGGTCAGCGGCGGCGCGGGCGGCATCCGTCGCTGCTGCAAGTGTTTTCTCGCCGATCGGCTGGCCGCGGAGAGCAGCCTCTGACTCTTTGGCCCTAATCGCTGTCAGACCCACGCAGCCCAACGCGATGGTCGCGTCCGTGCAGATATTTCCGTCCATGGTGAGCTGCACTGCCGCGCTGGCCGTGGGATATACCGGAGCCGCACGCTTGAATGCGAGATAGGCCCCCCCGCTGCCTTTGGCTGGGACCTTGACCACGACTTCGCTGACCAGCTCGTCATGGGCCAAGTCGGTGGTGTATGCATCTTTGACGAAATCTTGCAGATCGACGGTGCGTTCTCCATTTTTTCCCCAGCATCGAATCTGCGTGGATAAAGTGCTGAGGACGACCGCCCAGTCGCCGCTGGGGTCGGCCTCGGCCAGCGATCCCCCGATGGTGCCGCGATTGCGCACTTGCACATCGGCAATGCCCGCCGCGCAATCATGCAAGATGGGGATCTTGGCGGCGAAGGCGGAATTCTCAATTTCCGCATGACGAGTCAGCGGCCCGAAGCGGAGCGAACCGTCGGCTTCCTTAATAAAGGACGTTCCGGCGATAAAGTTCAGGTCGACCAGGTGAGTTGGGTTGGCAAAGCGCAGCTTCATCAGCGGAATGAGGCTCTGGCCACCGGCCAGCAGCTTGGCGTCGTCCCCGAGCTGGGACAGCATGGCAGCCGCCTCTTGCAATGATCCAGCGCGGTGATAGTGAAAGGCTCGCGGATACATCGGTTATCCTGGTGCCGCACGACCGGCGGAATCCGGCATGAGCCGGGCGAATAAGCTTAACAAAGGTCGTGACATCGCGACTACAGTGACGTTAGCTTTTTGCCGACTCGAT